>Ga0209489_101745_pt1 | contig 44681 bp, 17 predicted proteins | sample SiratrowhiteBW_FD_187527 | JGI IMG/M metagenome (GOLD analysis project Ga0209489, IMG submission 187527) | Root nodule microbial communities of legume samples collected from California, USA - Siratro white BW (SPAdes) (version 2) | ecosystem: Host-associated > Plants > Roots > Nodule | place... | reverse complement strand
TATATTTTTAATTACTATTATTACTATTATTTTTAACAAATTTTTAATAAACTGACTTCCCTTACTATTTCTTTTTATGAATTTTATTTTAAAACCTTATTTATTGAATATAATGGAACCAAAGTCTCTCTTTTTTTTTAAATGACAATAATATAATAAAACTAGATAACACATCCTTTTATTTTAATTTTTGTATTGTTTTATAATTTGAAATAATTTACTTGCCCGGACGAAATTGGGTGTTGACAAATGCCTCTTTCAGCTTTTTTACCTTGACCTAATGATTGGTCAAGTTAGAATTTGCAAATGGTCATTTAAATTATTTGATTTTGCATGTTTTTGAGTCTGATTGAATTTAAGCTCTTGATTCTCATCAATATATTAAATTACATATAATAAAAAAAATTTCTAAAATACACTATTGTTATGTTTGAATTTAAAGACTAATATATGTAGATCAAATTATAGTAGGTAATTTTTTCGATACACCTGACTGACCCAACTATCATACTCATAAAATAAGACTAGTTTTAGTCATATCCAATCTGATATACCTAATTAGTAATATCAAAACGTGTCTCTAGTATTTCTTATGAGTTCTTCAACATCTTACTTTACTTAACACCCTATTAGGTAAATCTAAAATCTCATTAAATTTAATGTATCATAATTCACCACACTAATTACAATATGTTAAACACCTCATTAACACATATTAAAATATTAATATCGTTGCTTCTACTCAACTCTATCCACAAACAATAAACTGAACCCACACTATATATATATATAACTACTAAATTTTTTTCTCATTTCTTTAATTTTATTTTTTTCTCGAATCAGATTTCTACACAATCGTAAAAGACTGAGAAAAAATTATACAAACAAAAAGTACATAAAAATATCTAACTTAAAGATCTGTAAAGGTGCAGTGGTTAAACTAATTCAGTGCAATATCTATTGTTGCTTAACTATAATAGCACAAGAAAGTGCGACTTATGACAACTTTAATTCCTACAATTTTAAAAATAATTCTTTTACATTATTATTATTATTATTTTAGGTTTTAAATTATTTAATTATTATCATTTTAATAGTAAAATTATGCTATTAATGTTTAAATAATGTCAAAAACATTTTTATAGTTTTATTACTTTCAATATGCTAAAGTCACTTAACCAGACATTTTAAAAGACCAATTTAGAATTCATTAACATATCACCACATGATGGGATGAGGAATAAATTTATATTTAAGATAATAATTAAATTTGTCTGGATTTTAATAAAAGTTGTCATATTAATGACATAATATAATAAGGATGTCTACAAGTAATATTTGATTTTTAAATTAGATATATGATAAGTAGGATGTGTTATATCTTTATTTTAAATTATTAAAATATTTTAGTCTATTTATTAGTTAATTTAAAATATTAATTTTCACTATTTTTTTTTGTTTGGATTCATTTATGAATTCTTCCTTCATTACATAATTACATCATTTTTTATTTTCTTTCTCAATTATTTGTTATATATTTATTAAGTTCACTTAAATTTTTAAGATATTTTCTTTTGTTACAAATACACATTTTTTTTCTTTGTGCAATTTTACTTAAATTGATATATTACATTTTAAAAAACCTAAACGTGAATTTGATCAAAACAAATTATTTGTAGAAAACATTTGATCATTTCTATAATTTGTTGCTTATTTTGTAGTTATATGAAAATATCTGATTATCAATTTTAAATTGTTCAATAGTATAATAAACCCTTAATTTATTTAGTAATCTATAAACTTTTTTTTTTTCTTATTTTGTTGGTTTTAAATCTCCTTCTACTCGAAGAAATCTTTTTTTTTTCTATGAAATTCTCTTTTCTTAATGGTTTAATTTATTTAACAGTAATCAAGTTCACTCAAATTTTTGAACTATTTAACCTCCCAACATTTAAACAAAAAATAAAAGTTGTAGTTATATGATACATAACTGCTTACCTTTCTTTTATAATTACTTTATATTTATATAATTGTTATTTATTATTTTATTTATATAATTATCATTTTTTATACTTAACATTGAAGAAAATACAATATATGTAATTTTAATATGAAATTATAATTTTTTATAATTATTTAATTAGTATTTTAAGTAATATAAGAAGTGTACACGGTTTAGAATACATAAATACTTATTGGTGGATAAATTTCATAGTCTAAGACTTATTATAGTTTCTCCTGATCCCAACCTCTCAAATGTAAGAATATTATGTCTAACACTAATAAAAAAAGAGTATTAATTTAAAAAAAAAAATCAATCAATAACGGAAAAACATATTTTAAAAAATGTTAAAAGGAATATTGCTAATCATTCTCATGTTTCGAAAAATACAACGTTTTGAAAAGAAAAAGAAATAATATCATGGCGAGTGAAAGCGTGTCTCTGGTTTGGAGTCTGCCACAACACTCAGACATCACCCACCACACAAAACTCCCAATTCCTAAACAAAACTCGAACTAGTTAATTCCTCTTCCAGCTTCAGTTCAATGCAATGGCTTCTTCCATATGTGCTCTCTCCCCTTCCGTCCCATCACACCTCGCTAAAGCAAAAACCACTTTTCTTCCTTTCTCTCAACGTAACGCATCTATCTCTTTCTCTCTTTTTTTACTAACTTTCACGTTGCTGACTTTTGGTGTTGTTTGAAGGAAGCAAGTGCGAAATGAGCAGGAGGACTTTTGCGGTTAAGGGAATTGTGGCCTCCGGCGTTTCGGTCGCCGCTGCTACTCTCACTGCGGAGGCTCAGCCGTCTTCCAAAGGTGTAGTTAATGCTGACTCACATTCGAGTGTGTGTGTGTGTGGTTTTGTTGAGTGTTGGTTATAGTATGCTTACGGAGAAGGAATCTGGGTTCAGGTTTTGAAATATTGCCGTACAAAGAGGAAGGGTACAATTATTGGACATGGAGGGGTCATAAAATACACTACGTTGTGCAAGGAGAAGGTTCCCCCATTGTTCTTATTCATGGTTTTGGAGCCTCTGCATTCCACTGGAGGTTTTCTTCTTCTTTTCCCTTTTGGTTCCAATAGTTTACCTTCATTCACCTTTGTCCATATTGCTGCTATTATTCGTTGATATTTTCTTTTGGAAGCTAGCAGGGATTGGGAAATAAGAAGTAAGGCCCAGCGTAGTTTGGCTTTTCAATTCTAAATTTCAGTGAATAAGAGCTTTTGTTTGAAAGTGTGCATTAGTATTAGAGATTGTGCTACTAGCATTTCCTGGAAATTATAGTTTCTACCTGACACACTCTTTTAAGCATATTATCTATTATTGGTTCAAGTTTATTAAAAGCTATAAGATCGTGCGTGTTTGACTTTTTATTCAATGGGTCTCAAACATTATTTGATGATTTTGTAAAATTTTAAATAATAATTAAGTGTTTGTCAATAGAAGCTTGTATTGGGTATTTGTGTCTCCTTGTATTGGGTCCTTGTTCGCATTTGGTTTAGGTTTCGTTCCTTATTCTGTGGTTAAGTTTAAGTTTTGATCCTCTTAATTTACTGACATTAGTCGTGATGGTCGTGTCGTTATGTGTTGTAGCACATTGCTGCAGCGGGGATTAGAATCTACATGGAATGGCCGAATGAAAGTATATGGAGAAAATGAACCCAATCATTTTACTGTATAGGAACCGAGTATGCCCATTTTTACAATGTGTTTACATTAGATGTTTCTACTTTAACTTCGTCAATACATCGCATATGATGTGCTAATATATACTGCAACAAGATGTTGATCTCACTGTTGCTCTTTCTTGTAAGCTAAGGATCTTGAGTGGTTCTGTTCTGTCTTTACTGTGTATGCAATTTTTATTACAATTTTATTGTGTTAGTGCCTTGAGGTGTCTATCCGATAAGATCACTTTTATGTGGAGATAATCATATTCATGTATCTTTATTTATATCTCCAGGTACAATATTCCAGAATTGGCTAAGAAACATAAGGTATATGCCGTAGACTTGATTGGATTTGGGTGGAGTGACAAAGCACTTATCGATTATGATGCCATGGTGTGGAGGGATCAAGTGGTGGACTTCGTGAAGGAAATAGTAAAAGAACCAGCAGTTTTAGTCGGAAATAGGTAAGAACTATATTACCTGAATTTACATCAGGATATTAGTCTGAAATGCCAGAGTCTTCTTCCTTTCACAAGTTTTAATGTTGTCATCCACGCATGGTTTCCGCCAAATTCTGCAAACATATTCATCCTGTCGAACACTGTTTGATTGGCTCTCAACGCATGCAAGCGCTAGTAATTTTGTTATTTTACCTCAGCAACAGAGATTTCATTAACTACAAAACATGTCCAAAATTATCTTCGGCAAATTAATTCTCAAGTATTATGTTGTCAAATTTGGTTACTGCAATGCAATACTTTTTCTTACTCCTGAGTTGTCTAATAATTAATTGACGAGTTGACAGCCGTAGGACCAACATCTTATTTAGTAAATTACTAGTACAATTTTGTTTTATCTATAGAATTGACATTGTAACAATATGTGTTATTTAAAGTATAAATTTGCTGTTTACCTTGATCGTGATAATTTTTCAGCCTCGGAGGATTTACTGCTTTGGTTGCAGCAATTGGGTTGCCTGAGCTTGTCAATGGTGTTGCTCTACTAAATTCTGCTGGACAATTTGGTGACGAGAAAAAGGAAAGTAAAACTTCTGAAGAAACAGCTCTACAAAAGTTTGTCCTAAAGCCTTTGAAGGAAGTTTTCCAGCGTGTAGTTCTTGGATTTTTATTCTGGCAGGCAAAGCAACCAGCTCGGATTCTGTCAGTTCTAAAAAGTGTATGTTACTTGCTATCTATCAGCTTATTAAAGCACATTTGTGTTACTAAAATGGTAGGTCTTTTTATTGTCAGAATCACATTTCTGGAGGCTTTTGTCTTTGGTGGGATTGCGTATTCCCTTTCAGCAACTTTCTACTACTTTTTGTGTCTTACTAGTGGCATTGTATAATGTTTGAATGCTTGGTTTTTCAACACAGGTGTATATAAATTCTTCCAATGTGGATGACTATCTTGTGGAATCTATAACAAGGCCAGCTCAAGATCCAAATGCTGGAGAAGTTTATTACAGGTACATGACTATGTCGACGCTAATACCTTTATGTTTGATGAAAAGAACATTGGGAGCTTTACACCATAAAAACTAGCTATTATAGTTAGAGTCCAAGGCCTTATAAAATTGACTTCAGAATCCCATCGATGTGATCCCATGCTTTGCACTAGTTCAGAATCACGCTTTCTCAGGCTTTAGCAATGTAGATAAGCAGATGGGATACTTAGCTATAAACCATGACTTTATTGTGGTCAAGTGAAGTTTTTATCAGTTTCTTCTCCTAATTATTCCTGTGTATTTATTTTCACTACTTGAACCAATGTTGTTGGCAGGTTAATGACGCGGTTCATGATGAACCAGAGCAAGTACACTCTAAATTCTGTCTTAAGTGAACTATCTTGCCCGTTGTTGTTGCTCTGGGGCGACCTTGACCCTTGGGTTGGTCCAGGAAAGGCTAATCGAATCAAAGAGTTCTATCCAAAAACAACTCTTGTACACTTGCAGGCTGGGCATTGTCCACATGATGAGATACCAGAGCTTGTGAACAAGGCTTTATTGGATTGGTTGACCACCCTCACACCTGAAGTGACCCTCCAAACTGTTTGAACATGTATTATTTTTTAAAACCAATCAGAAACAAGTTCTTGATTCAGTTTTTAGTTTCAAGTAGTTAATAGTAGTTATCAGCATACTTTGTGTACAAAGAACTGGGTAAAGAATACTACTCGGGATAGAGAAAATGATGGCAAGAATACATTACAAAGATTGTTTTGCATACTTGTATATTCTTAAGATAATGTATTACATAAAACACTTTCGTTAGTTATGCTTTTGCACTCTGACTTTTCTCCTTCAGACATTAGCAAATGAGAGTGAATCTGGTTGGTTTTCGATCACCTCACAGTAGTAAATAAAATAGCCAAAATAATAAATATTTTCAAATTTATTATTATTGTTAATCCTACAATTCATCTCATATGTTATTATTTAAAACAATTAAATATTTTTTCAAAATATTTTATACGTTATTATTAATTCTACAATTCATCTCTTAAACTTGAATTGTAGGATTAATCAAATGAAAATTAAAAAATTTATTACTTTAAATATTTTATTTGCTAATGTTTCTTTTAAAATATGAAATACCTCAATTTGTTTCTATAACAAATAATTCTTCACATTCATTTCTTAAGAACTACATGACGTAGTAGTTAAATTGAATTCAAATCTTTTTAAATGTTAATTTTTTTTTTAAGGATGTTGGATTGAAGGTGGCAACACTTAAGTTTATGACCGTTCCTTCTTCAAGGAATTTTAGAAATGAGTATAACTTTGAGATTTTCGTAAGTATAACTTTGAGATTTTCGTATAACTAAAAAAACGACTTTTTGTCTTTCTTTTTATGTGGAGAATAGATATAGAACCAATGAAATTTTGGTCTTTCTTTGTATGTGAAGAATAGCCCTCCGTGTATAGTTTGTTTCTCTCTTATTTAAGTGGAGTATGTGAGAAACTCATTATTAAAAATATGACAACAAATAGTAGATGAAAAAAAATATTTAGACTTTTGGTATACAAACTAGAATGCATATTCTCGAATTGCATCTTGGAATTTATTCATTGTTAGATCAAAATAATATTTGGACAAGTTTATTAGGGATAGTTTGTTGTTTTCAACAATTGGATCGTTAATTAAAAATTTGAAGAGGGAGAAAAACTGTTTGCACTAGTAACTTTCTTTTGTTTTTTTTTTTTTTTTTTTTTTGGTATATTTTTTTTTTTTTTTTTTTTTTTTTTTCTATTCGTGATATTTGTTCATTTGATTATTTTGACTGATCTTATGTATTATACACTTATAAGAGACTCTTAGATATTCCTCCTCCTTGCAAGCGATGCATTTGCAGTTTAAATTTAATATATCAAGATATCGAGTAACGAAAATGTAAAAGAAGAGTTATTGCATCAAGCGATAAACAATTTAGTACCAACTAACAACACCTTGTAGATCTCGAAAATAACATTAATGTTCTTTCAAATCAACCAAAAGAAAAAGTAAACCGTTGCTTACTTCATCAAGGATTTTGGCATGGTGCATGCTATCATATTTTAAGTAGGAACAAATATTTAGGCGTGAAGACATTTTTGTTCAGTGTTCCTTGTTGTGAAGACGTTGTCTCACGTGGGAGTAAAAGGTCCAATCAGGATGAGAGGCTGTGATTGGAGGTTGCCCAAATGGATGATCCTTCACATATGACTCAACATCACTGGCCTCACTAAGCCCTTCTAAGTAGCAACAAAGCTCACCCTTCAGATCTATACAGATAAAAATATGCTACACCTTAGTTTTTTGACCTAATTTTTAGTTTTAGTTGATATGGATTTACCAAGATAATAAATTAAGTATTAAAACCAAGTTTTACTAAATCCAGAAAAGAAAAAGAAAAGTATTTTAGCCAAAATAGAAGTATACAAGCAAGTTGAAATATAGCACTCACCCAAACCGTTGTCAGCTTCATCCGCTGGCTTATATGGATGAGGGAATATTGCTGTATTATCCTGCAATTTAGACTAATAAAGTAAATTCAAATTAAAATATTAAAAAAATATAAATATACGTATTCTAATTACAGGGTTTAGGAGGGCCTTGTAGGGTTTGTCATCAATGAGCAAAGTGTTTGAAGGGCCTCCCATCTTCACATTATCCCATACTTTTGTCATTTCCTTCAAATAAAGAGGCTTGTATTTGTTTTCCAGAGACCTAAACCCTGAATTGGTACATTCATCCTGATCCTGAACAAATTCATGACCCATCAATCAAATAAAGAAAAAAAAAAAACAAGAATCAAATACCATACTTAGAACATTTATTTATTTATCCAAAAAAGCAACCTAATTGGTACCCAAATAAACAAGAGTTTCTTCTTCAGTGTCCCAATTGCACAATCCAAGACACCATGGATGTTATGCCTGTTGCAGTGGTAAAATAAATATGTTAAAGTAGAGATACCAAAAACATTTTATTAAGTAAAAAAAAATATCTTAAAATGAATTAGGCTATTTTTAACCTGATTGAATTGGATATTTTAACTTTGATCTATTTAGTATGAAGTCTAAGATGAACCTAGATCAAGTTGTGTGAATCAATTCATTTTATAAAATAATAATTTTGTTTTAAAAATTATTAGAGTTTAGGGTATTTAACAACTCTACTTTAAAGCACTAAACAAGAACCATATAAGTAATCTAAAAGATAAAGGATATAATAATGAGAATGGTTGCTACTAACTCCTTTGTGGAAGTCCATATCCCCACTTCAAATCTTTCCATGCAGAACTTCATAAATTCTGCACTGAAAGGCCTCTTGAAAACTGCACAACACCAGCAATAAAAACAAAAATAGTTCTCAAAAAATACATTAAAATATGATGTTTCCAATTAGCAGTTTCTGTATGTAAGATACCATAATAATTTCCACTTTTGCAATCAGCACGTCGAGACTTTATAACTCGTTCCTTGCCACTAGTTCTGTGAACTAGTAATCCATTAACGTTCATCACAAGCAACTTTTTATTCGCTCCAAGATTCAGCTTCTCTAAAGGAAGATCCAATTCTTCCTCCTTCTCTTGACCCTTCTTTTCATCTTCTGAGTCGCTGGAATTCACGTTAATGGGATTGATCTCCTTCTTCTTCTCTGCCATTCCTCTTTCTGAAGTAGATTTTGAAGGGTTGATGGAACAATGCTTGGAAATAACATAAATCAAACTCACATTTTATAGTTGATAAAGAGAAGTGTATACAAAATATAATACAATAAATGTGAAGTTTCATATGACCCCTATATTTACGAGGGGGTCTCAAACCTCAAGATTAGATTAGTTATCTTGGTCTCTTCTTATCTTCAAAAGTTTGTTTTAGTATTTAACTACTTGTAGATTGCTTTTCTCTATACCAGAAGGACAATCATCACTTTTTCAACAATCTTCAAGTCAAATAACTCACAATATTTAAACCAATAATTTTTATTAAAGTAAATTGTTATATAAATTGAAAAACCTCTTACAATCTCTTTCTTTTTATTCGCTGAATATAATGTATTACATATTGATTATTTATGTTTCTAAAACCTTAAATTTATTACTTTTATTCAACATGAAAATTATCTTCTATGAGAATTTGATACTTCGAGTAAATTACTCTCATCTCATCCATAAGTGATGCTAAGAGGACATTATTCTCCTCTGTGTTAATAAACTGAATTTTGTTTTTTTCATATATAAAAATATTACGTTGACCTAATGCTAGAATATACACTCTTCTCCTTCACTTATTAGCATATACCACACTTTACTCTCTTTCTCTTTTTAATTTTTATGTTAAATTTCGTTAAGAAAATATTATAAAAATATTCCTTCCATTAACCGAATGTTTAGACACAGTTACTTCCTGTAAGATATATATTGTTTTTTACACTTAACAAATGTTTAATATGCCAACAATCTTCTCATTACTTTTATTTTAAAATTTATTAAATATTTTTTTTTTCTTTCTCATACTATGTTACATAAATAAATAATTACAATCAACTAAAAGACTGTTAACTTCTTTCTTTTTCATAATAAATATTAACAAACTTTTTTATAAATAATAAAAAGATCTAATAAATATTAAAGAATATCTATATTTTTTTTCAAATAACATTAAATTAGTTATAAAAAAATTAAATATTTAAAAATAATGTGTTAAACTGAATTTTTAAAATAAATCATATTAAATTATAAATATCTTAATAACTTCTAACGTTATTTTTATTATTATTAAAAAAATAAAATATGAGAGAGATGTTTATATAAATATGAGAAAAAAAAAATTATTTAATATATCAAATAACAATGACATTTAATATTTTAAAAAAAATTTAAGTGCAGTAAGCATTTTGTATGAAATTGTCATGTTAAGAAAATGATATAGTCCTTTTTTTCTTATTGAGTTAAAATATATAGTAAATTACGCTCTTGTCCCTTAAGACAAATAAATATTATATTGTTCTCCTATCTTATCTTAGAATATACAATATTTTTCCTTTAACGGTTCTATATTTAATTATACACATATATAATTATGATACATAAAAATTTTATTGATATAATATTTTATGTCAAGGTTTAATTATGTTATTAATGAGTAAATCTGTATTTAGTCTGTTACACAATATATATATAAATTCCTAGAACTTCAAAGAATTACCTCAAATCAAACCACATAACAAGAATTGATCAAAATTTGATGATATAAAACTAAACTAAAAAAAATATTTTATAAAGTTTGAAATAAAATATGTTTTTCAATTGAGGTGAAACAGAAATGGACGTATCCCAAATTTCAATAATAAAAATCATAATTCAGTCTATATTAAAATATACATGAAAATTTATTAATTTTATAATATTTTTTATTTAATAAATATTTTAATGTATATATAGCTATTAAAGAAGTTATATTTGTAATGTGTCTGTGTGTATATATATGTATATATATATATATATATATATATATATATATATATATATATATATATATATATATATAGAATAAATCTATTCATTAAATTCAATAAATATATAATATTTTATATATTTAATAATGAATAATATATTTTTATAATCTTGTTTTAAGGTAATAAATTTAAACTAATATATATAATTTTAATGGAACTAAAAAACATTAAGATAAGATTTAATTAATTTAATATGTAAGTAAAAATATAAAAATGTATTTTTAATATAGTATTAATTGGTGTATTTATTAAATGTACTACATTTAATTGGTGCAATAGGTCATATAGTATTAAAATATAAATTTATTTATGTATATGCTACATTAATTGAATTTTACCTTAACATTTGGTTTAGTTCTATTTAATATGCGTGTGGGTGTGTTTATATATATATATATATATATATATATATATATATATATATATATATATATATATTAAATATAATTTACGAAAAAATAGCAATTTAAAATAAACTAATTTAATATGTAAGTTAATATATAAAATGATATTTTTAATATAGTATTAATTGTTGTATTTATTAAATATGATACATTTAATATGTGCAACAAGTGATATAGAATTAAAATATAAATTTATTTATGTATATACTACATTAATTAAATTTTACCTTAACATTTGGTTTATTTCTATTTAATGTGTGTGTATATATAAACTTTGTGATTTTAAATATAATTTGTGAAAACAGTAATTTAAAATAAATATTCTGGACATAATAAGTTTTATAATAATTTTTATTATTGTATTTAAAAAAATTATTAATATATAAATTAATAGATATTTTATATGTGTGTATGTTAGTATAGACTAAGATATAATATATTTCTATCTGTTAAGACTAACCAATAATAAAACTAATAGATATTGTGTACCATTGTTATAAAAAAATGTTTAGATATTGGAATGTATATTCTAACATTTTAACATAAAAAATAAATACAATATAATTAAACTTGGCCCAATTCAATCAAGCCGAATACAATACAAAATTTTTATTATAATATAAACCAGTTAAGCAATAACAAAAAAAAATATTTAAAAAATATTTTACAAAGCATATTTGAAAAAATTGTGTATCAACAAAACATATAATAACAATAGTTTGTCTCATAATATTTATTTATATATATATATATTATTTAATAGTTTTCTTTATTTTGAAATTTATTATCTCTTTAAATAAATTTTGAGTGAGTAAAGAATGCTAGGTTAAATTAAAATTATTCGGTATATATATATTAAAAATATTGTTTTTTCATCAAATAAACTAAAATATATATTAAATACTAGAGGTGTAAAATAATGCAATATTTAACTTCAATATGATTGTTAATTATGTATAATTACTTTGTTTTGAATTAATGCTATGAACAAAATTAATTACTTACTTAAATTAGATTGAGTTAATTATTGGAATAAAAGGTAAAAATATTATAAATAGGTTAATATTTATGAGATAAGTATTTTTTTTATTTGTTGTATACTTATTACATTATTAATATATTTTGTTAACTTAAGTATTGGAGTGTTTTCTAGGTATTTCATTTCTTCTTGGGTAAGGAAATGCGATTAAGGTATAATAAGAGAGCAAGTTGAATAGAAGTATCGATCTTGTAAAATCATCTAAGTCCACATAAAAACATTTGACATTTATCTTGGGTTTAAGTTAAACATTAGAACATTCGATGATATTGATAAGAAACATGACCAATAATGAACAACAACAATTACAGAAGCATAAGATAACCACATGAGTGAGATTGAATTACTTATCGAACTTTGGAAAGAGCTAATTAAACTTAAGAAGTGAAGTATTGAAGACATGAATGTGCTGAGAGAAAAGAAAATGCAAATGAGAAGGAAGTTGGATGAAACCTCTAAAGTCCCGAGTGATAACCACAAAAGGATGGAACACAAAAGCACCTAATTATTCACAATCACCTCTATTCCAATTCCATTTGTTTATCCCTAAAAAGAATTTGAAAGTGCCCAAAAGGTCAAATTACAGATCCAAACTTCAACCCACGTCTCATTATTTGTTTAAGGATCTCGCCAACATTCCTTTATCAACATAATCATGGAATTAGCCCTGTCAATGAATTAGAAGGCTGTATCTATCAATTGATAAGATGGAAACATATATCAATGAACACATAGATGTTTATGTTACACAGGTCACTCTTTACACCATAACTGATTTAATTTTCTATCATGTCTTCTCGACGTCCCTCAAAGGAGTTGGATAGAGGCAGTTCACCCAGCTATCTGCTTATTTCAATACTTGATTCATGACTAGTCATCCACACCATATGAATCAATCACTCTTATCAACATCAGGCAAGAGAAACAAGAATTGTTATGGGCATTTATGGATCATTTCAGCAAAGTAACTCAACATACAAAATTTGAACCTTGAGATAGCCTTACATTACATGATCATTGCTCTAAGATTGGGTGTCCCTTTATTAACAATGAGTGTAAGGATCCTGTAATTGATCTAGATGAATTGAGACGTAGGATGACTAAGTTTATATTGTTGGAAGAACTCAAAGACTTATGTAATAAGGTCCAAGACAAGATCGAACATCCCCGACAACAACATGGTGTTTGAATCAAGGAACCAAAAACATCACATTTTGCATACTACACTCTCTTGAATACTACTAGGATACACATATTAGAAGAGACACTTAACCCTAACCTCATACCAATACTGAGGAAGGTGCTAACACCTCAAAAGTCTATACAATATAACAGTATCAATATCACTAAATTATCGACATTTGATAAAAAAAATGTCTTGTGTTGAAGGATAAAATCAATCAATTGATAAGAAAATTCACCTATAATGGTTTGTTCAAAAGAACAACCATTATCAACCAAAAACTTATTTGTTAAGATGATAACACACACCATGAAGAACCTGCACGAGAAAAACACCATCAAAAAAATTATGTTAAGTAACGAAATGTTATCCCAAGAAAAGAACATGAGGGCTAGGAGATTTCACTCCAAAGAGTCATAAAAATCATTATTCAGAATTTCATCATGGATGGTACCTTAACCTTGGTAAGAAAGAAATGTCTATGTGTCGTATGATCAAATAATCCACTAACATTTAGTATGAAAAGAATGTATCCAATAATATTTACTAATTTACTAATGCATAGTTGTGGATACACTTTAAGAGGATGCTATAGTGATCGGGATATGACAATTTTTTTACCATTATCACTACGTAAAATTTAATTATTATTTTATCATTTTTTAAAAAGCTTTTTAACAAATATTTCAGTTGGTAAAAAATTTTACTTTTGGAATATGAAAATTCTGAATCTCCAATTTCAAATTAGGAGCTTGAAGTAAAAATATTCTTGGTATATTTGAAATTTATTTTAGAAAAATTTTACAAAATTATAATTTTTTAACGTTAAGATTTTAGCTGAACCTTAATTTATTTTGATTCATATGTAGAGAATGAATTGTTTTTATACGCATTCTTTGTATAATCTAAAATAAAAAAAAGTTAAAAACCTTCCATTGCCGGAAATCGAACCCGGGTCTCCTGGGTGAAAGCCAGATATCCTAACCGCTGGACGACAATGGAATTGATGTTATAATTGATCTATATTTTATTCATCATTAAACATCGTAATCACTGATGCCTTGTTGGTAAGAGAGTCACAGAAAGTGGTATCCCACTTGAGCACCACCATAGTTGAGCATGAGGTTTCATTATTCATGCTATTATATACATTTTAATTTTCAATGTTTAATCATTTTATTTATACATCCTATGGTATGTATCTGTTAATCATGTCTTTAAAGTGTGGCAATCAGAGTTCTACATGTTTCTGCCTCATCAAAATTAAAGAAATAAATAAATAATTTTTACAAAACTTGCCCTCATAATTCCCATATTTTAATAATTTCTCATTATTAAAGAAAGTTAGGTAGAATGATGAATTTAAGAAGTATACAGAGATTTGAATTTATCTCTACAATTTAAATAAAGTTCTTAAAAATAATTTATATTTCTCATATTAATATTTCATCTCATATATGTTATTATTGAAATGAAATTTAACCCTTATGTGGTATTATTTAAATACAGTTTAGTTGATATATGTATGAAAGAAAGAAATTTAGTATGAAGGGGAAACATGATGAGTGTAGCAATAGGAGCTTCGTTAGACGTGAGTGAAATGTAAAGTAGAAGACACAATGACCCACTAAGGCACTAACCCTTCTTCTTTTTCTTTGGATTTGGCTAATTGGTATCATCCTTCAAGTGGACCCTATTATATTCTCTCATTTCTTCAATTCAAATCTTCTTCTAAAAAAGAATAATCATTTGACTTAAATGACAGAACAACCATAAGGACAGAAAGCTCCATGGAATGTGATTGGTCACCAATGAAAAAAGCAATCAACGGTTTCATTAGATTTCAATCTTACTTTTCATTTATTTCCCTTTTCTTTTTCTAACACAAACTTAACACCTTTCAATCTGTTTAGTTATGGCAAAGATCAACTATTTCAATCTTTCTTTGGACACATGAAATTGTTAAAGAATTCGTTTAAATCTTAAAGCACGACAATTAAGAATAAGTGCATAAAAGAAGTTTAAAGAATATTATGGTCCAAAGTGTGTGATTTTAAGAAATTTTGTCATTTCTTAAGATTTGTTAAATAAGTTTAAGAAATTTTGTCATTTCTTACTATTTGTTTGTTAAATAAGTTTAGACTCCGAAAAATTGATTAGAAAGATATGAGTTATCAGAAAAATGGTTTCAAAATTCAATTACTGTTTCAATTCTGGAAGTTTCAACCATATCCTTCTTGTTCTTACCAACCTCTCTAAATTTAATAAATATATCAGTCTTAAGATTGATTCGGTTATCTCCTAATAAATAATTTTTTACTAAGTTGATAAACATATCATAAAGAGTGATTACTCTTAATTTTTGCACTCTAATTTCTTGTTATCATTGATTTACCAAACCTAATTATATTACTCAACTAAATCATTGTCTAACAGATAATATTTACACTACAAAAAGTTTTGGATTTCGTAATAAAATTTTGATATTATTGATAAATTTTCATCATCAATAAATTTAAAAGCTTTTAGTGTTGATACATCACCTAATAAAGGATATTTTCGTATTTAATAATTATAAGGTATTCTTAAACGTATATTTGGTATGCTATAAGCAAGTCTTCAAATCTACAAAGAAATTTAAAGTTATTATATTTAATAGACAAGTCCATAAATACCATTGATTATGTTAAAATAAAAACATGTACCATTTTGAATGGAGTAATTTATATAATTAACAAATCTTATAAAAAGTGATATTAAATATTGCTTTAGTATCATTTTGGCATTATTTATCAACTTCTGATTCTGTTTGTATAAGTAGTATTGAATGTTTTTTTTTTCTTATTGAGTTGTGCAACATTTATATGTCAACTTTTTGCTTTTCTAATTTATGACCTATATATATTTTGCCTTTGGCTCCATTAAATATAATAGAAAGAATACACACCAAAATATATGGTTGTTCTCTATTTTCTTGTTGTATTTCTGTTACGGTATCAAAGCTCCATAAGGGGCTTTGCTAATAACCATTCCAACATCATGACTGCATCTCACAATAGTTCAACATCTCCCTAAACAACTCCTCCTTCCAGTCCTGCGAAGAAGGAAGTTGATTCTCTTAACCCAACTCAAATCCCTCCAATCCCTATTATTATCATCTTAGTGAGAGTCCAACTTCAGTTCTTGTCACACCTCCCTTGACCAGCAGTAATTATAACTCATAGTCTTGCTTATTTTGAATGATATTCATCTCTAAAAACAAGATGGGGTTCCTCATAGGTTCTATTCTTGTCCCACCAACCACAGACTCACTCTACTCACATTGGGAGCGTTGCAACACCATGATCATGTCATGGTTGCTCAATTCTTTGTCTCCATCCATTGCTCAAAGTGTTATCTATCTTGATTGCGTTGTTGACATCTAGTCAGATCTCTGAGATCGATTCTCACAAGGCGATTTGCTATGAATCGCAGAACTCCAAGAAGAGGACTATTTCACAGAACTTAAAGGATTATGGGAAGAGCTTAACAATTATAGACCTCTGAAGTTGTGCACATGTGCAACAAAGACTTACCATCAACAAGATTTCGTGATTCGTTTCCTCAAGGGGCTTGATGAACGATTCTCTATTACCCGCTCTCAAGTGCTCTTGATGGACCTTTTACCTTTTTGCAAATCATGTCTTTTCTATGGTGCTCCATCAAGAACGACAAAGTCTTGTCTCAATTCCTGCTTTCATGGAGCACAACCTACTCGCCAACAACTCCATGATTTATTCACCCTTCGTTGGTCGAGGTGGAGGTGGACCCTCTATTTCCATATGTACTTATTGTCATCGCTCTGGCCACACTGTTGAAGAATATCACCAGAAACATGGCTATCTAGTGGGGCATCCACGTTACCCAAGTCGACCTCGATTCAATTCACGCCATTCTACCCATACCGTCAACAGTGTTGTCATTGATGGTAAGACGAATGAAGCAATAGAACAAGTTATTAGGCCTAATCTACCTTTCTCTCAAGCCTAAATCGACACACTCATGGCTCTTCTCTAAACTGGTGCAGCAAATTCTACCTCAACGTGTGGTGCAAATGTTACATAATCTTATCATTGTCTATGGTCGAAACCTTGAAACATTGAAAGGGTGAGAATGATAGCGAAATAAGAGAGTTAACATTTTTACTTAATCAAACACAAAAGAACCTAAACAACAACAAAATGGTTGTAGAAGATGTTATTTATCTTTAGAAATTTGAAATTTTGAAATGAGAGATGAGAATGACAACAAAATGAAGCAAAAGGTGAGAGTGAGAGTGGTTGATCGCGAAATAAGAGAAGTGGGTTTCATAGATGAGTTGATGAGATTGAGTGAAAACTTATAGAATAGGGTTTGAGAGAAGATGAAATCGTCTTAATGAAACACAACACAAAAGTGATTATGGTGGATAATGAAATAAGGTAAGCGGTTGCAGAAATGAGAAGAGAGAAAATGGGATTTGACAAATGTCACACTTTTAAGTTTAGTTTGAATTCAAACACGTGACATTTATATAAATAAATGTAATATCCTAGAAAATAGCTATGGAATAAAAACTAAACCAAAATAAACTAAACCAAAATTTAATTTTAGAGATAAATAAGATAATACCTTTTTTTTAATAGAAGAGTTGTTTAAGTAAATAAGATAATTATTTACTTTTTATTTTTATAGCAACCACCAACTCTTTTTTCCTAAAAAGATATTTTGTTTTATTCTAATAAAAACTACCAACTCTCTCTCTAAGATATTCTATCTCTCTAAGAATATATTATATTTTATTCTAATAAAAATCACCAATTATCTCTAAGAAGATATTTTATCTCTCTAAAAAGATATTCTGTTTTATTCTAATAAAACTACCAAATCTCTCTCTCTCTCTAAAAAGATATACAGTTTCGTTCTTATGAAAACCACCATTTCTCAAACAAATCTCTTTAAAGTTTCTACCTTCTATCTAGATTTGTGATCTCATAGATTATCAGATTGACAATCAGAAGACACCCTTAGATTCCTAGCGTTGAGTAGATCAAGAGTGTCCGATCAGATTCTTGACCAGAGTTAGGTTGCTTGTGATTTTACGGTTTTGAGTATCTCTACTCTATAGAGGTAAGGGAAGCTAGTTGCATGTATGTTTTTATAAATGTTTGTCTCCTTTGAAATAGAAATTTGTTTAAAGTGATGATACTTGCTAAGGAAAGCTAGTTTGATTGTTTTTTTTATAAATATTGTAATTATTTATTTTATTAAATATGAATTGGATGGAATGAATGTTTATGTATGGTATGATGTAATATCAATGTTTGGGAATGATGTGGTGTGTGATCAAGACACAGTATCTTCAGGAAAGGAGATACTCGTATTGAGATTATTAGGATGTGCATTGTTTGGGGATTCTAGGGAGGTATCCTGACTCTACTGGTATATTGGATTCATATAGATGAAGTTTACTAATTGGTGAAGAGTTTCATATGGTCCTGTCCGAGGTTTGAAATATGAGCCCGATCGGAATAAACTGTTCGGAACAGTTAGGTGATATATGACAGGTGCACACCTCTTGATGTCTAACTCAATGCACGGGTCTTCCGGAAGTAGAGAGTCTAGTGTCTTTGTTTGTGAGTTAGTGTATGTATGATGTGAGATGAATTATGAAAGATTGAATTGTGTTGTTTTTGTTGAGATAGAAATCCAATTTATGAAAATATATATTGTTTTGAAAACTCTCTAGCTTACCCTTCTTTTTGTGTGTTGTTTGTTTTGTTTTTAAAACTGCGATGATCGTGTATATTACAGGGGAGCAGAGGATTTGACAGGTGGTGGGAGTCCCCAGTAAATTGATGGAGAAGCTTTATTTTATTTTATTTTATTTTATTTGTAATTTTTACGAAGATATTTTTATTAGATCTTTTGTGGAGAAGTATATTTTTAAATACATTATGAATGTATTGATTATTATATTCAAGTTTATTATATAATTTTTTTGTGCAATAAAGTTTCTATTATATAAAAAATATGGGATGTTACAACCATATTTTTAAATTAAACGGGCGACACATGTCAAATTTTTTTTTGTTTTGAAACAAAGTTAATTTAAATTTTTTATGTGTTTTTTATGAAAAAAAACACATGACAAAAGTTGTCTATATGCTTCCTCCAATTGTGTTATTTACAAATATTATATACGATAATATTAATACTGAAAATTCTGAATGAAGTAAAATTATTCAAATAATGAGTAATATAGAAAATTTACAAGTATTAAATAATGAGTAATATAAATACTAGAAAACCACAAAGTTTTCTAGAATTTAAGTCTATAATTTAAGTCTATAATTTAAGTCGTATATAATTTAAGTCTTTCAAATAATTTAGAATTAAATAAGTTCTTTTATGTTTAAAGTTAAGTAAAGTTGGTATTTGTATCAATTTCCCTTCTATTCAAAATTTTTACATTCTTTTATTCATCCAATTATTCGAATTTTAGCGAATTTAAGATAATAAATAATTTAAAAAATTTAAAAGTCGCATATTAGTATAAGTTTAAAAAAAAAAAAGTGAACTATCTCGTAACACGTGAGATTATGATTTCAAAAAAAGTGTAAATTTTGTATATGCATATTTACACACTTGAAAGAAAAGTTAGGTATATTTACACACTTACAACTTGAGCATAGAGGTAGTTGTGGACATAATACCCCCAGAATGGGGGGCTGTGGTGTGACATGTGTGTGAAAGGACATAGGTCTAGTTTATAGCATTGCATGTCACTAATTTATGATTTTGGTTATTTTTTGGTCTATTAGTTGTATATTAATGAATTTTGGTGCATATTAATTTGCATTTAGTATGTATTGGTGCTGCACATGTTCTGAATCTGTTTGAGATTTGGGACTACTTTCATGTTAGTTCAGTAGTTCTGTAATTTATGAGGAATTGGATAAATTTTTTTTCTTGTATAAAAACAATGTTCACGAAAATTGACCTGGGAATTTAAATAATTTAACAATGAAAAATAAATACAAGGAAAGTGATTTTTTATAAATTAGCCCTGAAAGTATTTATTTCAAAATATATGGATTTTAATTTAAAAATAAAGTAATCATCTTCTTGTCATTGAGAAAATTTTAGGACTTTCAGCTGGTGGCCATTTATATTAATAATAAAAAAAATGGAATTGTTGTAATGTACGAACTTTGAACTGAGTTTAGTTTTGGACGTAACAAATCTCAGTCCAAGTTGTATGAAGGCGTCACCTTTGTCTCTACGTATGTTTTAAAATAAAATGGTACGTTGTCGGTTTTGTTTGGTAGCAAAGACAAAAGGTTCCCTTGATTCCCACCAAAATATACACCATTCTTCTCTGCAAAATTCTAATCTTCTTTTACTCCATTTTATGAACTCTATCAAAATCACAATCACATTTTTAATTAAATAAAAATTTGAAAATGACCGAGTTACCATCTCGGTAACTCGCCGCTTACTTTACTACAATGATGCTTGTACCGACCGATCGTCTTCTATAGTATAGAGTCCCTGTCACCATGGAAGATTAATAATTGGGCCTTGAACATCAAAGGAGGCCCAAATACAAACGGAACATGACAAATTCTTCCTGCACTCTAATACACGCTTTCTGCATCCTAATACAGATTTTTTAATTCTATAAATACCTTTATATAAAAAGCACACCCATCCGGTTCATAATGTCAAAAAAAAGAAAACCGGATGGCATCCCATCCGGATGTCACTTTTAAAAAATTTAACAACCGGATGAGTATGTCATCCGGTTGTCATTTCAAAATAAAATAAGAACCGGATGACATCCTATTCGGGTTTCATTTTAACTTCATCTGTTTTCAAATCTTTGATTAATCCTTCAAACAAGCAATAAGTAAGTAATTTTTTGTGTTTATTAGTAATTAGTAAGTGATATTGCTGATTAGAGTAGTTGATTTGGAGTTTAGGTGTCGTCGACGACGAACAGAATAATTTTCCGATTTGATGTATGAGAAATTTGGAAATGAAAACCGGATGGGGGTGACATCCGGTTGTTATTTTATTTTGAAATGACAACCGAATGATATACTCATCCGGTTGTCATTTTTTTTTAAATGTGAACCGGATGGGGGTGTCATCCAGTTCTTATTTTTTTGCTCGTATAAATCGGATAGGGTCAGTTGTGGAATTAAAATTTTATATTAGGATTCAGGAAGAAGATATTAGGGTGCAGGAAGAATTTGTCACGGAACATTTGTCAAGGTTAAAAATTAATCTAAGTCTAATTCCAAAACTCTCTGTATACATAGATAGTTGACTGATTTGAGTGAAGTATTTGTAGGATTCCTCTCAGAATCGGAATTGAAGAACACCGTACATAGAGGAATTATCAATCAAAGACAACCTAGTTGAAAGAGAGTACCGGTACCGTAATAACACATATTTTTAATAATATAAAAATTTGAAAATTTAATTTAATAACTTTTCAAAAAAATTAAAGGTAACAGTTACTGTACAACGTAAAATATTAGTACTTTCTTAAATACTAGTTAATAATATCCTCATGTGGAATGGGTTTTTGCAAGGTTTTTAATCATTTTTATTATATACTGATATAGTACATCACTTTAAAAGAAAGTGACCGAAATAGCATTTTATTATTTTCTACAATTAAATAAAAAACAATATATTGTGTATGATGTTGGAAGATCTTGTACGCGTTAAAGTAGCGGGCATGTCTCCGTCTTGCTATCTTTAAGCTTAACAACTCTTCATCTTTCCCGCGTTATTACTCGTAACCACTTTTTTTTTTACCTATTTTAATTATTCCATCCCATTAATTAATTAATCAATTACTTTATTAATTTGTTTTTTTCCAAAGGAAAAAGAAAATATCCTGAAGATGCAACATCACATCACTCTTTTTTTAAATCCATTTCTAATTTTAGTATTGGTTTCCTATATTGTTTTATCATTTAACTAATCTCGAGTATAATTTAAAATTATTATTATTATTAGAGTAATATGTAGTATTAGTTGGAAAGAAAAAGGATAAATGCATTAATCAATTTCATTACTATTTTATTTTTCTGGTTTGGTCGTCCTCTTCAGATTCCCAAGAGTGTCTGCACTCACTGAGAGCAGAAGAAGGAAGAGAGAGAAAGTGAAAGAGAAGGAAGGAAGTAGAAAAGAGCGAGAGTGTAGAGAGAGAAAAGCGTAAGAAGAAGAAACAACCGTAACGTTCTCATGGAAAGCTTGGCGCCGAGGTTCGACGGCGGCCACTCCCTCTCGCCATGCTTCGAGGACTGCGGCGAGATTTTCGCCAGCTTCCACGAGTGCTATGCCACTTGAGCACCACCATAGTTGAGCATGAGGTTTCATTATTCATGCTATTATATACATTTAATTTTCAATGTTATATTATTGCAAAGAAGCTACTGAAGTCATAATGCTATGTCTCTGTAAATGATGTCTTTAAAGTGTGGCAAACAGAGTTCTATATGTTTCTGCCTCATCGAAATAAATAAATAATTTTTTACAAAACTTGCCCTAATAATATTATAAGTTTGTTTGACAAAAAAAAAATGTAAAGAGCAGTGTATAAAAGTTAGGTAGAATGATGAATTTGAGAAGTATACAGAGATTTGAATTTATCTCTAAAATTTAAATAAAGTTCTTGAAAATAATTTATATTTCTCATATTTATCATCATCTCATACAGGTGTGTACATGTTATTATTGAAATGAAATTTAACAATACAATATAGTTGATATACGTATGAAACAAGGAAATTTAGTATGAAGTGGGAAGCATGATGAGTGTGTAGGAACAGGAGCTTTGGTAGGCGTGAATGAATGTAAAGTAGAAGACACAATGACCCACTATAAGGCACTAACCCTTCTTTATTTTTAGATTTGGCTAATTGGTATCATCCTTCAAGTGGACCCTATTATATTCTCTCATTTTTTCCATTCAAATCTTCTTCTAAAAAAGAATAATCATTTGACTTAAATGACGGAACAACCATAAGGACAGAAAGCTACATGGAATGTGATTGGTCACCAATGAAAAAGCAATCAACGGTTTCATTAGATTTCAATCTTACTTTTCTTTTGTTTCCCTTTTCTTTTTCTAACACAAACTGAACATCTTTCAATCTGTTTAGTTACGGCAAAGACCAACTATTTCAATCTTTCTTTGGACACATGAAATTGTTAAAGATTTGTTTAAATATTAAAGCATAACAACTAAGAATAAGTGCATAAAGAAGTTTAAAGACTGTTATGGTCCAAAGTGTGTGATTTTAACTAATCACGTTGAACTGTCCCATTCCAACTGAAACATATTATATTTATAGAAACTTTGTTATTAGGACTCGTCAAGTAAATTTAGATACTAAAAAACTGATTAGAAAATACGAGTTACCAAAAAAAGTTTTCCAAAACTTTAATATTTAGTCATTGTTTGAATTCTGGAAGTTTGTAATATCCAACATCACTAAATTTAATGAATATATCATCTTAAAATCGATTCGATTATTTCCTAATAAATAATCCTTTACCAAATTGATAAATATACCCTAAAGAGTAATTATTCTAACTTGAGTCCTGCGCTTTAATTTCTTATTATTGTTAATTCACCAAACCTAATGAATATAATGTATTAGTCAACTATATCATCATCTAAAAAATAATACTTGTACTACAAAATTTTTTGAATTTACCAATAAAATTTTAATATTAATTATAAATTTTAATTATCAATAAATTTAAAAACACGTCACTTAAGAAATGATATTTTTGTATTTAGTAATTATAAAGTGTTCTCTGGTATACGTTTGTCCTGCTACAAGTGAGTTTTGGAGCGTACAAAAAACTTCATAAAAATTATATTTGCTCTTAGAAGAAATTTTTTGGACAAGTTGTTGATAAGTACCCTCGATTATGTTAAAATAAAACATGTACCATTTCGAGTGGAGTAATTTATATAACATTGCCTGTGAATATTCGAAAGTGGGTGCCTTATCATATATATGGTGGTTGATGGTTTGACATGCAAATAACAAAGTGACGATAAGATTGGAAAAAAGAAAAAAAAGGTCGATGAATTTGGCTGATCGATCCACGAAAAAAGAAAAATTATTAACTAAATTTATATTCAGAATTTCAGATTCCCCAGACTGGCTTTGTTTCATTCTTTTTATTGTACTTGTGGTCCATCATTGTCTCTTTCAACCATATGTATACACTAAAACAAGTACCAGTGTTATGTTATTTATTTATTTTCATAACAGAATCACGTCTAAATTGAAAAACATATTGTGTAACACAATATTGTACCTAATTATATGTTGAAAAAGTGTTTAGCAACCGACAATGTTTGACTATTTCATGATAAAAACTGAGTATGATTATTAATAATTGAGATATAGTATGCATGATGTTAGGCAGAAGGCGTGAAGGAAAAGAGCATGATGCTTCATCTGAGATTATTAAATCCCATGAGCAAGAAACCATGTCATGCTAAACTCTTTTTTTCTTTTGAATTCATGCATTGAAGTAATGATGAAGGTTTTGTAACCAAATTTAAAACTAGGATAAGGAAAAATGATGTGCCATTGAAGATGTGTGAACAGGTAGAAGTGATAAATGGCATGTATTTGGATTTTGCTTTTAGCAAGTGAAAGTTTTCATATCTAATCTCTATTACCTCATTCATTGATAGAAATGAGCATTGATATGAAAGGAAGCATTTAAGGGAGTGGGGTCCCTAATTCTCATAGTCTCAGCAATGGCTACACTTTTGACATGAAGTGAAGGCAGTTAAAAATGATGTTTAATGCTGGAATCTGGTATCACTATCAGAAGCTTCTGAGGGTGATGTATTCAAATATAATATATGGATAATAATATTGCCAGCATGCACCTCTATCTACTCCTTCCCTGTCAGTGATTGAATTAATTGTTTCTATATTATATATAAAAAGGATTGTTTGATGATATAGTTAAAATAATATATATATATATATATATATATATATATATATATATATATATATAAAAAAAAATATATATATATATATATATATATATATATATATATATATATATGTAAAAGAAAATAGAATTTAGGATAAATGGTAGGTTGAATAAAATAAATATTGATATATTTTATTTTTAGTATAATAAAGAAAAGTAATAGTCATATTATAACAATTTTAATTTTATTAATTTTGTTTAAACTATATTAATAGTTGAAGTGATTAAGTATGTATTGAATTAAAATTTTAGTATAAGACAATTACTATTTTTTTATTATATTAAAAACGAAATATCTCAATACTTATTTATTAAAAAATATAATATAAAAATTACAATTTATTTAAATAAATAGAAATACTAATTTGAAATAAATTTTGTGTGATTATGTGTTTTTTAATTAAGAAACGTATAAATAGATAATGTATTAATATCGTTTGATATGGCATTTTAATTTTCTAATATATGATTTACTTTTTTCAAGATGTTACCCATATAATTTATAGAGAAGTTGCTTTCTAGGAGGAGGTAATGACTCATATTTAATATGTTTGATGAGAATTTTTTTATGATAAGTTATTTTTTTAGAAAATTTAAAATATTTTATGATAAAATATATTGTTTAGATAAATAAATTTTAAAAAATAATAAAATCTTATAAATTTATAAGAATAATTTAATTATTTAAAATCAGATAATTTCAAATATTATTTAAACAAAATAAGAATTTCATATTCTTTCGCACTTTTTCTGTCTTTAATTTATATATTTTTTTTCTAAATTATTTTAGCTTGATCTTCAGTAGATATTATTTACTCCACCAAATTAGTGTGTTATTGGCGAAACATAATTTTTTTTTTCTCTTGATGTAAGTTAATATTTCTTTTACAAACATTAAAAGGAATCAGGTTTGATTTATTTATATGACAAGCTATATGACAAATATCTCAAGGATTTCAATAAACTTTATAAAGATTGAATAAGTTAAGAGAAAGTGAAACAAAACATTTTATGATAAGAAAAAGAAATAAGAGTTTTTTAAATGGAACTAAACAAAAAGTAAGATAAGTTTTTTTTATATTACCTAATATGTATGAGTATGAAAACTGAACAAATATTTAAAAAAAAATCAGATATTATTTATAATCATACTCATATCAGTCAATACAAAAATTTCCAAATACAATCAGTTTGTACAAAGAAAATTATTTATCAACCCTAAAAATAATGATAAAAAAATATTTATTAGTATATTTTGTAAATTCAAGATATTATTGTCTTATATTGATAAATTAACAAAAAAAATAACTTATAGATTAAAAATATCAAATAAGTATAAAAGGAGAGGTCAATAATGTATTTTGATTCTGAATGGAATGATTTGTAACCTTTAAACTGGTATAGTGAATAATGAAAATTGGTAAAAACAAAAATAAATTACACTTAAATAGTTTATATAAAAAGAGAGAAAATGTAATTATGTTCAAAATAAAACTATAAAATATGGAAATTGAATATTTATTAAAACTAAAAAAATTATTATCTTCTCTCTAAAGAAATAGAGGAATATACATATTCTTTTTATATAAAAAAAATAACAATCAAATTTTGTTATTTTCACTGGCAAATCCTCAATAATTATTCTAACGTTGAAATAGCAAGTATGTTAAAAATAATATGTAATCGAGGCACCCAAACAAAAAAGAAATTAGTAATTAGTCCTTGACTACAATGTAGGTATAATTAACCAACTTATTAAGTATAAAAATTTCATAATATATAAAAAAATCATAAACTATACATGATCAACATGAGACCTTATATATTAATATCATGGTTGGAAATATTTAATTTTTGTAAACTAAGTTTTGGAATTGAATTATAACACTATTAGATTATGATCATATTAAAAAGTCCTTATCAATTTGGTATCCCTTTATGATTACGCTATTAATTGAGTATACGCCATCAATGTGTGCACAACAATGATAGAATGTATTAATAAATAATAATATGGTAATATAATTAATAATAAAATAATAACTTCTAAGTATAACAATAACACATAAATAAATAAATACATGAGTCAAATATGGGTAATGAAATAAAATTTTGGAATCACAACAGTTTAAAAAACCAAACATTATGATAACAATAACATAATATGGAATAAAGTAATAATAGAATAAAATGCAATTGAAGAAAACTTAATAAATATTATAAGTTCACATCTTTGCAAAGATAAATGCTAACTAAAAAATGTATGACTAAACATATACATAAATAGTTTAGTGTCAATACTCAATTTTGAAGAAAAAAAAAAGAAATGATTGAACAAAATAGTTAAAGAAATTTTCGAATCTACAAAGCAAATTCAAATTCATAGATGAGCCGATGAGATTGAGTGAAAATTGATAGAACAGGGTTTGAGAGAAGACGAAAGCGTTAAATGAAAACAAAACGAGGGAGTTGAGTTATGGTTGAGGTGGAATGAGGCGAGGGTTTCAGAAGTTGGAAGAGGTAAAATGGAGTTTGACAAATGCTACACTTTTAAGTTTAGTTTGAATTTGAACACATGATTTAATTTTTTTTATGTGTTTTCTATGCGAAAAATAGGTGGCAAAAGTTGCCTATGCTTCCTCCAATTATGTTATTTAAAGATATTATATATGATAATATTAATACTGAAAATTCTAATGAAGTAAAATTATTCAAATAATGAGTAATATAAAAAATTTACAAGTATTAAATAATAAGTAATATAGAAAATTTACAAGTATTAGAAAACAAAGTTTGATTTTACCTTCTCCTGCTATAGTTCAGTCCTATATAATTAAAGTCTTTCAAATATTTTAGAATTAACTCAGTTCCTTTATGTTTAAAATTAAGTAAATTTGGTACCTATATCAATTTCCCTTCTATTCAAGATTTTAACATTTTTTTATTCATCCAATTATTTGAATTTTAGTGAATTTAGAATAATAATTTTAAAAGTTTAAAAGTCGCAAATTAGTATAAGTTTAGAAAAAAAAGTAAACGATCTCATAACACGTGAGATTATGATTTCACGAAAAGTGTAAATTTTGTGTATGCATATTTACACACTTGAAAAAAATTCATGCAGTATAGTTTATTATCTAGAGAAAAAAAAAGTTAGGTATATTTACATACTTAAAACTTGAGCATAGAGGTAGTTGTGGACATAATACCCCCAGAATGGGGCTGTGGTGTGTCATGTGTGTGGGAGGACATAGGTCCAGTTTATAGTTGTGCATGTCACTAATTTATGATTCTGGTTATTTTTTGGTGTATTATTAGTTGTATACTGATGAATTTTGGTACATATTAATTTGCAATTAGTATGTACTGGTGCAGCACATGTTCTGTAATTTTTGTACATATAGTGTTACACTTTGGGACTACAATTTGGTGGCACTGTTACATTTGGGCGCAATTTGGAACTGCATTTGGTGGTGGTCCTATACTACATAAGTACTACGTATCAGTATCAGTGTGCCTCTATATACCATTTTTGTACTATTGTGCTATGCATTTTGGTGCATTTCTGAATTGTACTTCTATACATGTTTGAGTCGAAATATGTATGTATTACATTTTGGGAATTAATTAATTATGGTGTTGCACATGTAAAACATACAGAGGTATTTTGGGTTCCATTATGAGACTGTGTCTATAGGTGTTCATAGTTTATTTTTTGCTGAAATTTTAGGTATTGTTGAAGGGGTAGATGTAGCTATTATTTCTCACTTGAATTCATTGCAAAATATAGGACTACTGAATTAAAGGCTCTGAAACATTTTTGGTTAACAGAAAATTGTTTTTTCAAACATTAACCAAACTTAGAGAGAGTTTCGTATTAATGGAAGTTATTTGAAATGGTTGTTGTGGTTTTCTTTTTTTTCTAATGTATATTTCATAGGAAAGCAAAATGGAATCTCAATTATTTTTTAAGGTGTGAACATCACATCCTTAAACCCTTGGCCTTGCTTTGGGGTTATGGAAATGCAGTGAGATTAAATTTATAATATAACATGCAAGGCCAATGGTCAACTATAATTGTGCAAATACTTGAACCACATAGGGATTTGTAGATTAAATAAAAGCCATAACTCTTGGGGCATAGAACATGGAGAATTAATTAATGAGTTGGTAAAAAGAAATTAGGAAAAATGTTTCTCTATAATCATCACACCTCAACAACATTCTCCACCTCATCACTTTTTTTTAATAATTAGATACTTGGATAAAAAATGATTAGATATCTAATATTCTATTTAATACCTAACAAATAGTCTTTTACCATATCAAACTATCTTTAATAAATTTTAGTACTTCAGAGTTTTAATGACCCCTCAATTTTTAAGTTGAATATGAAATATTCAAGAGACTTATCTATTGGATCCTTTTTGTAAACCCGCTTTTATCTTTTAAGATTGTTAATTCACTTTTAAATACTTTGTCATCTACTATAATATATTAAATAAGTTTTTCTAATATATAATTTATGTTTCTATTTTACTTTTTAATTTAATTTTTAAAATTTAAAATTAAAAAAACTATTTAAATGTTAAAAATGAGCGTTACTCTTACATTTTAGCGGTATAACAGATTTTAAACCATCTATTATTTTTCATATAATAATTATAGTTCAATTTTTGAAAAGAATATAAAGAAAAAAGGTTTCTCCTACTAATTATGATAACCACTTTTATTCGTAGTACATTATTACGAGAAATTGGATAATTTTTTTTCTTTTATAAAACAATGTTCACGAAAATTGACCAGGGAATTTAAATTATTTTATGATAATGAAAATTAAATACAAAGAAAGTGATTTTTTTTTAATTAGCACCGAAAGTATTTATTTCAAACTATATGGATTTTAATTTAAAAATAAAGTAATTATCCTCTTGTCATTGAGAAAATTTTAGGACTTTCAGTTGGTGCAATGTACGAACTTTAAACTGAGTTGGTTTAGACGTAACAAATCTGAGTCTAACGTTGTATGGGTGCGTCACCTTTGTCTCTACATATGTTTTAAAATAAGACGGTACGGTGTGGGTTTTGTTTGGTAGCAAAGACAAAAGGTTCCCTTGATTCCCACCAAAATATACACCATTCTTCTCTGCAAAATCCTAATCTTCTTTTACTCCATTTTATGAACTCTATCAAAATCAATCCTACACAATTTCATGTTTGTTTTCTCAATCATATTTTTAATAAAATAAAAATTTGAAAATTTAATTCAATAACTTTTCAAAAAACTAGAGATAACATTTACTGTACAATTCAAATATTAATACTTTTCTTAAGTACTAGTTAATATCCTCATGTGCAATGGGTTTTGCAAGGTTCTTAATCATTTTTATCATATACTGATATAGAACATCACTTTAAAGAAAGTGACCGAAATAGCATTTTATTATTTTTTACAATTAAATAAAAACCAATATATTTGTGTATGATGTTGGAAGATCTTGTACGCGTCAAAGTAGCGGGCATGTCTCCATCTTGCTATCTTTAAGCTTAACAACTCTTCATCTTTCCCGCGATATTACTCGTAACCACTTTTGTTTACTATTTTAATTATTCCATTTCATTAATCAATCAATTACTTTATTAATTTGTTTTATTCCAAAGAAAAAAAAGAAAATATCCTGAAGATGCAACAACATCAATAAATACTGTTAGTTGGAAAAAAAGGATAAATGTATTTTTTTAAAAATTTATCTTGTATATAATTATGTAATGTAATGTAATAGAAATAAGAGGCAAGAGCAAATTTGAAAAAAAATGAAAGGGCTGTTTGGTCATTTAGGGTGACCACCTTTTCCCATTGGTTTTCAATTTCATTACTAATTTTTTTTTTCTGGTTTCGTCGTCCTCTTCTGATTCCCAAGAGTGTCTGCACTCACTCAGAGCAGAAGAAGCAAGAGAGAGAAAGTGAAAGAGAAGGAAGGAAGTAGAAAAGAGCGAGAGTGTAGAGAGAGAAAAGCGTAAGAAGAAGAAACAACCGTAACGTTCTCATGGAAAGCTTGGCGCATTCTCGCCAACCAAACAAGTTTCCTGTCACAGTTTCCAAGAAAATCACCGGCGCCGCCGGAGGTCCAGGTTTTCCGGCGGAAACTCTATATGACCACGTATACGGCGGCGCGCCGAGGTTCGGCGGCGGCCACTCCCTCTCGCCACGGTTCGAGGACTACGGCGAGATTTTCGCCAGCTTCCACGAGCCGCGCGCCTGCGCCATTCCGGTGCTGGATCTTCCGTCGCTCGACGACGGCGAGGTCTTCTTCGACTTCAGAAACGTCGCGTGCGACTACGCCGAAATTTTCCGAGGCTTCGACGGCCTCGATTTTTGGCTCTCGTACGACGACTTGTTTCGCGATGGTGTCTCCGAAGAAGACGACGGTGATGATGCTGAAGAGGAAGAAGCCTGGTGTGTATAAATGCCATCCCGCTCTTTGTGTTTACCGTTTGGTTTTGATTGTTCGGTGGACTGCATGATTGGATTTGGTTTTGTTTTAATGCGCAGTGGAAACTCAAGGCAATGAGTTTGTGCGTTTTAGTGTCAGTGTGTGATTTTAGCTTCGTCGTTGAGGATTTTGGGGTAATGGTAGTGAAAATTGGTTTTATAGGAAGCAACGGGAACTATGGTTTTATTTCTGGTTATTGCATAGGAAGGCGCTGGGTTTTGTTTTATTCGTAATCCCACTCCACCCCCGTTTTTCTGAAGCAGGGGTGGTGGTAATTATGGTTTTGTCGATTAATGGTGATTCCTTGGATTTTCAGATATATGCTATATGGTCTTACTGTATATGTCAAATGCTTTTGTCCGCTTTTCACTAATTTGTGTGTTTTTAGAAGTTTTTTTGTTGCATGATTTTGTTTTCTTGACATCTATTTTCTGTGCTTTGGTCTCTCTGTATATTTTAATTTACTGAGATTGGATTTTGATATTGCAAGGATATAACCGTGTTCTTTCATCATTGGTAGGACGCCGGTGGAAACTGATTCATTTTCCGGAGACTTGGACCATTTTGGAATTAATGAAGGCATGTCAAATGGTGATTATTTGCGGTCTTCTGATGGAATTGCAGAGTTCAACGTTTTGTACCATAAGGTAAATGGTACAGGCAATGAAGATTTGTCAAAGGGGAAAAGTCATATAAGTCAGCCGCGTGCTGCTCCTGAATTCACTCATGTATTTGATGAAACCACGCACTTTCATAGGACCGATCCTTCCTTACAGGTTGTTGATGATGTTGACCTTGATATGGAATTTAATGCAAGCCAGGCAAGGAGAAACCATCTCAGAGAAATGGTGTCACATCCAGTTAATTTTGAACAGGTTTTTGGTAGTGATCTTGATGTGGACAATGGATGCTGCAGAAATGGTTCTCATTCCTGTGAAACATTCATAACTGTGTCTCACATTAACCTCAGAACTCTACCCTCTCAAGTGCCGCCCCCTTCTCGGCCACCACCTGTATTGGATGCAAAACAGGAGTGCACTAGTGGTTTTCATTCAAACAAAGAGGGGGTTGATTTTGAAGACACCCTAGGTGACACTTCACCACCTTTCCTTGATGTGGAGGTTGATACAAATTCATCTGCTGCTGCTGTCAAAGAAGTCATGAATAGACCTGAAGCAAAACGTAGGAGTTCCAAGGAATTGAAAGAGAGAAAGATGGAGTTTTCCGAAAGCAATGTAGATTCGAGTTATGATGTAAAAGTTAATGAAACTAAACTTGATAGTTTGAATGATGAGGGTGTGCAGAGAATTGGCAAAAAGAAAATTTCTTCCACAGATGAAAGGCGGAAAACTAGGAAGGCTGCCCCAGAAACTCTGGAATTGCTAGAAGGGGAAAGACTTCAAAACATGTTTGATGAAACACACATCAAGGAGCCCAGGTCGTCTCAAGAATCAGATAGACGTACTGGAAATGGGATGTGGAAAGAAGCAACTGAATTTTTTGAATTGGTGGGAACAGAAGAATCTGGGAAGGTAAGTACGCCCACAAATCATAGCCATACTAAGAAATTGGTACAAGATACCAGAGCACATGAGTATGGCAAGAAAGAAAGAGAAGCGTTTAACGTCAAAGCAGAATACAAAAAGGTTAAAGAAGTTGAAGGTTCTCAGGAAGAGGAATGCAAGGAGAAATACAAAACAGGAAATGGGGCTCATGAACAGAGGAAAAACATTAAGAAATCTAAGTTGTCTAAAGAGGAGTTCAGGCAGAGAGAGCATGTGAAGAACGAGGAAATGGCTGAAATATTTGAGCTAGAAAAGAGTGAGAAGGCAAGAATGGTCCGTCTACATGGAAAAACTGATAAGAAAGTACCTAAGGCGGACCAATCAGGAAGCTTAAAAGGCATGTTTGAGACACAAAGCAAGGAGCATAAACAAGTTGAGATCGAGAAATCAAAAGAGGTTGATAGAGAAATGCTCAGTGAAGTACAATGGAGCACGAAGCATATGGAAAGTGAGAAAAAACGAAAAGAGGATGAACAGCTACAACTGAGTTTGAAAAGGCATGAACAGTCTCAGAGAATGAAAGAAAACGGAAAAATTCAGAGAGAAGCTTCTGCTCTTGGAGGTGTAAAGAGTGAGCAACGGGTGAAAGATTCTGTGAAGCTAGAAAAATTTGAAAAATCAAATGAAGCCATTAATCTGGATAGCCATGAGGAAAATATGACTTGCAAAATAGAAGATGAAGTTATCCTTAAAGCTACACAGATTCAGAACAAGAAGAAATTGAAGGAGACATATGAAAATGAAGAAATTGGGAAAGGCCGCAAAGGATCTTTTACAATGGAAGAAAATGATGAATGGTTAAAGCATGCTCTTGAGCAGGTAAAGAATGAAAAGGGACTTAAACAGGACTTTGAACGGGAAATGAGCGAGAAAATATCTAGATTAACTTTTGAGCTGGGGGAAAATGAGCCTTGCGAAAGAGATCAAGGTAAAGAGAAACTTAGTGAAATTTGTGATGGGTATAGAAAAGGAAATGGACTAAAAGATGTGGGTGATAGCATATGGCTTCCGAAAGTTCTGAAACAAGCTCCAGAGCTACAAATGAATATTGGAAATGATACTCTGATAAAGAAAGAAGTCGACTGCCCAGCAGACCTAGCATGTGACTGCGAAGGAACTGTGGATATATCACGTGATGATAGTCACTCCCAAAAGCATGAGAGGATGCTTAAAGATGCTGATAAAGATGGAAAAGATATGGGATTGGACAAGGCTTTGCAACAAACAGAAGGTAATGGAGAAGGGATTCACTTGAATTTTGCAAAAGAAACCACTAAAGAACGGAAAACAGAGAGTGATGACAATCTTCTGGCAGCTCACTCATGCTCCATTCCCGAAGAAAATATTTGCATAGAGGAGCTTCGTCAAGACCCTATAGCTGACCAAGAAATTGGAAAGAGTGTCACTGACTGCAACGTTGGTGAAAACAAATTGGAAGAGGTATGGTTGGAAAATCTAAAGGATACTGGGAAAAAAGGGGGTTTTGAAATGTCACAAGGGGAAGTAGAGCATTCAGGAAAGGTGACTTGCACTAGTACAAATGTCAATGCCAACGAGCATAGTTTTAACAGTGAACAAGCATGCACAGAGGAAACTAAGACAGCCCCTCAAATGTCGTCAAGCCAAGCTAACCTGTGTGGTGATTATGGAAGGAACACAGTAGCTGATGGACCTGCTACAGTACAAGAAGCGGGAATTATCCAGAAACCTTCTCAAAGATCTCATGTATCAAATTCTACCCAAAGCAAAGATAAAAGTCTTGATGAAACTTCTGCCTCAATAAAGAAAGATGTTGAGAGGATAAGAAGAGAAAGAGAGTTGGAAAAAGATCGTTTCAGAAAGATAGAAGAGGAGATGGAGAGAGAAAGGGAAAGACAGAAAGACAGAATGGCTGTTGACAGAGCAGTGCTGGAGGCTGAAAGGGAAAGGGAAAGAGGAAAGGATCGGATGGCAGTTGATATAGCAACTTTGGAGGCTCGTGATAGAACATATGCTGAAGCTCGTGAGAGAGCTGAAAGGGCTGCATTTGAGAGAGCAACTGCAGAAGCTCGACAGAGAGTACTGGCTGAAGCCAGAGAAAGACTTGAAAAGGCATGTGCTGAGGCCAGGGACAAAACATATGCTGATAAGGTTGCTTCAGAAGCCAGATTGAAAGCACAGCGAACTGCTGTGGAAAGAGCAACTGCAGAGGCTCGAGAGCGTGCAATGGAAAAAGTCAAGGTTGAGAGAGCAGCATCCGAGTCCAGAGAACGATTAGGGAGATCAGTCTCTGACAAATTTAGTGTTTCTTCCAGAAATGGCGGAAGACAGTACTCTTCATCCTCAGTAAGTATTCACAGACCCAATTAAATATGCAAGTGATAAATTTCATAACTGCCTGCTGAATTTATAATAATTGCATGTCAGGATATGCTGGATCCATTTTGTCAGAACTCTAGTTCCTCCACTCATTCCAGATACCCGTACTCCTCAGTGTATGGTGGTACGTGATGCATGAAACCCATGACTTCAGTATAAACTTTCAATCAACATTTTAGTGCTTCCACTAGATAATCCTGACCAGGTATTGTCCTTTGCTTGAAGCTTCCTCTTTTACTGAAAGATCAGAACGAGAAGGTGAATCAGCTCAGAGGTGTAGGGCTAGACTGGAGAGGTATCGCCGAACAGCTGAACGTGCAGTAAGTTCTTTAACTTTGTTATGTTAATCATACATTAATTGTACTTATAAGATAAATGAGATTGACCTTGACTTTTGGGAAAATGTAAGGCAAAAGCTTTGGAAGAAAAGAACAAGCGCGACCTTGTAGCTCAGAAGGAGCAAGCTGAGAGAAATGTGAGCTAATATCCAAACAGTTGCTCTTTATAGGTTCGGATTTTGTTGTTTCAATATTTTGTTGATTACTTCTGTCTGATACACTTTGCAGAGATTAGCAGAAACCCTGGATATTGAAGTCAGGAGGTGGTCAAGTGGAAAAGAAGGAAATTTGCGTGCATTGCTTTCAACCTTGCAATATGTAGGTTTTTCATATTCTCAAATAACCCGTGTCACTCCTTTCTCCTCTTATTCTGAACTTATTTTTTACTCAACAATGTAAGGAGGTGACTTGAAGGTCCACCAAATCAGTCTCAAACAGATGAGACTAAATTGGTTTCTTAATCTTTTCCTGATTCCTGATGCTCCATTATATGTCGTTCCTTATCTAGTTTTTTGACGTTGTCAGATTCTTGGGCCTGATAGTGGGTGGCAGCCAATCCCACTGACAGACGTCATTACTTCTGCTGCTGTAAAGAAAGCCTACAGGAAGGCCACCCTTTGCGTCCATCCCGACAAATTACAGCAACGTGGAGCAAGTATTCAACACAAATACATATGTGAAAAAGTCTTTGATCTCCTAAAGGTATTTCATGCGTGCCATCTTCCAGTTGATTTATTTACGTGAACCAAGTTCATAGGGGGATCTGTAATGTGTAAGTCCTGCCCGAACGAAACATAATGCTGTTGCAGAACCTCTAATACATCAAGAGCACATGCACATCACATACACATTAGCATATGAAAATATGCAAATATGCAAGCATGCCAACAATGCTCGTGTGCTTGGTGAGGTTGGTATCTGACCTTTTACAAACCTCCTACCCCAAGCTAGAATGTCACAAGTGTTCATCCTTCTGGTCTTTGTTTCTTTCTTCTTATACATGGCAAGTTGGTTATTCCAATACCCCTCATTCTGATGATAAAACATGAATTTGGATAAATCATCTTGGACTTCATTAATTAGTTATTATGACCGACCTCTCATTTTTGCTTTCTTTCTTTTCCTTTTCTGTCCTCTTTCAATATCCAGGAAGCTTGGAACAAATTCAACTCAGAAGAGCGATAGCGCACCCTGTTATGTTTTTTAAAATGGCCCTTACAAGAGAGCAGTTCCCTTCACAAATAATGTGGGATCCTGGGGACGAATACCTCGTTCTTTTATCATTTCAACATTCTGTAATATTTATTGTTACCTAAATATTTATATGTAAGAAATACTCATCCTACCATGGCAAAAGCAAAGGGTAAATACATAGAAAAAAGCATATAGAGGCTTGTATTTATATCATCAAACAAACTTTTGGAATCTCTGTTCTCAATCTTGAATTTATTTCAAGGATATAAAACATGAATCTGCACAAAATTGGCCTAATGTTTCTGTCAGTTTATTTTAGTAAAGATGAAAAATTGTTGACCGTACATTTAACCTTTCGTTGGTAGTGCTACTTTTGCTAGCGGTTTTGTTGTCCGACTGCAGTTACATGTCATCAATCTAGCTAGCTAGGTTTAATTTATTTGATTAATAAATTTAGTTTATGAACTTCTATGGAATGTCGACCAAACATGATTGGCATTTAATCTGGTCAACCACATAAACGGATTGTGGATGGTTGAACCTACAAATCCCATGTGCACACTTTAACAACAATGTAAACAGTTTCAGTATTGTACTACATAAAATTTTCTTTTAAATTAAGTAGGACACCATAAATTATGTAACTTAATTACATCACAATGTTCGAAAAAATTATTGTAAAAGAGAGGTATTATGTAATACCTTAAATTCACTCTAAATTCAACCCCACATGATGAATCGAACCCAGTGCTCTGTGGATGGAAAAAGTTCCCCAGCCCTAACAAACCAAACTAGTGCCCAATTGTACTCTGTGCATGCAATAATTTGAAATAGTGTTTTAGAGAAGTGCTAACAACACTTCCAAAAAAACACTCTCTAGTTATTTAAATTTATTAAAAATTATGCAATCAGAAAAAATTATAAGGTTTTTTTTTTCAGTTTTTAATGAATTTTAATTAATAGTATATTATGTTAAAAAATGTATTAATAGCATTTATCTTTACAAGTTTTAAATACACTTTACTATTATTTTTATATAACCATGCAAAATGGGAAGAAGCAGATAATAATTAAATCACTTGGATGCACCCTAGTACTAGACTCCTGTTATACCACAAGAAAAGTTCTGTATTTTCTTAGAAGGTGCATTAGTGGTGCTTGCTTTTGGACTTGATTTACTTCTCAAGCTTAGAACATGAGATGACTATGTCGACAAGGAACATAAAATTAAACTAGTATTTCCAATAATTTATGCTTTTCATACTCTTTATTTACATCACTCATAACAGTTTAATCATGTTCTTGAATTTAACGAAGTCTTAAGTTATATAAAGCATTATGTTTTCAACTATGGTAGAATGATTTAGTTGTGAAGTTTTTAACTCAAAACTGAAAGAGTCTAAATAAGGTACAATTATTATATACCTTGTTGGATAATATAATTTTAGGTCAGATTAGGTTGCTATGATCCAATGATGGACGGGAATTTCATTAATCTAATTATTATTTTTTATCTAATCCTAATCCATTAATAGGTCAATGGTCAAATATATATGTCACTTACTTTTTTTAAAATTAAACTATAAAAATAATTAAATTTTTATGTAAGAAGTTAATAAAATATTATTTATCACTATAAATTAAAATAAAATTTAGTAATAACGGATTATATTTTATACTATGGTACTGTTTTAAGATTTATTTATATTTTCAATGAAGCAGTTTTACTTTTAGTCTTTTAAATTATGAAAAAAATAATTTTAGCTCCTACAACTTGGTTTTTAGATAAGTTAATGGAAGTAAGTAGCACGGTTTCCAATTTCACATCAATTTCATTAATGTGGTTGGCATCTATAAAGTTCAAAATGAATTTTTTGGAGTTACAGAAACTATATTTTTTAAAGATTGGTATTTTTTTTTTAATTTGAGAAACAAAAAAAAAAAAACAAATTTGACTCAATAAGACTAAAAACATAACTAAAATTCATTTTAATAATAATATCAAATAAAATATATTTTCATTTGTATTATAAAATATCAAAAGATAATGCTTAATAGTAGAAACAAGTAGAGTGCCTCAATTATAAGAATAAACATGCATTAAAATTAAAATAAAATTCATGTGAAATATAACCTCCATTAACTACACATGTAATAACAATTATTTATTTATTTATATGAATTGAATACATATACATAAAAATTATAATAATTCACCTGCATTACTCCCTAAACCCCTTTATATAATATTAGAATTATCATTTATAAAATTGTTTCAATTATAAAAATACATGAATTTGACGAACCTGCAAGCCAGTACGTTACAGACTACTCTGGATTGAGGCAATAAAAATTGGGTTCATAATCAATGTCAAGTCAAGAGATATGTTTTCATGTCACACTATTAATTAATTAATGGAAAAATATTCTTCATACTATTATAAATTTTTTTAATAAAATATTATATAATAATAAACTAATAATTTATTTCAATATCAAATAATTATATTTTATTGTTTATATAATAAAATACAATTATTTTAATATTGTACACCACAAGAAAATAAAATTATTTCATATTAAACTAAATTATTATTTTATTATTATAGAATATTTTATTAAATAAAGTTTGTGTCCTTTAATTAATAAATATGATGTCAACATATTATTTTTTTAATTTAGTTCAGTTTCACATGAGTATATTTTAGTTTTTTAATTTATTTCAGTTTCACATGAGTATACTTTAGTGTGTGAAGTATAAAGGAGATATCAGCCCATGAAATCTTCCTACATGCTACATATCAAAGTAGGTGGCTAGGCTTTAATATGCTGGTAACAAATTTGACTGTGGTGATTATGATTTTATCACGATAAAAAAAAGATAAGTTTGTGAGAACCTTATCAACACTCACTCAATGTGGCGGTTACGTGGTCAGTTAATTTTTATATGGCAAATTTGATCTAGTGTGACACCAAGGTGAAAAATAAGGTTTGAATTTGTATTTAGTCCAGCTATAACATCATTAGTTCATTATCTCTTCTTTTTCCATTTCCAATCATCGGCGGTAGCTTCCTTCAATTTTTCTTTTGCAATCGACCCATCATCTTAATTACAAAAGAAATCACAGAACGTTCGTAGCAGTCATCATTGCACATCGCCGTCACCTTCGCCATCACTGTCATCGTCACTGTGGGATTCAACATAGACGTGCCTTGGTTGACGAGAAACTACCTCCCAATGCCATAACCAAAAGGACAATCTTGCTACGCCATTATCAGCATTAGACATTCTAAGTATTTAATCCTGTCTATTTAAGCGTTTAACTAAAAGCAACTTTCTAACCATATCACAGCCAACAATTATATACTCCCTTGACCTCTATACCAAAAATCATTACATGTTTTCTATTGTGGGATTCAATAGAGGAGTGCCTTGGTTCACCACGAACCGCCTCTCAATATCATAACCGAAGGCACAATCTTACCAACACTAGACATTTAAAGTGTTTAACTCTGTCTACTTAAGTGTTTAACTAAGAATAACTTTCTAACCAGCATCACAGGCAGTAATTATATGTAGTAATCATATGCCCCCTGACCTCTATACCTGAAATCATTAGATGTTTTTCACTGCGAGATTCAAGAGAGGCGTGCCTTGGTTAACCACAAACTACCTCCCAATGCCATAACCGAAAGGACAATCCTGTTGCATCATTACCAGACATTCTAAGTGTTTAACCTTGTCTACTTAAGTGTTTCACTAAGAACAACTTTTTGACCAACCATTACATATAACAATTATGTGGCCCCCTCGACCTCTCCATACATGATAAAAGTGTTTAACAATATCTATTTTTCTACACACACTAAACAAAATTTACTCATCCTAAAATCATTATAGTGCGGGTAATGCCGTTCGTTTTGCCAACCACGTTGCCCTCCATCTCCCATCGTCCTTTCGTACGTAACTGAAAGATTCTCAGAGAAAAACGTCTCCCTAAAACCTTCACAGACTCAATCTCAGAAACAAATCCTCAAATGTTTCGAATGTTTTAATAATCTTACAAAATACTATTAATGCCCCTCGTTCAGGTAAGCCAATAACCCATATACGCGGCTGACAAAAAGTTGGCAGGCACGTACCTTTTCCTAAAAAAATGACACCTTAACATTTTTTTCCTCACACTTGCCATCTACCTATGGAGTGCATGAAATGTGACAAATATTCAGAAGATGAGAAAAGGTAGAAGATGTCTTCATTTCAAGAGATTGAAGAGGGGAAGGAGGTTTGGTTTTGTGACTTTGAGGAAATTCAAAATCTAGAAACGCTAGAGGAGTAACTGGATGGCATATGGTGTAACAAGCGTATTAGGCTCAAAGGATGATTTCAGAGGAATTGGAATTGCAGGCCCAAGTACAGTAGGCCCAAATGAGGAAACAATAGAAAATGAGGGAAAAAGGCTTGGTAGAGGTGCGAGAACCAAGATAACTAATTCTAGGCTAGCTGATTTTGATTGGTGCATTAGCTAGTATAAATAGCAAAATGTAAGAAAGAGAAAGGGAGCTGTGTGTAGCCTTCTTCTTCTCTCTGTTATTTTCTGCAGTCATCCTTCGTTGTTGTTTTTTTTTTTCTGCCATTATTGCTTTCTTAGCTACACTTGCCTCTGTTGAAGCTGCATTATAAGAAAGATTCTCTTGAATTCAATCAAAAGCCGTTGAGCTCATTTCCTCATTTTTTTTATTTCTGTCATTGTTATATTGGTGTTTTCATCAATGGCAGACAACACACACCTCACTGAAATCTCTAGAGAAATCGGTCGTTTAAAGGATATTCCTGAACAGGTTAAGAAGTTGTCCGATGCCTTAGATCTGAGAGACCAACGGATAAAAAAACTTATGGAGAGTATTGTTGTGAAAACACAGGACCAGGAAACACGTTTTCAGACCATAGAAACTGAGCTGCAGAAAATGATCAGGCCACCAGAAACCTCAGGGAGTAACCAGCCCTTCCAGGTCCGAAACATTAAACTCGACTTCCCTCGATTTGATGGTAGTAATGTTCTTCACTGGATTTTCAGAGCAGAACAATTTTTCAACTACTACAACACTCCAGATGAGCAGAGATTGACAATAGCTTCCATTCACTTGGACAAAGAGGTAGTGCCCTGGTATCAAACGCAGGTAAGAACCAATCCATTTCACTCTTGGATTGATTTTACTCGAGCTCTGGAAACTGAATTTGGCCCTTCCCCTTATGAGTGCCCTCGATCAGATTTATTTAAGCTTTAGCAAGTTCATTCTGTACATGAATACTATACTCAATTTACTGCACTTGCAAACCGTGTACAAGGGGTAACCTCTGAAGCATTACTAGACTGCTTTGTTGGAGGTTTGCAACATGATATCAAGAGAGATGTTATAGCCCAAAACCCTTCCACATTGTTAAGAAGTGTATCCTAGCCAAACTGTATGAAGAAAAATACACTAGCAAACCTAAAACCTACACTACCAGCTTCTTCCCGAAAACACAAGCCAACCAAACACAAGCCACGTCACTTCTCAAACCTTGAAATCCACTAGCCTACCACCACTTTTATCCAACCCTAAAAACAATTTTAATTCATCAACAAAACCACCCTATGTCAAGAAGATGACCACAACTGAAATGCAATTAAGGAGAGAAAAGAACTTGTGCTTCACATGTGATGAAAAGTTCTCACCAACTCATAGATGTCCCAATAGACAATATTTTATCTTACAATATGAGGAGGATGCAAATTTTGACAAGTTACCTGACTCACCAGATGATACCTCATTGGCAGACAATCCTCAAATACTTGACCATCATCTCTCTTATAATGCTTTAAATGGTTCCTTTGGGCTTGGAACAATGAAGTTTACGGGTACTATCAATGGATTGGAAGTGCAAGTGCTACTAGACAGTGGTAGCTCCGATAATTTCCTTCAACCAAGGCTAGCACATTGTCTTAAGCTTCCTATAGAACCCGTGCCCAACTTTCAAGTTCTGGTTGGTAATGGAAATTCATTAATTGCTGAAGGAATGGTGAAAGCATTGCAAGTCCAAATTCAAGGAAACTTGCTGAACTTACCGGTGTATTTACTGCCTGTTTCTGGAGCAGATCTTGTACTGGGAGCAGCTTGGTTAGCTACTCTAGGGCCTCACATCTCTGACTACAGCAACTTAACTCTTAAGTTTTATTTAGATGGTAAATTCATTACATTGCATGGTGCCAACGATCCTCTAACCAGAGAAGCTCAATTCCACCACCTTAAAAGATTTAGTCACACACAATCTATTGCTCAACTGTTTACATTACAGGTTGAAAAACCTGTCGTACCTCAGGATCATTGGATGGACTTACATGACAATATGGAACCTGAATTGGTACTGTTACTGCACACTTACAAGGAGGTTTTTGACGTACCAACTGGCCTACCTCCTGAACGGGTTCATAACCATGCAATTCCATTGATTGAAGGAGCCCCTCCTGTCAAGGTCAGACCTTATGGTATCCACATAGCTAGAAACACCAAATTGAGTTGATGATTAGTGATATGCTGAATGAAGGAATCATAGCCCCAAGTACTAGTCCATTCTCCTCCCCTGTGATCTTGGTGAAAAAGAAAGATGGCTCATGGAGATTTTGCACTGATTATAGAGCCCTTAATGCTATTACGATGAAGGATAGTTTTCCCATACCAACGGTTGACGAGTTGATTGATGAACTATTTGGAGCACAATTTTTCTCTAAGCTGGACCTTAGATCCGGATACCACCAAATCTTGGTCAAGGATGAAGATAGATATAAGACAACATTCAGAACTCACCAGGGGCACTATGAATGGCTTGTTATGCCATTTGGACTGACAAATGCACCAGCTACCTTCCAGTCTCTAATGAATGACATTTTCCAAGGAATTCTAAGAAAATTTGTTTTAGTTTTCTTTGATGACATCCTTGTGTATAGTCCCTCTTGGACTGAGCACTTACAACACTTGGAAGTGGTTTTACAAGTCCTGAAACAGTATCAATTGTATGCTAAATTATCCAAATGTTCATTTGGACTACAACAAGTAGATTACTTGGGACACACAGTTTCAGGACAAGGAGTTGCTATGGAGGCAGATAAGGTTCAAGCTGTTTTACAGTGGCCATGCCCTGCTAACGTCAAACAATTGAGGGGATTTCTTGGCTTAACAGGTTACTACAGAAGATTTATCAAAGGTTATGCTAGCATTGCAAGTCCCTTGACTGACTTGTTGAAGAAAGACCAGTTCCAATGGTCCTCTCAAGCCACTGAGACATTCCAAACTCTCAAACTGGCTATTACTC
>Ga0209489_101744_pt1 | contig 44682 bp, 33 predicted proteins | sample SiratrowhiteBW_FD_187527 | JGI IMG/M metagenome (GOLD analysis project Ga0209489, IMG submission 187527) | Root nodule microbial communities of legume samples collected from California, USA - Siratro white BW (SPAdes) (version 2) | ecosystem: Host-associated > Plants > Roots > Nodule | place... | reverse complement strand
AATATAAAATATATATATATATATATATATATATATATATATATATATATTATACTTATTAACTCATATTACTATTATATCGTACTTTAACATTTGTATTAGTATTATATTATATCAATTCAATATTATAATTTATACCTATCCAAATGTACAATAAAATATATTCTATTAGACTCTATCCGTCAATTAATCACAATCACAATATTTATTACATAATTTAGGATCTTTATCCGCTTTGAATACCGAGAGTAACTCAAGATTAAAAACCAAGAGAGTTAATCGGACAGCGAGGAAGAAGAAAACCAAAAAAGGTGAACCAAAGTTGACAAAGAACTTAAAGAGAAGAAAATCCAGAGTGACCCAAAAGTGAAAACAGAAAGAGATAATTGAACTGAAAAGAGGAAGAAAACAAAAGGGTGAACCGAGTGGACGAATAAGGCAAGAAAGGAAAATCGAGGGAGTGATTTGAGAGTAAAAACTGAGAAAGTGAACCAGACCGAAAGGATGAAGAAATGAGAGAGTTAGCCGATTTGGCGAAGAAGTCGAGAAAAGAAAATCAAGAAAGTAATCCGAGAGTAAAAACTGAGAGGAGGAAGAAGACCGAGAGAGTAAACCGCGGAGATGAAAAAGTCTAGATAGGCAAACTGAGATAGTGACCTGAGAGCGAAAACCGAGAGAAATAACCCAGAGTGACCCAACAGATAAAATTGAGATAAGAGTGATAACAAAGTGTTACTAGAGAGTGAAAATCGAGAGATTAAACCGAGTTGGGAAGAGGAAAAAAACTGAGAGAGTGACCCGAACCAAGATTTAGACTTTAAGTTCTAGATTTTTTTTTTTAATATTTTTCTAATTTTAGCTATTTTTAAAATCACTTTACTTTGTGTTTGTTGGTTCAGGAATGGATGGAGACTTGAATCACACTGCAACACAAAAAGAAGCAAGAAGAAGATGAAATAAAAAAAAAACAAAAAAAAACAAAACTATGACAACCATACACACTCGTGGTCATTAAGCTTAATGTTCCGAATTCATCTTACTGGTTTCAAACCACTTGCCTTCTAACACTTTGTAACTGTTGCAGCGTCTTCAATCTTCATTTCTATATATATTTTATTTTATTTTATTTTGACAAATGATATTTGATTGGATTTTCCAATAGTACTAAATTTTTCTCTAAAGAGTAATATTATTTTGACAATGTTACGTGGCATGACATCCATTTGACACTACTGAGGTGGCAAAAATATTAATTTCTTAAGCCAGCGTGTGTAAAGTTGAATTTGAGAAGTCCAAAAACCATTCGCACGCCTCTCCGCCTCTCTCACTCTCACTATTTGTGCTCTCTCGCTCTCTGTACTCTCTCCCTCTTTGTATTCTCTCACTGTCTCAACCCCTACGTTCTCTGGCTCCCTCGCTCTCTCGTTCTCTGGCTCTTTGGCTCCCTCGCTCCCTACGCTCTCTCGCTGTAAGCTAAAGGTTGGTTTTTTTGTCATTTATGTTCGAAAAGGATGTAAAGGTTGCTCTTTTAAGTGATTTCTGTGTAAAGTTTGTGTTTTTATGTGATTTTTGATGGAAAAGGAAGTGTTTTTGGTGTTCTGTTATTCATCATTATTGGAATATAAAAGGTTTTTGCATTTAGGGTTTCATTTCTGTTGGTAGTTGAAGTAAAGTTTGGTCTTTTATGTGATTTATAGTGTTCTTCTTCGTTGTTGATGGAAAATGAATGATTTTTGGAAGGGTTTTAGGTTTCTAATGTTTGAATCCGTTTGTTTTGGCAAGTGATGAACACATGTGTGTTGAGTCGCCGAAACATGAACTAAGGTGTCCCCTCGTTAAAGAAGGGGTAACCACATGTGTTTTGTCATGGTTTGGTGTTGTATTTTGTGTTACATCCATCAAACGGTTCGTGTTATAGTATGTTGACATGGTCTTTATAGGTGTATATTTCTCAATATGGTGGATTTCTATCACTCCTCACATCGCTAGGAAACACACAAGAGTCATCATCTGCAACTGGTTACCCAAGCTTTAACGAGGGGACACCTCAGTAGACGTTGTGCCGACTAAATGCAGTGCGACCATTTTGGCATTTTAAGTTCTTGTGTCCCTCAGTTACAACCCTGTGAATTGCTTGGTGACCCTTTTATGTACCAAAATATGCTAAATTGACACACACCTGTGCATAAATAACATCTCTCAACTTCCTAAAATCAAGGGGTTACCCATGTTTTAACTAGGGGATACCTCACTTCACGTTGTGGCGACTAAGTGCAGTACGACCATTTTGGCATTTCTAGTTCTTGTGTCCTTCACTTACAATCCTGTGAATTGCTCCGATGACACTTTTATGTACCAAAATACGCTAAATTGACACACACCTGTGCATAAATAACATCTCTGAACTAACTAAAATCAGGGGTTACCAATGTTTTAACTAGGGGATACCTCACTTCACGTTGTGGCGACTAAGTGCAGTACGACCATTTTGGCATTTTAAGTTCTTGTCCTTCACTTACAACCCTGTGAATTGCTTCGATGACTCTTTTATGTACCAAAATATGATAAATTGACACACACCTGTGCATAAATAACATCTCTCAACTAACTAAAATCAGGGGTTACCCATGTTTTAATAAGGGGATACCTCAATTCACGTTGTGGCGACTAAGTGCAGTACGACCATTTTGGCATTTTAAGTTATTGTGTCCTTCACTTACAACCCTGTGAATTGCTTGGATGACTCTTTTAACATCTCTCAACTTACTAAACATAAAGGGTTACCCATATTTTAACGAAAGGACACCTCAGTTAACGTTGTCGACTAAACGAAACCATAATCATGAGGACCATATTGGCATCACCCATCCATTGACCAAATTATATTCAATTCTCACACCTCTGTGCATCAAAACATTCACCCCTTATATAATGGGGGGATACTTTAGTTCAACACTTGGCCAAAGAAGTCATATGTTACAACATTGAACACATACGTAAATAACAATTTAAAGAAATATGATGCAATAACAATTTCATTTCTTCCACAAAAATTTGTTCAATATACATTAACAATTAATTGTTGCGACCTTTTACATTCCTTGCACCAACTCTTACAGACCTTCTTTTTTTCTCAGGATATGTGGTAAAAGGATGTCCTAATTTAGAGGATTTAAGAACCTTCCTCTTTACTTGAGTCTTAGTTCGAGTTCTTGGAATGGTGGGTGCTTCTGCCTTTGTCTTCTGGGTTGTTGTTGTGGTTGGTACTGGGGATACTGGTGGATTTCCTGCTGGGGTTGCTGTTGGAGGATTGGCCATGTCATTTGAGGTTTCAGATATTCGTTTATCCTCCACCAATTTCCTAAGCTCAATGATCTCCCTCTAAAGCTCCCTAATATTATCCTCTTGCACTAGGATAATATGACGCAGTTTTAAAAGGTCTGAACAATCTTTATGCATATGATGGTGGTCTTTTTTGTTTTCATTTGGTTTACCACTACCACCTTCTTAAGCTTCTTTGACAATGTCATATTCAAGATCTTCATTTGACACTGACAGTTCAACAATGACCTACTCATGGTAAAAATTAGCACACATACAAAAATAATGTGAACAAGATTACACCTCAATATTACACTTAAAACACTTACCAAATTAGAAGTGAATGTTGATTGAACTTTGCTATCCGCAATCTTCACATCCTTCTAATAAAGGATACGGGGAAATTTACCCCTCATTTAAGTCATTGTCACCTTACAAAACACCACTGGATACCCGTTCTGTAATGATGGGACACCTTCGTTCAAGTTTTGGCGACTAAACACATGAGCAAATGAACATAACTGACGTGTGTCGCCAAAACTATAACTAAGGTGTCCCCTCATTAATGAAGGGGTAACCAGTGATGTTTTGTAAAATAATACACATTTGTTCCTCAGTCACCAAAACTTGTATTGAGGTGTCCCCTCGTTAATATAAGGGTAACCACTGATGTTCTGTAAACTCAGAACCACTTATTGTTTTACAAAACATATGTGGTTACTCCTTCGTTAATAAGGGGACACCTTAGTTCATGTTATGGCGACTCAACACAAACGTGTTCGTCAGTTTCCAAAACAAACAAATTCAACCCTTACAAACCTAAAACACTTACAAAACACATTCTTTTCCCCACCAAGAACCAAGAAGGATCATGTAAATGACATAAAAGAACAAACTTTACTTCAACAACCAACGGAAATCAAACTACAAACATAAAAACCTTTTCAAATCCAGCATCGACCAAGAACGAAACAGTTAAACAACCAAAAATACTTCCTTTTCTATCAAAAATCGAATAAAAACCCAATTTTTACACGGAAATCATTCCACAAACAAACAAAAAACATCTTTTTGCATGAAAACTCACTTAAAAGAGTAACCTTTACACGATTTTTCAACATAAATGAAATAAAAAATCAACCTTTTGCTGACGAACCCTTGAGGTGGACGAAGAGCGCAGAGACAAAGAGAAACCATGCAGAGACACGTAGACAGAGCGAGAGAGCCAGAGAGTGGACGAAGAGAGAGCGAGAGAGCCAAACAGTGAATGAGAGAGTGAGAGTGAGAGGGACCTTGAGAGCGAGAGTGAAGAGTGAGAGAGTGATAGATTGAGAGAGTTTCCTAGGCGCAAATGGCTTTTGGAATTCAGAACGCTGCTACCCAAAATGTCCCTGCCACGTAAGATTGAATGACCAAAATACCCCGGTGTCAAATGGGGGTAAAAACACAACGGTGTCAAAGTATCATTACTCATAACTAAATTAGTTACTTAAAATATAAAACTTTATGTTTTTAAAAATAATAACTAATAATTTAAATATATAAAATAACTAATTAACTAATTATCATATGTTTAACTGAATATCATACACATAAGTATAACAATCCAGAGTATACCGAGTGGATGAAGAAGTGGAAAGAAAAAATTTGAGAGAGTGAACCGAACCAAGAGGAGAAACAAAACCTAAAGAGATGAAATGAAAAAAAAAAATAGACAACAAAACACACTCGTGGTCATTAAGCTTAAAGCTTTGAGTTCTTCTTACAGGCTCCAAACCACTTGCCTTCTGATTTGCATTTTGTGATTGTTGCAGCTTCTCCAATCTTCTTTTCTATATATATTTTGTTATGTTTTTTTTTTCGACAATTGATATTTGATTGGATTTACTGATGCTAAATTGTTCTCAGTTTGTTTATCTTCTATATTTTTTCTTTTTAATTTTTAATACTTCCTATTTAAATTTATAAACTCAAATAAAATGAATTATTTTCAAATATAATAATTTGTATTTTAAGTGTACCTCCCCTATAACCCATCCAGGTCCACCTGAGCTGTTGACGGCCCAATCAAAGGATGGGTACCCTAACATCGCTTCGGCTCTGGACGAGGTGAGAGGAGAACGTTACGGGAATTCACGATTATAAACTTCCTATGTCTTTATGGGAAATTATGCTATCAATAATGGCACTTAAATGACATATTCTAATAAATATTGCTAAGCAAACAGGGAGTAGCACATTTCTCATCCTGAACACTCTATTACAGACACCTTTACTCCTATTGACTTGAGCGTCGGAGAGTCTTCTGCAGGTGCACCACCCTTCAGTTCAAAGAAGAACGAGGAGACAGAAGACTACGTCCCTTCATAAAGCCGACATTGCACGGAGAAGACGACTTTAACTCGGGTCTGGTAAGAACATTTGGCGCCCACTGTGGGGCCCTAGTAAAATCCATCCCAGGACCACCCTTTTTTATCGACAGGAATGGATCCCACTGTGATTGAAACCCTTCAGGGGGCGTTCAACAGAGAGTGGATGCTATGAAGGCGGCCTCACGGGAAAGTGAGGTCAAGGTACAGACTACCCAGCAAACTGCCCTTCAAGAGAGCGAGGCCAAGATGCAGAGCACCCTCCAGGCCACACACGATAGGATTGACGCCCGGTTTCGAAACCAACAGAGGCACCATGACGAGGGTATGCAGGCTCTCTACGATCAGATGACCACCTTCAGACAAGGCGGACAACAGCCCTTCACTCGGTGGGAGGGAGAAACCCCCGAACACAACTCGGAGGAAACGTCCTGGAGCCAGGTACCAACTTCGGCACGGACCGGGACGAGGGAGCGAACTACTTGCTCCGAATGGGCGCGAGGTTCACGGAGATCTCTAGAGGGGCCGAGACGAGATCATTACGGGCGAACGAAAAATTACCATAGCATGCCGTTTGAAGAGGTCCCACCCCCTCCCCTGAGAGAAGACCTGAAGGAGCATATAGGAGGTTTCCACCCTTTCACCGCGAAAGTAATGAATGTCAAGCTACCTTCCAAGTGGTAGTGGCCCCACATGGATACCTATGATGGGAACTCCGATCCAGACATACATGTGAAATCTTATATGACCCAGGTGAATCTCTTTTCCACCGATGTCTAGGTTCACTGTAGACTGTTCCCCACTACACTCAAAGGCCCGACTCTAGACTGCTATTATTCTTTACCTCCTAACTCTGTGAGTTCTTTTGAAATGCTTTACGCTAGGTTTACAGCCAGGTTGGCCGACAGTAAGCCAGCCACGGCGTCATCCGCTTCCCTGCACCACATCGTGCAAAGAGACAACGAGTCTTTTCGAAAATACATGGCTCGATTCACAAAAGCGACTTTGCTAATACCCGACCTCCACCCGACTATAACCCGGCACTTACTTCTGGTGGGATTAAAGCCCAACGCTTTCCTGGACTCGCTCTACACGGATCCACCTCACAACATGGACAACCTACAGGCTCGGGCTTCCAGGTACATGAGTATTAAGGAGAACGCCGAGACCAGAAAACGAAAATCTCAGTCACAGATCCCTAGAGAAAGCACCAGACATCTGAAGAGAGTCCGCTCCAGCAAGTATGACCGATACACACCCCTCAATGCTACAAGGGAGACGGTTCTGCAGGAAGCCTGTAGTTTGGAACTCATCTGTCTTCCTCGACCGGGACGACCACAACCGGGAGCAGACCCCACCCTTCAGTGCAGTTATCATTAAATCATCGGGCATAGCACAGAGGAGTGTACCAATGTTTGTGACCTTATAGAAAAGCACGTCCAGTCTGGGGCGTTGGCTCACTTTGTTCAGAGAGGGCCAACACCTAGGGACGGTCCGAGAGGATTTGGAACTCGTGGAGGATGAGGTAATCGCGTTCCTGGTGGTCGTGTTCGCGGCCGAGGCAGAGCCGGAGCTGAAGGAGATAGAACAAGAGAGGCCAGAGCCGAGACCACAAATGGGGCCACCCAGCAAGACCCCAATATTGTCGTTGGATCTGTCACTTTGTAGAGGTTCAGTACAACTCCATGATCAGTCCACCTCCAGAAGACGCCAGATTACCCGTCCAATCCAGAGGAGTCGGTACTATAGCGAGAGGCTTTGCCGGGGACGGGTCGTTCAGCTCTTCCAGAAAAAGATATTTGAGGAGTGTCAATTTGATTGAGTATTTGTTGCCTCGAACTCAGCCACCCATCACCTTCTCGGATGAGGGTTTCTTAGTGCATGATCCCAAACAAGATGACCCAGTGGTGGTGACCGCCACAATTGCCAATTGGAAGGTGCACAAGGTCCTGATTGACCAAGGTAGTTCAGCCGACGTGATGTATTGGTCAACCTTTCTGAAACTCAATGTTCCCGAAAAGGACGTCCGGTTATATACCGAGCCTCTGTTGGGATTTGCGGGCCAACAGGTACATGCGAGAGGATATGTGGACCTTTTAACAACCTTTGGCGCTGGCCCGGTGTATCGGACCCTGAATGTTTGGTACATCTTAATAGAAGCAGATACCTCCTACAATGTACTTATAGGACGTCGCACTTTGAACCAGCTGGGGGCAATTGTGTCTACACTGCATATGGCCATGAAGTTTCCAGCTCCAGACGGAACTATCGTCACGGTCAGGGCAGATCAAAAGGAAGCGCGACACTAATATGTACAAAGCCTAAAGATCAGTCCTTATTCCTTGAAGACAAGAAGAGAACGGGCAACCCAGACCGAGGAGCTCCAGACACCGGTGGCCGAGTGTAATCAAGTGGAACAATCGACAACTAATTGTGCGAGCGACGAAGAGGAGGTTGATCTAGATCCTAGAGCCGAGAATGAGGGGGAGCGGCCAACGTTTGATGAACCGATGTTTGCAGTCCAACTTGGCCCCAGTCTTCATCAAAGTACCCGAATGGGACTCAATGCTCCTGGGTTGGTAAGGGAGAGTATAAAGCAGGTATTGATGGCCAATTCAGACCTTTTCGCCTGGAGCCCCGCCGATATGCCCGGTATCGACCCGAATTTCATGTGTCATAAATTGGCATTACTTCCTCAGGCGAAGCCTGTATCACAGAGCAAAAGGAAACTGAGGGATCAACGAAGAGTAGTAGTGGAAATGGAGGTTGCCCAATTGACTAGAGTTGAGTTCATCAGGGAAGTTGTATATACCACCTGGCTCGCAAACGTAGTGATGGTGAAGAAATCCAACGGGAAGTGGCGCATGTGCGTCGACTACACCGACCTCAACAAGGCCTGCCCGAAAGATACTTACCCACTCCCGAGCATAGATCGGCTAGTGGGCAACACTTCAGGGTACGGAATGCTGAGTTTTTTAGACGCCTATTCGGGGTATAATTAAATCTCGATGTACCCCCCTGACGAGGAAAAGATAGCCTTCATGACGGAGAGATCCAATTATTGTTACCAGGTGATGCCATTCGGTCTTAAAAATGTCGGAGCGACTTATCAACAATTAATGGATAAAATCTTCCACGAGCTTTTGGGTAGGACTATGGAGGTGTACGTCGATGACATGGTGGTCAAATCCCTTCAGGCCGAGAATCACGCAAGAGACTTAGAGACCGTTTTCACTAGGTTAGAAGACACGATCTACGTCTTAATCCAGAAAAATGCTTTTTTGGCGTAGGTGGCGGGAAGTTCCTTGGGTTCATGATAACACAGAGAGGCATCGAGGCGAATCCTGATAAGTGCGAGGTTGTACTAAACATGAGAAGCCCTACATGCCTGAAGGAGGTCCAGCAGCTTAACGGTAGACTAGCAGCGCTATCACGCTTCTTCCAAAGTTGGCTGAGAAAGGCAAACCGTTTTTCGCATTGCTCAACGGAAAAAAGACATTTGTGTGGAATGACGAATGCGAAAGCATGTTCCTCAACATCAAAAAGGATCTCTCCACGTTGCTCGTACTGGTTAGCCCACCTGCGCAAGCTCCCGTGCTAGTGTACTTGGTCGTGGCACAAACGGCCATAAGTTCTGTCTTGATATATGAAGAGGGTAGGAAGCAAAGCCCCATGTATTTCACCAGCAGAACTCTGCAGCCCGCGGAAGAATGGTATCAGATAATCGAAAAGCTAGTGTTGGCCCTAGTATTCTCGGCAAGAAGATTGTGTCATTACTTCCAGAGTCATGCAATGACGGTAAAAACGGACTACCCCATAAAACAAATATTGCAGAAGCCGGAATTGGCCGGAAGGATGACAGCTTGGGTCGTCGAGCTATCTGAATTCGGGCTTCGGTTCGAAGCGAGGGGCCTGATGAAGGCACAGTTCCTGGCTGAGTTTTTGACGAAACTACCTCCGGTAATCGAAGAAAGAACCTTCTGGTTGTTGAGCGTTGACGGTTCTTCCAACAAGAAGGGCAGTGGCGCGGGGATCATTCTGGAAGGCCTAGGATAGGTGATTGTCGAACAATCTATCCGATTCGGGTTCGAGATGTCAAATAATCAGGCCGAATACGAGGCCCTCATTGCGGGGTTAAGGTTGGCAAAGGATCTAGAGGTCAGGTGCCTCCGGTGTCAAACCGATTCGCAACTAGTCGCGGGCCAAATGAACGGCGAATACCAGGCCAGGGAGCCCCTGTTACAGAAGTACCATAACATGACTAAGAGGTTAAGCCTCCAATTTGAGGAGTTCAACATAGTGCATATCCCACGATGCGATAATGCCAGGGCTGAGATTTTATCCAAACTAGCGAGTACTAGGAAAACGGGACAACATAGGACACTAATTCAAGAGGTGTTGAACACACCGAGTTGGGATAGAGATTACGTGTTGTAAATTCAAGGGAAAACAACTCGATGACACCCATCCTAAATTTTCTGATGAACAATACGCTACCTAAAGACCGAGCAGAGGCCAGGAAGATAAGAAGACAGGCTGCTTCCTACACGGTTGTTGAGGGTCAGCTCTTCCGTAGAGGATTGTCTTCTCCTTGGTTGAAATGCCTTGACCAGGAACAGGCCGATTACGTCTTGTCAGAGCTCCATAGAGGAATCTGCAGAATGCACTCAGGGGCGAGATCGATGGCGGTTTGTGTTCTAAGGGTAGGGTACTATTGGCCAACGATCAAACGGGACGCCCGGGAATACACAAAAAAAATGTTTAGAGTGTCAGTGATATGGACCCGTTTTTAACGCACCTCCTGAGGAGATCCATCAGACTAACTAATGTGAACCCGGTTAGGAATAAACCCCAGAACCCACAACAAAGAGTAGTTGAATGCCCCAAGATCCCTAAGTATTCAGATTTAGGATGATCTACTCAGAACCCTTATCTTGCGAAAAAGAAAACGCAGCAAAGACCCTAAAGTAAGGTAAACCGCATAAGGATGATCAGCCCTTGATAAGTTGCAAGTCCAAATGAAGAACTCAAGAGAGAAACTCTCACTTCTTAAATTTTCATATTCAAATTCGTATTTCCCATTCAAAGTTGCTGTTTACATGTGTTTTCTTACTTATGTAGACCTTTGAGCTTCTAAAAAGCTAACCTAACTCTTCAACAGCCTAGAAGCCTCCAAATTTAATGCAACAGCAGCTTTTTGGCACACTTATAGATGACTAATTATTACATCAAATGGGAAAATGAAAAACACAATTTACTAAGCATGACTACTCTAAGCCCTATGGAAAATTAATCAAAATACATCAAAATAAAAAATTTAAAATATGCCCACAAAATAATGGGTGACTCTTCAGATTTTAACCTAAGCCCAAAATAACCCATTTACACTTAAATTAAATCTGGTGATGCATTTTCTATGGGTCCTTCTCTTCAAATGATTTGTTTTTAGCCCAAATCTCCTTCATTTAATTCCTTCATCAGCCCATATCAAATTAAGAACGTGATTAGGCTTCAATTCAATCTTAGACTTAGTTTGTGCAGTCAAAATGTCTTGAATTAGCCCAATCAATGCCTCTTTCCGTTTTTGGGCCCTTGACCTGGTGTTTGGTCTACTTGGAATTTGCAAAGCATCCTTTGAATTATTTATTTGTGCAGGTGCTTGAGGTTGGTTAAACTTTAGCTTTTGGTTCTCATCACTAACACATCATGGCCTTTCAGTAGGTGGGGGTGGATATTTTAGGACCGTTTCCCTTGGCGTAGGGGCAGGTGAAGTATCTTATAGTAGCCATTGATTATTTCACCAAATGGATAGAGGCCCAGCCGATTGCCACTATAACTGCCCGTCAGGTACAGAATTTCATGTGGAAACAAGTCATATGCCGACATGGGTTGCCACACAGTGTAGTACCTGTCATGGGAGATAGTTCACAGATAGCAATTTTGAACAATTCCTAAAACAACTTGGGGTTAAACACCTGGTGACAAGTGTGGAATATCCTCAAACCAATGGGCAGGCAGAGGCAGCCAACAAGGTTATCTTGGAAGAATTGAGGAAAAAGCTTGGTCGGTTGAAGGGTCTGTGGGCCGAAGAAGTTTCGGGAGTATTATAGGGATATCACTGCACTCCACAGTCAGCAACAAAAAAGACGCCCTACCGACTCACATACGGGGCCGATGCCATGATACCAGCCGAACTCAGGGAGACATCATAGCGTAGGGCAAACTTTAAGGACCAAACGAACGGTGACAACCTTCGAGTGAAATTGGACTTGGTTCAAGAGGTACGCGAAGAGGCTAATATCCGTGAGGAAGCCGCCAAGCTCAGGGCGGCTAGACGGTATAACACCCGAGTGCGAGAAAGGACATTCCGGAGAGGCGACCTGGTATGGAGGAAAGTCGGTGAAGCTCGCAAAAACTGACAATAGGGTAAGCTGGCACCGAACTGGGATGGACCTTACAGAGTGGTAGACAACCTTCAGAACAGGTCATATAAAATTGAAGAACCAGGGGGTAGGCTAATACCGAGAACATGGAATGCTACCCACCTCAAAATGTATTATAGTTAAAAACTGAGATGAGGTACTCTTTCCTTGACTTGGATTTTTTCCCTAAGGAGGGTTTTGACAAGCAAGGTTTTAACGAGGCCCATGTTCAGGATAAATAATAGCCCTTTCGAAATTTGTATGTTTTTCCTTTCTCTATGTTTGATTGAGTGACTATTCGGAACGTCTTAAAGGGTACATGTCCCAAAAACATACCCACATCCAGTCTGACGAGTCCTTAGCAGGATGAACGTCTTAAGGGGTACATGTCCCAATAACATGCCCAATTTGACGAGTCCTTAGCAGGATGAACGTCTTAAAGGGTACATGTCCCAATAACATGCCCAGTTTGACTAGTCCTCGGTAGGATGAACGTTTGATGAACATACAGACGTATCCATACCAAGACGACAGTTTCAAAGAATGTTTCTATGGTGGATGAACGTTTTAATAACGTATCCAGGGCACTAAGAACGTCTTTGTAACGCCTTCGAATCCGAATGCCTAAACGACAGGCCTGAAAACATGAATAAAGGGATGAACGCGGTAAGAGCGTGTCTAGTCGGTAATAGGATGAACGCCTTAGCGTCATACCAATATCAACTGAATCTAATGACTCAGAAACATCATATTTCGGGTCAACGTGTAAAGCCGTACCCTAGGCCACCACGAGAAATACTCCGTTTATAAATAAAACCCCGGGTGACCGAGCAAAAATTGGGCAAAATAAGACTGGACCCGCTATAAAACTTACGCAAATATTTTATGCAACAGACACATATATACATATAGCAAAATAAAAAAGTTGATGTTTGTATAGTCATCCTGAGGTAACATAGCGACAAGAAAGTCAAAATACAAAATTACAACAAAGACCTAAGCAACAGGGGCATACTTGGGTGACTGGTCTTCCAAGGTTTCCTCCTCTTTGTCAATATCAAATACAGTCGGATCAAGGTCGGGAGCGAAAGTGGTAGCTTGTTTCATGGCCTTCAGAAACACATCTTCGTAAACAGATACACACGTCTCTTCCAGTTTTAGCCTCTCGGCGTCCCAGTCAGCCTGTTTCTTTGCCATTTCCGCCTGCAACTCATTTGCCTTGTCCTGTGCCTCCTGAGCAGCATGAGTCATCCGGGATAGTTCAACTTCCCGCTGCTCACGCAGCCGCAAGAGTGTAGGGGTTCAGTTTCCTTCTCGGCCAGAAGTGATTCTTTATCAGCAAGGGCCTTCTAGAGACCGAGTATCTCCAGTTCCAGACCCTCTTTGGCCTTCGTCACTTGGTCAACCTTCTGTTTCATACTTGCCAACTGATCACGGAGTCTAACCTTTTCCTCTGCCATATGTCGGTGGTATTGCATGAGCGCTAGGCACCTAGCCATCATGATGCTTCCCGCCTCAAAGCCACCTTCGCCATCAGGTCGGCGTCGTAAGGATACACCTGACTTAAGTCCTTGGCTTGCCGGTTAACGTGTCAGTTGGATTGAACACCAGGAGAGGTCACGCTAAGATGATCCAACGTGACAGGACCGGAAGAAGAAAAAGAAGCCCTGATGACAACATCAGATTGAATAGCCTTGGGAAGATTCTGGTCGGTTGGCTGTGGTGAGGCAGGGGCACCTTTAGAGGAGCTTTCCAGGTTTATAACCTCCGAGGTCACGCCAACGGTGGCCCCCCCTGAGGGCACGGCGGCAACAAGGTCGGTGGTGTTAGTGGCCTCGTGAATCTCAAGGGGAGAAGACATACGCCTGCCAACACCAAAGTCGAAAGGGCCGTGATCAGAGGGCTCCTTCTGGACGGAGGTGGCGTCACCCGAATTGGATGCTTCACCTCTTTTCCGTTTCCCGACTTGAAACTCAGTTGCCAGGTCACGACGACCACCCACCCGAGCGCAAAGCTTCCTCATGTCAATAATGATACCCATAATTTCTGCAACATAAATAAAAGGGTCAAAATGGAAGCGTTAGACAAGTTTGTGGACAAAGATAAGAAGTACCTAAAAATAAAGCATCGGGATCCTCGACAAGAGGAAGACAGAGGAGCGCCCTAGTGTGAAGCGGTCTAGGAAGCTGCCGGATAGCGTCAATTGCTACCTTCTCCTCGGCAGTGAGTCGATAGTTGGGGAGTGGCTGAAACCGGGTAGGTTTCTGCCAGTACAGAGGGTGTCGGGGAGCACGATCAGACCGAAAGAGGAGGCATTTTTCAGCATCCTCGGAACAGCAACAGAACTTGAAGAAGCGGGGTTTGAAATATTTGTAGGATGAGTTATATAGAGTGAAGAGCGGACTACCGTGACTGGCACTCAGAGACACCCAACCGACAAGTTTGCCAAACTTTATCTGATAAAAATAGGTGAAGACGCTAATGGAGGGCACGAGTCCGAGATGACCACAGAGTAGCTCAAAACATCTCACGAAAGCCCAGTAATTCGGGTGTAACTGACTGGGGGCTATGTTCATAAGGGTCAACATTCCCGCTTCGAAATCAGTCAGGGGAAAGGTGACGTTGTACTCCTTAAACAGGTAATCATAGACATAGGTGAAATCATAACTGTCTGGGGCCGGCTTCATGTATATACATTCGTGAGCCCTACAAGGTTTGACTACGGCATACTCAACAAAGGGGTCTTCGCATACAGGATAAACAGCCACAAATTGACCCACTTTGTCTCTAGTGTTGTATATTGACATGTGTTTGTCAACATCGCCGTACACCCAAGAATACTCAGGGATTGCAATGAGAGGGTGCGGAGGAGCCCTCTTAGCTCTTTTTGAAACACTAGAAGGCCCTGGGTTTGCAGTAGAGGATTGAGGGTGGCTTCTCTTTCTAGATCGATAGATAGGTTGTGGCGGCGCCACTAGCACAGCGGCGTGGTGTGGTGACACCGAAGGAGTATCCTCTGAGGATTTTTCCTCCTCTAGAAAGGATATGGTTCGCTCAGAGGAACTCGCTTCATCGAGGGGGCGACTTCCCTATCTAACATGTTCTTACGTGCCCCAGAGGAAGCAGAAAAAGAGGAGGAAGAAGTCATGAGTATACCTAGAGAATAAGCAAGTTGAAGGTGTGGAAGAGCGAGCGTTCCAAGAAAGCGTGAGCCGAGTAAGGTTGAAGGAAACTGAAGGAGATGAAGAGTCTAAGCTTGGACTTCAATTAATGTAAGTCGAAAGAAATCAACGTATAGGAGGAAGCCACGTTGACGACTGAGCACATGGCACCATCAGGGAGGGGGAGCGAAAGCGTCGCCTTAGGGCCACATCACATCCTTTCCTCTGCACCTCATTAATGACGATATGACATAAGACTTGAAAACGCGGGAACCTTGCTCGTTCAAGTTCCAGGCGCGTAGAGACGGTGTTATAAGTTCATCCGACAGAGTTCTGGATTGCCCGCTAGAATCGCGAACCCAAGGGGGCTTATATACCTCCCCCTATAACCCGTCCAGGTCCACCCGAGCTGTTGACGACCCAATCAAAGGATGGGTACCCTAACATCGCTTCGGCTCTGGACGGGGCGAGAGGAGAACGTTACGGGAATTCATGATTCTAAACGTCCTATGTCTTTATGGGAAATTATGCTACCAATAGTGACACTTAAATGACATATTCTAATAAATATTGCTAAGCAAATAGGGAGTATCACAGTTCTTATCCTGAACACTCTATTACAGACACATTTACTCCTACTGACTTGAGTGTCGGAGAGTCTTCTGCAGGTGCACCACCCTTCGGTTTAGAGAGGAACGAGGAGACAGAAGACGACGTTCCTTCATAAAGTCGGCATCGCACGAAGAAGACGACTTTAACTCGGGTCAGGTAAGAACATTAAGTATAAACTCTTTCTAAAATTTTGAATAAATAACTAAATTAGTTACTTAAATTTTTTTTCTGACAAATGATATTTGATTGGATATCGTGATAGTAAATTGTTCTCTGTTGGTTTATGTTCTATATTATTTTCTTTTTATTTTTTAATTCTTCCTATTTTAATTTATGGAGACTCAAATAAAATAAATTATTTTCAAATATAATAATTTATATTTTAAGTATAAACTCTTCCTAGAGTTTGGGTAAATTACTAAATTAGTTACTTAAAATTTTAAATTTTATCTTTTTTAAAAGGATAAGTAATTATTTAAATATATAAATTAACTAATTATAATATATTTAATTAAATATCATATACATAAGTATAAAAACGGAAAATGTACTGAATGGACGAAGAAGCCGAGAAAGGAAAATCAAAGGAAGTGAACAAAATCGAGACGAGGAAAAAAAAAAACCATGACAACGATACATATGATGATTAAGCTTAAAGTTCGGAATTCCTCTGCTAGTCCAAACCACATACCTTTCGTTTCTTCAATCTTATTTTCTATATATATTTTATTTTGTTTTTTTACAAATGATATTTGATTACTTTGTTTATGTATTATATATTTTTTTTCTTTTTATTTTTGAATTTTTCTATTTAAATTTATAGAAACTCAAATAAAATAAATTATGTTTTTACCCGACCTGAGTTCGACTCGTCTCCCGTGTTGAGATCGGCCTATGAATCGCCTCCCGCCTCTGAACCAAAGGGTGGTCCACCTGCAGAAAACTCTCCGATGCTCAAGTCAGTAAGAGTGTTTAGGTGTGTATGAAAGGAAATAGTATAACAGTGTAAGGATGGGATAAGAGATGATACTTCCTTTAAAACCTGAATTGTATTTATAGGGCCTTGACATTAAAGATCGAATATTTGCCTGATAATGACATGATATTTCGTCATAATGATTTTAGTGGTCTAGGATCACAAATTATCATTTTCGGATCGACTAGTATCAATTAGAATATATGTTACTTAATTCTGATTGACACTGGATTGGGCCTGGTATGAAACGGGCGAACCTAGGCTTGATTCGGGGTAGGTACATAAGCCTCCCGAGTTCGTGATGCTAGTGAATGGACTGCTCACTAAACCAACTTGATGATAGGTGCCGAGGTGGTCCCAACTTAACCCTTTTTTTTCTTTTTTTGGCTGGGTGTGAGGTGGGGCCCTACTCTTAGCGCGCCAAGTTTTAAGTTGTCGCACCTCGCATTAAATGGAAAAGTGTTTACGGGACCTGACGTGACTGGAGAGTCGTTTCCGGTCCCTCGCTATGATCATGCCACGTGGTCTCGCGTGACGTGGCTTAATCGCGCTCATCCGCTCTCGGGTGCATCATATTAAATGAAACAGAGGCTTTCCCTCTTCGTCTTCCATCAACTCTTTTCAACTAACTCGGGCAATCACTTCCTCTTCTGTGCGCGTCTACTTACTTCTTCACTTCACCAAACTACTCCTCCACTAGGTACGCTCATGGCTTCCTCTTCCTCTTTTTCTGCTTCCTCTGATAGTCGTAGGCCAATGTTGGATAGGGAGGTCGTTCCTATGGGGGAAGCGAGCTCCTCCGAACGCACTCCCACGGCCTTTAGTGAGTCCAAGTCTTCTGCGACGGCTCTTGGACCAGACTCTCGTGCGTCGCATGCTATTCCTTCCCCTAGGAAGAGGAAAAACCTCAAACCACTGGTGGGCAACTCTGGACCCTCCACCATGTCGAAGAGAGCTAAAGGTCCCTCGATAACTGATCCTGAGTATTCTTGGGTGCACGATGATGTAGATAAGCACGCTTCTGTTTTTGATACTAGGGATAAATTAGATCAATTTGTATCTGTTTACCCGGTTTGTGAGGATTCGGTTTTGGACTATGCGGTGGCAAAACCCTGTTGGGCTCGGGAGCGAGTGTATATGAAACCAAGAGCCGATAGCTATGATTTTTCCTATTTATATGAGTTTATGTTTAAGGAATACTCCATGACTTTCCCTTTGACAGACTTTGAGGTCGGAATGTTGAGTCTGATGAACATACCCCCGAGTCAGTTGCATCCAAACAGTTGGGCTTTCCTGAGGTGTTTCGAGTTAGTCTGTAGCCACCTTGGTTTCGAGCCTTCCTTGAGTGTGTTCACATATTTTTACCAAATGAAAATTGGCAAACTTGTGGGCTGGGTGTCATTAACCGCTAGTCACGGTACCCCTTTGTTTTCGCTGTATAATTCCTCATACAAATTTTTTAAAATTAAGTTTTTCAAACTTTGCTATCATCCCAGGGATAAGGAGAAACGCCTTTTTTTCCACTCTGATCATTCTCTTCGATTCCTGCTGTACTGGCAGAAACCAACTCGGTTTCTGCCTCGTTCTCGGGAAGCGTATTGTGAATCAAGAAATTCAAGATGTGTGTCATCCAATTATCCCCTTCGTTATGAATCTCAAAGACATCCTCCAGATTCCAGCTAGGCGCATACAATACCTCTTGCATTAGCGTCTTGTGTTGTCCTATCTTCTTGGTGGTCGCGAGTTTGGGCAGGACATCAGCCCTGTCGTTCTCGATTCGGGGAACGTGGACAATGTTGGCTACGTCGAAATGGAGGGTTAGATTTTTTGTCACTTGGTAGTATCTTTGGAGGAAAGGCTCTCGTGCTTGATAGTCGTCATTCATTTGCCCCGCTACTAGCTGTGAATCGGTCTGGATCTTGAGATTCTTTACACCCAAGTCTCTTGCTAGTCTCAACCATATCAGGGCTTCGTATTCGGCTTGATTGTTGGAAGTGTCAAACCCGAATCGGATAGATTACTCTACCGCCACCTCTCCGGGTCCTTCCAAGATGATGTCGGTGCCGCTTCCCTTCCTGTTTGAGGAACCGTCTACGCTTAGCAGCCAAACAGTTTTTTCTTCAGCAACTGGTGGTAACTCGGTGAGGAAGTCCGCCAGGAACTGGGCTTTCATTGGACCTCTAGCCTCATATCGTAGGCCGAACTCTGAGAGCTCGATAGCCCATGGCGTCATCCTTCTAGCCAACTCGGGTCTCTACAAAATCTGTTTGATGGGGTAGTCGGTTTTCACGGTCAGTTGGTGGCTGCATAAATAGTGTCGTAACCTTCTAGCTGAGAATACTAGTGTTAGCACCAACTTCTCCACCACCTTATATCGCTCTTTCACTGGTTGTAAAGTCCTGCTTGTGAAATAAACCGGACTCTGTTCCCTGCCCTTTTCATATACTAGGACTGCACTGATGGCCATCTGTGCCACGGCCAGATATATAAGTAAAGGAGTCTGTGCCGGGGGACTTACTAGTATTGGCAAAGTTAACAAGTCTTTCTTTATTTGCTGGAACATGCTTTCACAGGTTGCATCCAATTCAAAGGTTTTTGCTCCTTTGAGCAATTTGAAGAGCGGTTTCGCCTTTTCAGCCAGTTTTGGCAGAAACCTAGATAATGCTGCCAACTTGCCATTCAGTTGTTGTACCTCTTTCACGCAAGTCGAGCTCCGCATTCCCAGGATGGCTTCGCATTTGTCGGGGTTGGCCTCAATTCCCCTTTGCGTAATCATAAAACCGAGAAACTTACCTCCGCCGACTCTGAAGACGCACTTCTCTGAATTAAGTCTCAGATCATGCTTCCTGACTCTGGCAAGGACCGACCTAGATCTGTCGGATGGTGTTCGACCTTTTGGGACTTGACCACCATGTCGTCAACTTATACTTCCATGGTCTTCCCAAGCAAGTCGTTGAAGATTTTATCCATCAGGCGTTGATAGGTGGCACCCGCGTTTTTTAGCCCAAATGGCATTACCCGATAACAGAAATTAGACCGTTCTGTCATAAATGTCGTTGCCTCCTCATCTGCAGGGTACATCCGTATCTGGTTGTATCCCAAGTAAGCATCAAGAAAACTCAACATCTCGTGTCCTGACGTCCCGTCCACCAGTCGGTCGATGTTTGGTAATGGATACGTGTCCTTCGGGCAAGCTTTGTTAAAATCAGTGTAATCGACACACATCTGCCACTTCCCACTGGCCTTCTTCACCATTACCACGTTGACGAGCCAGGTGGTGTAGATGACTTCTCTAATGAACCCCACGTTAGTAAGTTGGGATACCTCCGACTTTACCGCGGTGCGTCGTTCCTCTCCCATCTTCCTCTTCCGCTGTGCAACCAGTTTTGCCTGCGGTAAGAGTGCTAACCGGTGGCACATGAAGTCCGGATTTATTCCCGGCATGTCTGCGGGGCTCCAGGCGAAGAGGTCTGCATTGGCTAGCAGAACTCGTTCTAACTCTTTTCTGATTTCTCGACTTGAGGCGAGCCCAATCCTTGCGGTATGGAGTCGGTCTGCACTTATTGTAACTGTTGTCAAAGGTTCACCGAAAGTGGGTCGATTTTCCTCAAACTCGGCTCTCGGATCCAGGTCGATCTCCCCGTACTCCTAGCATTTGTCCGTCGAAACAGGTGTCGGTACTGACTCTACGTTATTGCACTCGGTTGTTTCTGGGGACGGTTTTCCTTCGGCCTGAGCCGCCTGCCCTTCCATCGTGGTCCTTAGGGTATAAGGAACAACCCTAAGGCTCTGCATATAACATTGTCTAGCCTCCTTCGGGTAGGCCTTCACCGTTATTATCTCTCCGTTTGACGCGGGGAACTTCATGGCCATATGGGGAGTGGAGACAATTGCTCCAAGTTGATTCAGCGTTCTTCGTCCGATCAACACATTGTAAGTCGTCTCTGCATCTACCAGAATGTAACGGGCCGTCAGTGTTCTGTAGGCTTGTCCCCTTCCAAAGGTTGTTAGCAAGTCGATGAACCCCCGAGAATGCACCTTATGTCTAGCAAAACCGAGAAGGGGCTCGGAGTATGCCTGGATAGAAGACTCGGGTATCTTGAGCTTTTTAAAGGTTGACCAATAGAGTACATCCGCCGAGCTTCCTTGGTCGATGAGGATTTTATGCACCCTCCAATTCGCTATCGTCGCTGTCACCACCATTGGGTCATCTTGATTCGGATCGTTAATTGAGAAATCCGAATTCGAGAACGTGATTTTGGGTTGCGAACGGGGTGGTAGATAGCTAACCGAGTTGATGTTCCTTTAATGTCGCTTTCAGGAAGAGCTAGACGAACCCCCTCCCGCAAAGCCGTCTGCAATCGTCCTGACCGTACCGAATTGAATGAGAGGCTCGACGCTTGATCTCTTCAGTGTGCTTGGATGGGGGTGAGGGTTCCCTACGGATCCAAATTGGATTTCCAACATGTTGATAGACCCTGTCACCATATTTGGGTCCTGGCGTGCCTTTCTATCTTCAGCTCTTTGTTCTTTTGCTCTTTCCTCTTTGGGACCGTAACGCCCTCGGCCCTTGCCTCGACCTCGTCCACCGCCTCTTCCTCCACGGGCCCCGAAGTCTCTTGGCCCTTCTCAGAACTGGCGTCCCTTCTAAACGAAGCGGGCTAAGGCACCAGATTGGATGAGTTCCTTAATGAGGTCCCTGGCCTTTGTGCACTTTTCGGTGTTGTGCCCGATCTTCTGATGGTAGCTGCATCGGAGTACGGGATCAGTCTCAGACTGAGACCATTCCGGCCGAGAAAGGCGGATAAGGTCCAGGGCACATGCTTCCTGTAGTACTGCTTCTCGTGTGGTATTTAGGGAGGTATATCGATCGAAGCGTCCCGGCCTGGCGCGCTTCTGGGATCGTTGGCCCTCAACTGTGGACTGAGGACGTCGCTTTCGTGCTTCCGTATTCTCCTCGATGGTCATGTACCTGGCTGCCCTCGTCCTCAGGCTGTCCATGTTGTGTGGTGGGTCAGCATAGAGTGATTCAAGGAATGGGCCCGGCTTTAGTCCCACAAGAAGTGAGTGTCGGGCTACAGCCGGGTGCAAATCAGGGATTGACAACGTTGCCCGAGTGAATTGGGCCATGTAGTGTCGAAGGCTCTCATTGTCCCCCTGGACCACATTCTGGAGTGAAGCCGACGAGGTTGATGCCGGTTTACTGTCAGCAAACCTAGCGGTGAACCTAGCACAGAGCATCTCAAAAGAATTGACTGAATTAGCAGGTAAGGAGTAATACCAGTCCAATTCAAGTCCTCGCAGCATTGTTGGAAATAGTCGGCAGTGGACTCGCCCGTCTACAGAAAAGAGATTCGCTTGTGTCATGTAGGACTTAACATGGGTACTAGGGTCGGTGGTGTCGTCGTAGGTATCCATGTGTGGCCATTGCCACTTTGATGGGAGTCGTGCCATCATTACCTCCCCTATGAAGGGATGGAAACCGCTAATGTGTTCCCTTAATTCGTCCCATAATGGTGGGGGAGGAATTTCGTCGAAGGGGGTGCTGTGGTAGTGTCGCGAATGACGCCTACTGGATTCCCGTGTTCGCCCCGTTCGCGACGAACGGGCATGTTCCGTCGCCTGGCTCCTAGTCGATATTCTGCTTCCTGAAGATTCGTCAAAACTTCCTGCGAATGTCTCCTCGTTCCACTGCGTGGAGGGATTTGGATCGGGGCTCCGGGAAGACTGTCCCCTTCCTCCACGGAAGGTGGTCATGCGATCATAGAGAGCGCACATGTCTTCATCGTGATGCCTCTGCTAGTTTCGGATCCGGGCGTCGATCTTGTCTTGCGCCTCCTGCAAGGTGTTATGTACGTGGGCTTCATTCTCCTGGAGTGCGGCCTGCAACGCATTCTGGACCTTGGTCTCGGTTTCCCTCAGGGCGGCTCTGACAACCTCTACGCTTTGTTGGATGACCCCTTGGAGGGTCTCCATCACGGATGGGTTCATTGCTGCAAAGAAAATACAAACGTGGTCCTGGGATTAGTTTTACCCGGGCCCCACGGTGGTCGCCAAAATGTTCTTACCCGACCTGAGTTCGACTCGTCTCCCGTGTTGAGATCGGCCTATGAACCGCCTCCGGCCTCTGAACCGAAGGGTGGTCCACCTGCAGAAGACTCTCCGACGCTCAAGTCAGTAAGAGTGCTTAGGTGTGTATGAAAGGAAATAGTATAACAGTGTAAGGATGGGATAAGAGATGATATTTCCTGTAAAACCTGAATTGTATTTATAGGGCCTTGACATTAAAGACCGAATATTTGCCTGATAATGACATGATATTTCGTCATAATGATTTTAGGGGTCTAGGATCACGAATTATCATTTTCGGATCGACCAGTATCAATTAGGATATATGTTACTTAATTCTGATTGACACTGGATTGGGCCTGGTACGAAACGGGCGAACCTGGACTTGATTTGGGGTAGGTATAAATTATTTTCAAATATAATAATTTATATTTTAAGTATAAACTCTTAGTATAATTTTGTGTAATTAACTAATCTAATTATTTAAAAATTTAAATTTTATCTTTTCTAAAAAATAACTAATTATTGAAATATATAAAATAACTAATTAACTAATTATCATATATTTATTAAATATCATGTACATAAGTATAAAAACTAAGAGTGTACGAAGAAGCCGAAACAATCAGAATAATAGAGAGTGATCCACAAGTAAAAACTGAGAGTTATTGCTGCCTTTTTGCTACGGAATATATTTTAACTAAAAATATATTACTTTAAATGTTGACATTAGCATTTAAAGATTGTGCTCACCTCAACAACAATTTCAAATTGGTAATGTCTTAATGTAATCATGAAAAAAAAAATCAACTCTAATATTGATAATACTACAAATTGACAAATACAATTCCAAATTCATATATAACTTTAATTGCACTTATAAAACATATCAATTGTAAACGTATATATAAACTACAAAATAATTTGCTACTTAAGAGAAGATACACAATATAAATAACATAAAAGAAAATAAGTATATAAACTACAAAAAATATATAAATGACTTAAAGATAAATTATTTTGGTTTTAACATAAAAGATACCATGTCGCATGATCACAAAATAATAAGAAAAAACCATGTTGCAAATTTCATGTCACCAATTTGCACTTGACGTCTTTCATCGTTCAATGAAGAACAACATTCTTCAAACCTCTTTTGTGAATATACTTTGCAAACTGGCAGGCAAATCCTACAAAAGATTATTTATCAAATATTGAGAAAAATAAAAATGAAAAAGGTACTAATTAAATAAAAAAGTTCTTAAAAAGTTATGATAATGAAACAATCAAAATGTAAATCTATATTGTAATATTAGGTATATAAAAGTAAATAACCAACTATTTAAAAGCATTTAATGTCTTAATATTAACAGACACGTTTTAGTAGGCATGCTTAAGAATGAAAAAGTAGAGATTTTTTATGGCAATGTAATCTTCCTAACTTGTACACAACTTTTTGTAAAGATTTCAAAAGATTCAAAGTTTTAAATACTTTAAAGACAATTAAAGTTAGAAAGACTTTCAAGTGATACAAATTTAAAATTTTAAAACTAAAAATATATAAAATATATGGTATAAATAATATAGCAATAATTTAAAATTTTTTGAAGAGATTTCAGAAGTTTAAAAATTTTAAAGAAATTAAAAAAGATTTAAATAATTAATAAATAACAACTTCCTAAATAATAAAGAGATGACGTTTTTTTTTTCATTGTATTACTGGTGGAGTTCGTCCAATCGTGATATCAGATGCAACATTATCTTGGTAATTAAAATAAACATACATTATAATACATTAATTATATATTAATTAATAATAAATGTACACATTAAGTATAAAATAATATGATTTTATCTGGTAAAGAAAAAGAACAAATTTCTAAGCCTCATATCTAACCTAATGTTTGCGGTAGTATTGGTGGAGTTCTTCCATTATCATCTTACGGCTGTAACCTTATATCTGAGGTCAAAACTTGTTAATGTATGTTATTAAGTATAAGAATATGACATCCGGGTTGGGTTGGGAATGCTTTTCACATTCAGTTCGGCTTGGGTGAGAGTTGTGGCATTCGGGTTTTGCCGTGAGTGTCTTTGACATTCAGTTTAGAGTTTAGATTCGTGTGTACCTTTAACATTCGGCTCGGGTAGAGTGAGTGCTTTGGACATTCGGTTCGGCTTGAGTGCGCGCCTTTGACATTCGGTTCGGCTTGAGTGAGAGATGTGACATCCGGGTTTGGGATTGGTACGAAGTGTTACATTCGGTTCGGATTCGTGTGTGCCTTTGACATTCAGCTCAGCTCGGGTGAGAGGTGTGAGATTCCGGTTTGGACTTGGTATGAGAGAGGTGACATTCGGGTCGATTTGGTTTGAGACGTGACATTCGGGTGCAGAAAGGACATTGACATTCGGCCTATTCTCTCTTTTCAACTCAGTTTACTTCATTCAGTCCTTCATCTCTCGGTTTTCTTTTCAGACCTTCTCCACCGTGCACTTCTCACGAGACCTCCTTCACTCGAGCACTTCTCAGTAGATTTTCTCCACTTACACACTTGAACCCAACCACAGGGCAAGCATGGGGCAGCAGAGGATGGGAGTGATTCGAAACAACCTTTCAAGTGAGAAAAGCCGCGCAAAGAAAAAGTAACAAAGAAAACCTCATTTGCGGCGGTGATAGTTGGAATGACGGCAACCGCGGTAGTGGTGCTCAGCACCATAAGTTTGACTATGGGTTTTCTTGATTACTCTCAGTTCTAGACTCTTTTTTTTTTCTTTTCTTTTTTTCTAATTTTGACTATTTCTTAAATCACTGAACTCTGTTTGTTGGTTCACTGGAGACTTGAATCACAGGAGCAAGAAGAACATGAAATGAAAAAAAAAAAAAAACTAAAAAAACTAAAATAATCACAATCATACACAGTCGTATTCATTAAGCTTGAACCTCTTAGTTCATCTTCCTGACACTACACTACATGTTTTTCGATTTGTCCTTTGTAATTGTTGCAGATTCTTTGGATCTTCATTTTTATATATATATTTTATTTTATTTTATTTTGATAAATAATATTTGATTGGATTTCTTAGTACTAAATTGCTCCCTATTTGTTTATGTTTAATATTTTTTTAATTTTTAATTCTTTTTATTTAAATTACTAGAGACTTAAATAAAATCAATTATTTTCAAGTATAAACTCTTAATAGAATTTTTGGTAAATAAGTTACTTAAAATTTTAAACTTTATCTTTTATAAAAAGTAACTAATTATTTAAATATATAAAATAATTAATTAAATAATTATTAATTAATTAACTAAATATCATCTACATAAGTATAAAAACAAGCTCTAAATTCCTTTTGCTTCCAAACCACTTGTCTTAAAATTTGCATTTTGTAATTGTTGCAGCTTCTTCAATCTTCTTTCCTTCATATATATATATATATATATATATATATATATATATATATATATATATATATATATATATATATATATTTATTTATTTATTGACAAATGATATTTGATTGGATTATTTTTTACTAAATTTTCTATATTTGTTTATGTTCTATATTCTTTTTAAGTTTTAATTCTTCCTCTTTAAATTTACAGAGACTCAAATAAAATAAATTATTTTCAAATATAATATTTTATATTTTAAATAATAAACTCTTCTTAAAATTTTGGATAAATAACTAAATTAATTACAAAAATTTTAAACTTTATCTTTTTAAAAGGATAACTAATTATTTAAATATATAAAAAGTTAATTAACTAATTATCATATATTTAACTTAATATTATGTATATAAGTATAAAAGTCGAGAGTGTATCGAGTGGATGAATAAGTGAGAGAGTGTATCAAGGGGATGAATAAGTGAGGAGAGGAAAAGGAAAATCATACTTTGACATCACTGTTCACCTAACTTCCATCTGACACTCCTACGTGTCACATGGGCTCACGAGCGAAAGAGAGAGAATGTGTTTGCTTTTTGTTATATATGGAAGGGTAATTTCATCAATTTCGTCAATTTCATCTAAGTGTTTAGTCGGGTATATCTAAGTGATTAGCGAAATTGGTGTCGTTATTATGAACGTAGCTAACCACTTATATATACATGACTAACCACCTTGATAAATTTGGACTAATTGACATGTACGGATTTAATATGGGAGTCAAAATTATGAACGCAACAAATCACTTATAAGTACACGACTAACCACCTTCATAAGTTGCAATAATTGACAGACACTGATTTAATATCGGTGTCGGAGTTATGAACGTAGTTAACCACTTAGATGTACACGAATAACCAGTTATTTAAGGTTGGAATAACTCACAGGCAGTGATTTAATAAGGGTGTCGGAGTTATGAACGTAGCTAACCATATAGATGTATACGACTAACCAGTTATTTAAGGTTGGAATAACTCACAGGCAGTGATTTAATATGGGTGTCGAAATTATGAACGTAGCTAACCAGTTAGATCTACACGACTAACCAGTTATTTAAGGTTGCAAAAACTCACAAGCAGTGATTTAATATGGGTGTCGGAGTTATGAAAGTAGCTAACCACTTAGATGTACACGACTAACCATTTATTTAAGATTTGAAAAACTCACAGCCAGCAATTTAATATGGGTGTCGGAGTTATGAACGTAGCTAACCACTTAGATGTAGACGACTAACCAGTTATTTAAAGTTGGAAAAACTCACAAGGAGTGATTTAATATGGGTATCCGAGTTATGAACGTAGCTAACCACTCAGATATACACAACTAACCAGTTATTTAAGGTTGAAATAACTCACAAGCAGTGATTTAATATGAGTGTCGGAGTTACGAACGTAGCTAACCACTTAGATGTACACAACTAAGTAGTTATTTATGGTTGGAATAACTCACAGCAAGTGATTTAATATGGGTGTCAGAGTTATGAATGTAGCTAACCACTTAGATGTACACGACTAACCAGTTATTTAAGGTTGGAAAAACTCACAAGCAGTGATTTAATATGGGTGTCGGAGTTACGAACGTAGCTAACCACTTAGATGTACACGACTAACCAGTTATTTCAGGTTGGTAAAATTCACAAGCAATGATTTAATATGGGTTTCGGAGTTATGAACGTAGCTAACAACTTCGACGTACACGACCAACCACTTATTTAAGATTGGAAAAACTCACAAACAGTGATTTAATATGGGTGTCAAAGTTATGAATGTAGCTAACCACTTAGATGTACATGACTAACCAGTTATTTAAGGTTGGAAAAATTCACACGCAGTGATTTAATATGGGTGTCGGAGTTATGAACGTAGCTAACCACATAGATGTACACGACTAACCAGTTATTTAAGGTTGGAAAAAGTCACAGGTAGTAATTTAACATGGGTGTCTGAGTTATGAATGTAGTTAACGACTTAGATGTACACGACTAACCAGTTATTTAAGGTTGGAATAACTCACACGCAATGATTTAATATGGGTGTCAGAATTATGATCGTAGCTAACCACTTAGATGTACACGACCAACCACTTATTTAAGATTGGAAAAACTAACACACAGTGATTTAATATGGGTGTCAGAGTTATGAACGTAGCTAACCACTTAGATGTAAACGACTAACCAGTTATTTGAGGTCGGAAAAACTTGGAAGGAGTAATTTAATATGGGTGCCGAAGTTATGAATGTAGCTAACCACTTAGATGTACACAACCAACCAATTATGTAATATTGAAAAAAACTCACACACAGTGATTTAATATGGGTATCGGAGTTATGAACGTAGCTAAGCACTTAGATGTACACGACTAATCAGTTATTTAAGGTTGCAATAACTCACACGCAGTGATCTAATATGGGTGTCGAAGTTACGAACGTAGCTAACCACTTAGATATACATGACTAACCAGTTACTTAAGGTTGGAATAACTCATAGCAAGTGATTTAATATGGGTGTCGAAATTATGAACAAAGCTAACCACTTAGATGTACACAACTAACTAGTTATTTAAGGTTGGAAAAACTCACACCCAGTGATTTAATATGGGTGTCAAAGTTAAGAACTTGGCTAACCACTTAGAGGTAAATGAGTAACCAGCTATTTAAGGTTCGAAAATCTCACAAGCAGTGATTTAATATGGGTGTCGGAGTTATGAACGTAGCTAACCACTTAGATTTACACGTCTAAAAAATTATCTAAGGTTGGAAAAACTCACAAGGAGTGATTTAATATCCGTGTTGAATTTATAAACGTAACTAATCACTTAGATATACACGACTAACCAGTTATTTAAGGTTGGAATAACTCACATAAAGTGATTTAATATGGGTGTCAAAATTATGAACTAGCTAACCACTTAGATGTATACGACTAACCAATTATTTAAGGTTGGAAAAACTCACACCCAGTGATTTAATACGGGTGTCGGAGTTATGAACGTAGCTCACCACTTAGATATACACGACAAAGCAGTTATTTAAGATTGAAAAAATTCACGAACAACGATTTAATATGGGTGTCAGAGTTATGAATGTAGCTAACCACTTAGATGTACACGACTAACCAGTTATTTAAGGTTGGAATAACTCACAGGCAGTGGTTTAATATGGGTGTCGGAGTTATGAAGTTGGCTAACCACTTAGATGTACACGACTAACCAGTTATTTAAGGTTGGAAAAATCACAAGCAATGATTTAATATGGGTGTCGGAGTTATGAACATAGCTAACCACTTACATGTAAACGACTAACCACTTATTTAAGGTTGGAATAACTCACAGGCAGTGATTTAATATGGGTGTCAGAATTATGAACGTAGCTAACCACTTAGATCTACACTACTAACCAGTTATTTAAGGTTGGAAAAACTCACAAGCAATGATTTAATATGGGTGTTGGAGTTATCAACGTAGCTAACCATTTAGATGTACACGACTAACCAGTTATTTAATGTTGGAAAAAATCACAAGCAATGATTTAATATGGGTGTCGGAGTTATGAACGTAGTTAACCACTTACATGTACACGACTAACCAGTTATTTAAGGTTGGAAAAAATCACAAGCAATGATTTAGTATGGGTGTCGGAGTTATGAACGTAGTTAACCACTTAGATGTACACGACTAACCATTTATTTAAGGTTGGAAAAACTCACAAACAGTGATTTAATATGGGTGTCGGAGTTATGAACGTAGGTAACCACTAGATGTACACGACTAACCAGTGATTTAAGGTTGGAAAAACTCACACGCAGTGAGTTAATATGGGTGTCGGAGTTATGAATGTAGCTAACGAATTAGATGTACACGACTAACCACTTTGACGAAATTGATGAAATTGATGAAATTACCCTTCCGTATACAACAAAAGCAAACACATTCTCTCTTTTACTGGTGGGCCCACGTGACATGTAGGAGTGTCAAATGGGAGTAGGATGAATAGTGGTATCATAGTAACGTTTTCTAGTAAAAAATTGTGAGAATGAACCAAATCGAGAAGAAGAACAAAACTGAGAGAGATGAAATGAAAAAAAAAAAAAAAAAAAAAAAAAAAAAAAAAAAAACAAAAAAAAAGAAAAAAAAAAAAAAAAAAAAAAAAAAACCATGACAACCGTATACACTTGAGGTCACCATGCTTAAAACTCAGAATTCCTCTTGGTGGCTCCAAACCAATTGCCTTTCAATTTGCACGTTGCAACTACTTGAATCTTCATTTCTACAGATTTTTTTTTTTTTTTTTACAAAAGATATTTAATTTTATTTTTTATACTAAATTATTCTATATTTGTTTATGTTCTATATATATTTTTTAATTTTTAGTTCTTCTTATTTAAATTTATAGAGACTCAGATAAAATAAATTATTTTCAAATATAAAAATTTATATTTTAAATATAAACTCTTTCTAGAATTTTGGGTAAAATAACTAAATTAGTTACTTAAAGATTTAAACTTTATTTTTTTTAAAGGATAACTAATTATTTAAATATAAAGTATTTAATTAATTAATTATTATATATTTAATTAAATATCATGTACATATAGATATAAAAATCGAGAGCGTATCGAATGAAGTCGAGAGAGGAAAATTGAGAGAGTAAACCGAATAGAGAGAAAGAACAAAATCAAGAAAGATGAAATGAAAAAAAAAAAACAAAAAAACACAAAACCATTACAACCATACACACTTGTGGTCATTAAGCTTAAAGTTTTGAATTCCTCTTGCTGGTTCCAAACCACTTACCTTCCAATTTGCATTTTATAATTGTTGCAGCTTCTTCGATCTTCTTTTCTATCTATCTATCTATCTATCTATATATATATATATATTATTTTATTTTATTTTTTAACAAATGATATTTGATTAGATTTCTTGGTACTAAATTGTTCTATATTTATTTATGTTCTATATTTCTTTTCCTTTTACTTTTTAATTTATAAAGACTCAAATAAAATAAACTATTTTCAAATATAAAAATTTATATTTTTAAGTATAAAGTCTTCTTAGAATTTGCATTGCTGGATGGAGTACTAATGAGACGAAAACAACAAAATAGGTTAACTCTATTTTAAGTGAAAAAAATTATCATTTATAAAATTATTTTACTTTAAATACATTATTATTTATATTTGATTATATGGATACATTTAAATAAAAAATTAAAATGAACAAATATATAAACATATATTTAATTATTGTTCTTTAAAAAAACAAAGAATAAAATAAGGTCAAAAAAATGACATGTAGTAGATTGAAGAAGATATAAATGTGTATTCCTCAAAAGAAAGTTGTTGAAAAAATTCAAACCCAAAAGACAAATAACTTGTAAATTCTCCATGAAAAAAGGTCGAGAATAAGAAAAAAGTTAAAAAAAAAATTGGATTAAGACTAAAATAATAGAAGAACACATATTTCTAAAGAATAATTTCAATAAGGATTTATGACATGAAGAAGTTCTTCAAAATAAGAATCAAGACAAAAGTATTACACTCTCAAAACATTCAAAATATTGTTATAAGAAATTTGCATTCAATATTCAATTGTGTTTTATAAGAGAAACTTGGTCATCCTTTAATAAACTAGAGTTTCAAGAACATGATTTAAAAATAAGTTTCAAGGAATGTGAACATAAGAAAAGAAATCCTAAATGCAAGAGTAATGTTATTTTGACACTAGTATGTGACATGACTTTTATTTGACACTAGTATGTGACAAAAATATTAGTTTTTTAAGTCAGTGTGTAAAGCACTGAAGGCAGCCCAAAAACCATTATGCCCAAAGCACCCTAACTCTCTCACTCTCCCTGCGTTCTCTGACTCTCTCGCTCTCTTTACATTGTCTGGCTTTCTCACTCTTGCTGCGCTCTTTGGCTCTCTCTGGCTCTCTCATACTAATCTAAAGCTCTCTCGCTCTCTTGCTCTCTCGCTCTCTTGCTCTCTCGCTCTCTCTACGCTCTCTCGCTAAAGGTTCGTCCACCTCAATGGTTCATCATCGGTATAAGCTAAAGGTTGGTTTTTTATGTCATTTATTTTGGAAAAGGAAGTAAAGGTTGCTCTTTTAAGTGATTTTTTTATAGAAAAGGATGTTTTTTTTTGTTTGTTGTTTGATTTTCGTGTAAAGTTTAGGTTTTTATGTGATTTTTGATGGAAAAGGAAGTCTTTTTTGTCGTTTAACAGTTTTGTTCTTAGTAGTTGCTGGAATAGAAAAGGTTTTTGCTTTTGTCGTTTGATTTCCGTTGGTAGTTGAAGTAAAGTTTGGTCTTTTAAGTGATTTACAATGTTCTTCTTGGTTGTTGGTGAAAAAAAGAATGTTGTTTTTGTAAGGGTTGTAATGGTTGAATCTATTTGTTTGTTGTGTGCATTGGTGTTGTGTGCATTGGTGTTGTGTGCTCACTAAGGCATTCCCTAGAGTAACCACAGGTGTTTTGTTAAACAATAAGTGGTTATGAGCTAACAAAACATCAGTGGTTACCCATGGCCTAACGAGGGGACAACTTAGTACAAGTTTTGGCAACTGATGAACAAATATGTGTTGAGTCGCCAAAACTTGCACTAAGTGTCCCCTCGTTAAAGAAGGGGTAACCGTTGATTAATGCAGAGTTAGAACCATTATTAATGCACACAGGTTAATTTGTGGAAATGGTCATTGACTGAACATGGATGTTTGCTTCGGTGTTTGAACATTGATGGCTGGAAAGGGAAAAGATGTTTTGAATGGTCATTTTACAGTGTTGGTTTTTGGTGGAAAAAGAATGATTTTTGTTAGGGGTTTAGGTTTGTGATGTTTGAATCTGTCTGTTTCTTGTGTGTATGGTGTTGTGTGCTGACTAAGGTGTGCTCTGATTAAAGAAGGGCTAACCACAGGTGTTTTGTTAAACAATAAGTGGTTGTGAGTTGACAAAACATCAGTGGTTACCCATAGCCTAACGAGGGGACACCTTAGTACAAGTTTTGGCGACTGATGAGCAGATGTGTGTTGAGTCATCAAAACTTGAACTAAGGTGTCCCCTCATTAAAGAAGGGGTAACCACTGATGCAGAGTTAGAACCATTATTAATGCACACAGGTTAATTTGTGAAAATGGTCATCTGACTGAACTTGGATGTTTTGCTTTGGTGTTTGAACATTGATGGTTGGAAAGGGAAAATATGTTTTTAATGGTCGTTTTACAGTATTGTTGTTAGTTCTTGGTGGAAAAATATGCCTGTATACTCCACGGTTTGTAATAGTTTAGTTATACTTTTATGGTTATCTGTATTTTTTGTTGAGTTGGTCACACTTTAATTTGGTTGATCATGGTTTATTTGCAGTCTAATCTTCACCGTTTTTGCCAGCAACTTGTGTATCAATGGGTTGTCCATGAGGATAATTGCAAATGCCAAACTATGTTATCTGTTGTCAATTTGATCAGTTTAAGTTCATAAATTGCTATTATTCCTTATCACAGTAGTACATGATTGTTGTAATTGTTTGTACATAACTGTATTATTTTAGCATTTGTTGTTAATATGTAGTACTGTAAATATTGTTACAATTATTGTTGTTAATACGAAGTATTGTAAATTTTGTTACAATTATTGTTGTTAATATGAAGTATTGTAAATATTGTTACAATTATTGTTGTTAATATGAAGTACTGTAAATATTGTAATATGAAGTACTGTAATATGATTATTTTGAGTGCAGTCGCCAAAACTACAATTGAGGTATCCCCTCGTTAAGCCATGGGTAATTACTACGACAATGTAATGTGGAAAACCAGTATTAAGGCAGAGAGGTCATTAAAATGAACATGATGTAGTCAATGAAGCGTGATTAACCCTTATGACAACATAATTTGAAAGAAATGGTCCTTATGAAGAGGTTTGATATCAGTCCCTAAAACCACAACTGAGGTGTCCCCTCGTTAAGCCATGGGTAACCATTGGGTTGACAGAAGCCAAAAGACCACTTTTAAGGCACAAAGGTCATTAAAATGAACATGATGTGGTTAATGAAAGCGTGATCAATCCTCATGACAACTTCCTTTAGAAGAAATGGTCCTTATGAAGAGGTTCGATATCAGTCGCCAAAACTACAACTGAGGTGTCCCCTCGTTAAGCCATGGGTAACCATTGGGTTGATGGAAGCCAATAAACCACTTTTAAGGCATAGAGGTCATTAAAATGAACATCATGTGGTCAATGAAAGTGTGATTAATCCTCATGACAACTTTCTTTGAAAGAAATGGTTCTTGTGAAGAGGTTTGAGATTAGTCGCCAAAACTACAACTGAGGTGTCCCCTCGTTGAGCCATGGGTAACCATTGGGTTGATGGAAGCCAAGAAACCACTTTTAAGGCATAGAGGTCATTAAAATGAACATCATGTGGTCAATGAAAGCGTGATTAATCCTCATGACAACCTCCTTTGAAAGAAATAGTCCTTGTGAAGAGGTTTGAGATCAGTTGCTAAAACTACAACTGAAGTGTCCCCTCGTTAAGCCATGGGTAACCATTGAGTTTATGGAAGCCAAATTGCGGACTCGCAAGGACTCCTACATATAGTTACACCAGTCAATATCAACATTACATGACAAAATATTTCATGATAAAAAACAATTATGCATACTACAAATCAAATCTTATTCTCCAATTCAAATGGTTCGCGAATAACAATATCAGATGACACCATTTGTAATCCTGCAAAAACCAAAGCAATTCAATAAGACCAATTAACATCAAACCATTTGTGCTATCAAAACACCAGAGGTTACCCCTTCAGTAATGAGGGTACACCTTAGTTCAAGTTTTGGCGACACAAGTCAGATATGTTCATGCGTTCATGTGTTCATGTGGTTAGTCGTCAAAACTTGAACAGAGGTGTCCCCTCATTACTGAAGGGGTAACCAGTGGTGATTTGTAAAATAATTAAGTAATTGTCACCTTACAAAAAACCAGAGATTACCCCTTCAGTAATGAGGGGACACCTTAGTTCAAGTTATGGCGACACACGTAAGATATGTTCATGTGAATAGTCACCAAAACTTGAACGAAGATGTCCCCTCATTACTGAAAGGGTAACCAGTGGTGTTTTGTAAAATAATTAAGTCACTGTCACCTTGCAAAACATCAAAGGTTACCCCTTCTGTAATGAGGGGACACCTTAGTTCAAGATTTGTCAGATATGTTCATGCGTTCATGTGTTTCCAAACTCAATCAATCCCCAACCCAGTACTTATTGTCATTTCCCCTAGCACACAACACAACCCGTCTTTCTCAAAACCTTAAACCCTTAACAAAAATCATACAAATAAATGTCTTTCTCAAAATCCTAAACTGTTAAACCAAATAAAGATCTTTCCTTTTTCATTAAAAGCCCCATAAAAGAGAAACCTTTACTCCACAAACCTAAACTTCATACAGAAATTATACAAGATGAACATTTAAACGATGAAAAACAATTCCTTTTCCATGAAAACCTCATAAAAGACTCACCTTTAATAACTTTTGATGGAAAATGGAAGAAAAGCAACCACGAAGAAGACGGGAGTAGGAAGACGAAGCGAGTGGAAGAGAATGGAGGGAGACGAAGCATTGGGAAGAGAATGGTATGAATGAGTGCTAAGCTTTGGCTTTTCAGGATTCAGAGGCAAAAACCATAGTTACCCTTACAACACACGCTACCAAAAATGACCCTGCCATGTAAGATGTTTTGACAAAAATACCACTGTGTCAAATTGGGGTTAAAACCCAACGGTGTCAAAATAACATTACTCTAAATACAAGCACAAAAGTAATGATGATACATAATGTGAACACAAGGCTACCGATGATGTTTAAGTCACTACAATAAAAATCATAAATAGTGGTAGATTTTTCGGTCACTACCACTACGAGAAAAAGGTTGTTTAGAGACCAATTTTTAGTTACCAAATGAAATGGTTACTAATTATAACCAAAATAGTCACCAAATTAGATTTTGGTTGTTAAATAACACAAAATAGAAGTAATGATTGAATTTTAGTGACCAATTAAGTTAAATAATTGGTATCTTACATTACCTACCAATATTTTAGTGACCTCTACCATTAGATTCTAAATTAGTCTCTAACTTAATTAGATAACAATTTAGAATCTAATGGCACAGGTTACTAAAACATTGGTATCTAATGTTAGATACCAATTATTTGACTTAATTGGTCACTAAATTCAATCATTACTTTTATTTTGTAGTTATTTAGCAACCAAAATTTAATTTGATGACTATTTTAGTCACAATTAACAACCATTTCATTAGGTAGCTAAATATTGATCTCTAAATAACTTTTTTCTTGTAGTGTACATAACCAAAATCGGTCACTGATTAAAACAATGACCGATTTAGTGACCAATCAGCGTCAGTCACTATTTTGTTAGTCGTTGATGTATAGTGACTGAATCTATCACTGAATTTATGACCGAATTAGTGACCAAATTTATGTTTGAATTTGTGACCAAATTAATGACTGAATCGGTGATCAAATTTGTGACTAAATCAGTGAGCGAGTTAATGACTGGAATTGTAATTGATATAATGACCAAATCTGTGACCGAATTAATAATCAAATCTGTGACAAAATTAGTGATCGATTTAAAAATATGAATGTTGGTTATTAAACCCGGTCACTAATGTTTTTTCTTTTTAATTTTACATTTTCTTTTGTAAAAAGATATAAACCTGATAAATGTAATATTACAATAATACCACTACAATTTCATGATAATGGCACAAATTTGACAAATATTTTTTCGTCAAGTCAATCATCCAATGTCTCAGTAATACTATTGTTAAGAAAAGTTTTAACGCCCTATAATTTTGCTTAGGCGCTTACATACAACAAAGCATAAAGTATAATCATGCAGAGTCTGTAAGACAAATGCTTTGATCAAATAGTAGATTATGTATAATGCAAGTCTTTCGTCTAATAGACATGTAGTCTTTTCTTTACGTTTGATAAGAATAGTTAATGTTCATACAATATGCACATAGATTAAGCTATTGTATTATTACAGGAAATATTTGTTGCTTTTCTTTGACCAAAAAGATCTGTTCAAGTTTAAGTACAAGCCAACATCAAGATCTCTTAAAGCACAAACTAAAGCTGCTTTCTTTAGTAACTTTTTGACACATTTCATCCTGACTCAACTATTAGCCATGGATGATGTGCACTTTTACAATAAGTTGATGCAATAAGCTAGGCTAGCTAGGGAGATGAGTTATGCCAATGATCGAGGATGTTGCATACAGAAGAAAAATATTTAAAGTTGCATGGAGAACATTTAATTCAATGTCCATATTCAAGCTCATTAGACGTAGAAATGACAAAGTTGAAAGATTAAGTTGCTTAACTACCAGAAGCGGTCTCTCAATGATGGTCTTCTTCCAACACTTATATAACGTCTTTCAATAAGAAGACAAAATTTACAATAGAGGTTACATTGTTCTAAAGTGTTGCTCAGATGTTGAACACCCCTAAAAGCTTTTAAAAGGAACACTGTGAGGTGGTTATCCAACTAACTAGGAGAGAGTGCTAAACCTTTTATTCATCAAAAGACACAATCCCTTCTTAAAAAGCAAAAGCAATGATTTGAACTAGGAGAGAACAACCAAACCTTGTATCTTTCGTAAGATCTGAACACTTTCTAGTACACAAACCCAACGATATTTTGATCACACAAACATTTAACCTTTCTACCTTAGTCATGATTTGTTCGCACACAATACTCAAGAGAGTAGTCAAGATTGACTAGGAGCTTAAAGAATACTTGTTTAGCTAAGAGTAATTTTGTAAATCCAAAAAAAACACACTCATTCTACGGTTTTTACTAACTTGTTTCGATTACATATGTTTTGGAAATTGATTAACTATATTTTCTATTGGAGTCATTCGAGATGACTTGGAATAAATAGACCATACATATTTATATTTTTATATTTTTAGTGTTTAACCGTCTAATATTACGTTAGACGGTTTATATTAGAACTAATTTAATTTAATTGTAAAAACAACAACAATCATCCAACAAATAAAAATAGTGTAGGGTTCAATGACAATGATCTAAAATACTTTTAAAATTAAGATTGATAGATCAATTATGTAAGGATTGGTGTTAATCATTAATATTTTTATTTCAAAATTTTCACGTATATTTAAATAAATTAGTTTCTTCTATTTCTCAACATGCTGAATTAACAAAAGTTTGATATAAATATTGATTACTTCAAGTGTTATTATATTCAATTTTATTTTATGAATTTGCATAATTAAAAATTTGTATTAAAATGAATTAATTAAAGAGATAAAAATCTCAAAGTTTTGTCCGTGTTAAACCATGTCTTACTGACTTTACGACGACAGGCCTTTTGTTGACGCAACATGAATTTGAGGTAGTTAGTCCAATAATCAAAATGCGTTCCTTAATATTCATATAAATAAATGTCCTAGATTTAAAATTAAATTGCATATAAATTTAAGTAAACACTGTAAATTTATTTTACAGATTTTTTTTCTTTGCAAATATATCATACATTTACTCCAATTCAAATTCATAATCCTAATATATTATTACAAAAAATTGAAATCCTTAATGTAAAAAAAAGTGAATTCTAAAAAATATTTGTAGACAATACAAATATGTTCATCACTTGTTTCGTTATGAGTAAAAAACTGCGGATAAAAATAATGAGTTAAAAACTTAGTAGCAGTTGTACAAGAAAGTCAAAAACTGTGTTGAGGACTTGAAAATGACTGGAAATGAAGTGGGGACAGAACTATAAGAAAAACAAGTATTTTCATTATTAATTTTTACAAAATAAAATAAATAATTCACAATTATAATAAGCGGATGTATAGAGTTGTTATTTTATTGCGTAGAGTAATTGTTTGATTATTTGTAGTTAAGATAATGAAACGTATTTATTATAAATAACGAAAATGAATAATAATGAAAAACGTTTAAAGTGAATTATTATAAGTTGAGAAATTGAAAAGTATTTATAGAAACCTAAAATAATAGATACTAAACAATGTTTACAATTTGACTTAAATATACCTTTCAAATAAATAAAAATATGAACCCTAACGGAAACAAAACTTAAGAATAAAAGTAATATAAAAGTAATTATCTATTTAGATAGTTTTTATATTTTTTTAAAAAAGTAAATAAATGTCTTCTTTCATTCATAAACTAATAATAAACGTATTCTATTAGTTAATATGAGCCTCACTAACCAAATTTCTTTGCTTGAAAGAGAGGGAATGACAATGAAATGTCATAGATACAAGGGTATGATATTAAATGCTAACCTAAATAACCCCTCTCCCCTTTGGACCACGAGAAGTTCAAGATAGACCAATAGAAAAGCTAGGTATGGAGCAAGACACTGGAAATATGATACAAGTGTAATAAGATTTGCCACATGTATTTTTTTTTTTAAATATAAATATGTTTTCTAAATAATTTTTTATTATTTTTTATCTTTCTAAACTTTAAATATATATACTTTTTATGTCTCGCTAACATTTACATATATTTTCAAATTTTTTATTAGTAATAATAGTAAATAAAAAATTTTCATCTCTTAATATATAATAAAAATTACTTTTAATTATAAATTTATTGGTTATATTTATCTTTCTGTTTGTCGTCATTAATAGTAAATTTAAAAATACCTTTTAAATTTAGAAAAACAAAATAATTCAAATTTTTTACAGAATTATTTAATATATTTAGAACTTTACAGACTAAGAAAATATATTTTACCTTGCTTTTCCAAATTTATTTCGCTCAATTTTTACTGAACTTAACAAACATATATACAAGAAACTTTCTTCCTTCCTATTGTACTCATCCAAACAATACATCTGCTTCATTTTCTTTTTTTTTTTTTTCCTATTTCTCATTCTTTTTTCTATTTCTATCAATTTTATTCCTTTTTCTAATATCATTGCTTTCAACTTTACTTTGTCTAAAGGAAACATAAATGACAAGCTTCCAAAAACAAGTAGTACTTACATTTCATAGGCCCATGCACGAACCCAAAGTCAATCCGCCATCGTTGATGCGCAAGATATTGTTGAATCAACACAGTCATACACACACAATTCCCTCAATAAATGCACATACATACAATCCAGTGATCTCTGGAATCAATCACAACACAATGACGATTTTCACTCTCACATTTGGTATTTTCAACCTACTTTTTCTCCTTTCAAAAGCTTTCTCAACTGATACGCTTACCCTCTCACAATCTCTCCCTGACGGCACCACCTTATCGTCCAAAGATGAAACTTTTGAATTAGGTTTCTTCTCCCTAAGAAACTCCGCAAACCGTTACCTAGGAATCTGGTTCAAAAACATCCCCGTAAAAACCATTGTTTGGGTTGCAAACCGTGACCACCCTCTCAAAGACAACTCCACCAAATTGACCATAACCAACGACGGAAACCTCGTCCTCTACACCAAGAACCAGACAGTTCACTGGTCAACAAACACAACAAGAAAGCCTTCGAGACCCATTTTGCAACTCTTAAACACCGGAAACTTAATACTTCGCAACGATGATGACCACAGCAGTAATGAAGAAAAGTTCTTCTGGCAAAGCTTTGACTACCCTTGTGACACATTGCTACCAGGAATGAAGCTTGGATGGAACAAAAAAACCGGTCTCAATCGACGTATTACTGCGTGGAAGAACTGGGATGACCCTTCTGCTGGAAACTTCACATGGGGCATCACATTTGACAGTAACCCTGAAATGGTTCTTTGGAAGGGAACATCTAAGTACCATAGGAGTGGCCCTTGGAACGGTGTCCGGTTCAGTGGTGCATTTGGTGGTTCAAATAGGTTAACCACTCACCCTCTTTTCGTTTACGAGTTGGTCAACAACAACAACGATGAAGTGTACTACTCTTACAGATCCACCAACAAGTCCCTGATCTCAATAGTTGTCATGAACCAAACCCTTCTCCGCCGCCAACGGATCATTTGGATCCCCGAAAACGGAACATGGAGGTTGTTCCAAACCGCTCCAAGAGATATCTGTGACACTTACAACCCATGTGGTTCTTATGCGAATTGCATGGTTGATGCATCACCTGTGTGCCAGTGTTTAGAAGGGTTTGAACCGAAGTCTTCAGAGACCGTGGACTTGTCACAAGGGTGTGTGAGAAGTGAACCGTGGAGGTGCAGGGTAGACAAGAGAGATGGATTTAGAAAATTTGTTGGGTTGAAGTTTCCTGATACGACACATTCATGGGTTAATAGAAGCATGACTCTCGACGAATGCAAGGTCAAGTGTTGGCAAAATTGTTCGTGCACGGCTTATGCAAACTTGGATATAAGAGGAGCAGGAAGTGGGTGTTCTATTTGGTTCGGTGATCTTATTGATTTGAAAGTTATTTCACAAAGTGGGCAATATCTGTATATTCGAATGGCAGATTCACGGACAGGTGACAATATAATACTTTGATCTTCATCTAATGAATTCTAATATGCAGTTGCAGTAGATTGTTAGGTCAGAATTTTCATTAAATACGTTGAAAGTGAAATTAATAGATAAATGAAAAGCACCATTGAAATGCGAAAGAGGAAATAAGAAAATGAAAGGACTAAATTTGACAAACAAGGATAACTGCAGATCCTAAAGGTGCCCACAAAAAGAAGGCATTGTTGCTGATAGGTACCACCGTGGCTGCCACTGTTCTTGTGATTCTACTGGCAATCTTCTACTATTACAGGAGAAAAAGCAAGTACGAAGGTAAGTTTCGTAAGCACAGCCCTTTTTTGTTACTGTGGTCTCAAAAGTGACATTAAATAGCTAAAAGATCTCTTGAAAACTTTCATGATATTCCAGAAAGTTCATTTTTTTAAAATAAAAAATTGAAACACACTGACGCTGGTTTCACTAATATAATTAATCTAGAAGAAAACGTGTCAGTAGTAGTAAAGAGAGATATAGTTGTTGGACAAGAAGATAGTATGGAACTACCGTTGCTCGATCTTGCTACAATAGTTAATGCTACCAACAACTTCTCAACTGACAACAAACTTGGGCAAGGTGGGTTTGGGCCTGTATACAAGGTAAATGACACCATACCATATGCCTCTTTTATTGAAATGAATTATTGGTGAACATGTCTAATGAAATAACTATTCATTTTGTCAAACTTTTTTCAAATGTGAAATTTAGGGTGTATTAGTAGACGGACAAGAAATTGCTGTTAAAAGGCTATCAAGGAGTTCAGGACAAGGATTAACAGAATTTAAGAACGAAGTTATATTGTGTGCCAAACTGCAACACCGAAATCTAGTTAAAGTTCTTGGTTGCTGCATTGAAGCAGAGGAGAAAATGCTTCTATATGAATACATGCCTAACAAAAGTTTAGATACATTTCTTTTTGGTTAGTATGCAATGTTTGACAGAGTTTTTAAACATTAAATTTCTTTCAAAATCTTCATAAAAAATGACTAACATTATCATCTTGACAGATTCAACTAAAAGCAAGATTTTGGACTGGTCTAAGCGCTTTCATATCTTATGTGCAACGGCTCGTGGACTTCTTTACCTTCATCATGATTCTAGATTAAGAATAATACATAGAGATTTAAAAGCAAGTAATATTTTGCTGGACAACAACTTAAATCCTAAAATTTCAGATTTTGGCTTAGCAAGAATGTGTGGAGGTGATCAAATTGAAGGAAATACTAACAGGGTTGTAGGAACATAGTAAGTACCATTATTGATGTTAAGAACTTCTTATGGAACATGTAAATTTTAAACTAACTTTTGGTTTTTCTTGTAGTGGATACATGGCACCTGAATATGTTATCCATGGATTATTCTCCACAAAATCTGATGTATTTAGCTTTGGTATATTGTTGCTGGAAATCATTAGTGGAAAAAAGAACAGAGAAGTTACCTACCCACACTATAGTCACAATCTTATTGGGCATGTAAGCAAAAAATAACAACTTTACTTTCATACATTAAAGCAATAAATAATAACTTATTTTAATTTGTAGGCATGGAAGTTGTGGAAAGAAGGCACACCAGAAAAATTGATTGATAATTGTTTGCAGGACTCGTGTATCTTATCAGCAGCCGTACGTTCCATTCACATCGGTCTTCTATGCCTACAACGTCAACCTAATGATCGACCAAACATGTCCTCTGTGGTTGTTATGTTAAGTAGTGATAATGAATTACCTGAACCAAAGGAACCTGGTTTCTTAATAGATAGGATCTTGAATGAAGAGCAATCAGAACTTAGAAGCCAAACTTCTTCAACCAATGAAGTAACCATTTCAATCCTGGATGCTAGATAAGGAAAATGTTTATTTCCTACACTAGTGAAACGGACTTATTTCAGTAGTTAACTATATATGCATTATTTCATATTTGTCACTTGTCATGGAGCTATAATTTTTCACAGTTTCCATCCCCAAAACTGTGGAATTTCAAATGATTTAGTTTAGTTAAGGATTTTTTTTTCTCTTATCATTATTGACATGTAATAACGGTTTTGGAATTTTAGATATTTCATCACAGCTCAAATAATATAAAATAATGATTCATATTATATCCAAGAATCAGCCACATGAGAGAATACTTAGGTGGAAGAGATGGTGCTCTTTCAACTGCTACGGTTAGGAAAAATCCCGTGGAGCACATACTAGGATTCCATTTATATAGCAAAGTCAATAGAGTGATAGATTAAACCTGTTCAATAAGTTTGACTTATGTAATGTGAATTTGGCCGAAAAAGTACGATTGCAGATTATTACCATGACAGTTTACGTAGCAAATTATTGAACATTGGTTAAATAGTAGATTTTGTAGATAATTCTTATCACCAATTGTACGTGGAAAATGCATGATTTTATTTAAGTAAATCAATGTATTTATATCACATGAGAAAAATAGAAAATTATCATTAATAAATACCAGTAGAAAAAACGCTTTTTATATCAGTTATAGAGGACATTTTACGTTGGTTTCAGAATCGACGTAGATGCAGGTGACGTAGAAAGTCTTCGACTTTTTACATCGGTTCTATAACGGACGTAGTATGTGCATATATTACATCAGTTGATAAATAAATTATCGACGTAAAATATCAATCCTAATAGCGCCTAGGAGGAGATATTATGTCGGTTGTGACTCCCAACTGACATATTATTATTACGTCAGTTGGGAGCCCACAACTGACGTAATATCTCTTTTTTTTTTTTTT
>Ga0209489_101743_pt1 | contig 44716 bp, 16 predicted proteins | sample SiratrowhiteBW_FD_187527 | JGI IMG/M metagenome (GOLD analysis project Ga0209489, IMG submission 187527) | Root nodule microbial communities of legume samples collected from California, USA - Siratro white BW (SPAdes) (version 2) | ecosystem: Host-associated > Plants > Roots > Nodule | place... | reverse complement strand
AAATTCAAATAAAGATCCAGTCTGTGAAACAGAATTGCATTTTACTGAAAAATATCAAATTGTTTCAAAAAGTTTTGAAATCCAATTCACCCCCCCTCTTGTATTTCAGCCAAAACAGTTTCCAACATTGGGCAACAAGTGTATTAATCCAGATTTTAGTTCAAAATCAGCATCTAACTAGGATATTGAATGTATAAAGGTTGGTAAGTAACATCAGGTGCAACCAATTCTTTAAGAGTTTTATTGTCCATATTATTAGAATGAGAAGAAGTATCTAAACTAACAGTGCGAATATGACTACTCCTACTATTTCTAGAATCTAAAGAAACAGAATCAAATGCATGATCATGTTCAATCTCAGGCTCAAGTGCATGTTCAGATAGTATCCTAGCTCTATTTAACAGATGCAAAGTCTTTTCTATCTCAGGATCATAGACATACAATTCTAAGCCCTTACTCCTAGTATTCATACATCACACATTCAATAAAAATGGAAAACATGAAAAATAAGAAAAATGCTTACAATTATCTACGAAATAGAAGAAAATGGGGAAAATAAGTTCTAAAACACTATCTAATGAAGAGAAAAATCTTAAAAATGAATAAAAAAAAGTGGTCAAAATGGCTCAATTTGGTAGTTTTAGGGTGGTGCCCACCACTTGTGGTGTTCCTTGTTACAGATGCTTTTCTTTATGTCCCTGCAAAAATCCAGCTCAATCGGAGTTAATCAAACAATTCAAAAATACCCTATATACCCCCTTTTGAAAGAAAATAATTAAAAAATAAATAAATAAAAAAAGGATAAACAAATTTTTCACCACTCTAATATGCGCCTAATATATGAAAATTCATGCAAGAAAAATAGAGAACTATGAGGGTCCCTGACAACGACACCAAAATTTGATCCGCACTGTCGAACACGTTCTAAATTAACCAGGAGGCTAGAATTTGCAATATAGCGGACCTAGGTCATTCTTCCAAGGACCACTCAAACGTTCTCAATTACTAAAAATGTAAAACAGTAGCACGGTGGGGAAGGGGTGGCAAGTACGACACTTCAACAAAATAAACAAAGAAAAATGATTCAAGCAAAATAGAGAAGTTCACGTAATGAAAATCAACCTGATCTCTCTTCGGTTCTCCCTAATCCCTTACGGGTTCCTAAATATTATCCCAATTACAGACGTGGGTTAAACAGATCGAAATCCCTGTATCTATTTAACTTCCCAAACACTTTACAATTGCGGAGCATTTTATTGAACACCTAGTGTGCCAAACCAATGAAATCGCATGGTGAGCAACATCATTGGTTCGACTTGATTTCGATTCGGGAACTCCACAATACATTCCAATCGGACTATATTCAATCATTTACAGATTCAATCCAATCATTAAATTTAGCAAACGAATTAAAATAGAAAATGTATACGCAATTACAAAAAAACCAACACAAAACACGAACCTAGGGATAAATGGAAGCAGGAGAACCTTTAGGGACCAGATTGAGTAAAAACCTTAGCCACTCATGGTGGAATGAACACTAACAATAGCCCAAGATAGAAATGCAGAAATTGTATTTCAAAATCTATCCCAAAAACTGCAAAAGTCAACAATGATCCAAGAAGAAGAAACAAGCAAGTAGCCAAAATTGTATTTCAAAATCTATCCCAAAAACTTAGTTGGCGGCTACCCCCTTTGCTCACTATAATATTCAGATTTTAACCTGACCTAAGGTGGCCCAGGCCCACCTATAAGTTTTCCTAATACACCAAAAATACACAGTTTTGATCCCAACTAATTTGGGGTGAAATGACTAAGTTATCCTTAATTGAATATTTTCGCTGAAAGTGTTGTTCAGATTCCGTACGTCAACTTCAAGACTGATTTTGTCCACCTTAAAGTCCAAATTTGGTCTTTGACCCTCTCACAACGTTTGTAGATCTTTGAGTTATCTATAAAACAACACAAAGATCAAGTTAATCGGAGGTCTGTAGCAAACGTTATGGACAAAATACGAAACATGCTCAAGTTTGGAAACATTCCGAAAATTTTATCAAATTGAGTCAAACTTTCAATTAAAGTCCAATAAGCCCAAATACAGTAAATTGGTCCAAAAGTTGTCATTATTATTATCACTATGCATTAGGGAACTGGTTAAAATAAATACATATCAGGTTCCGTGAGGTGTAGCTTTGTAGGCCATAAGCATGCGATTTGTACTCCTCCTGGTCAGTTCTGCGAGGATTAGCTTTCTAGGTTCAAAGCTTTAACTTGTACACCCACGGTAGGTTCTGTGAGGTGTAGCTTTCTAGGCTGAAAGCATGAGATTTGTACTCCTCCCGGTTGGTTCCGTGAGGATTAGCTTTCTAGGTTGAAAGCTTTAACTTGTACACCACGGTAGGTTCCATGAGGTGTGTTCCTACAAAAGGTGCACAGTTGCCAAAGACACAAGAATAGCAATTCATAGTTCTTTATTACTTATACTGCCTTATTAAAACTTCCTTGGCCAAAATCCTCCTTAGGGAAAACATGTCGTAGGTAAGAAAAAGAGTACACTAGGCTATAGAAAATCTAGCTGAAATAAAATTTGAGATGGTCAGCGTTCCATGTGTTGGGGATCTACTCTCCATCTAAATGTTCGAGTCTGACTGCTCCGTTCCCTAAGCTTTCGTGCACCCTATACGGTCCTTCTGAGTTGGGTACGAACTTGCCGTCAGCAGCATCCTTCTGAACATTACTTGTCATTCTCCAAACAAGGTGGCCCTTCTGAAAGTTTCTTGGCTTGACCTTGGCATTGTACCGTCTGGCAACTCGTTGCTTGTAGGCATCTCCTTTTATTTTGGCCTTTTCCCTACGTTCGTCCAAGAGGTCCAGCTCTGTCTTCATGCATTCGTTGTTGAGTGCTAGGTCTTGTAATTGATGTCGTATAATGGCCTCTCCTATCTTGACCGGCAACATGGCGTCTGCCCCGTATGTTAAATTGTATGGGGTTTCCGCTACAGATGTCTACGAAGTGCACCTATACGCCCATAACACTTCCAAGAGTTCATCAACCCACTTTCCTTTTGCTGTGCCTAGCCTTTTCTTTAGTTGTGACAAAATGACTTTGTTCGCTGCCTTAGCTTGACCGTTTGTTTGTGGGTGTTCAACTGAGCTAGTAACGTGCTTCATTCCCAACTCGTCCAAGAAAGGTTCTAACTTTCGATCTACAAATTGCCACCCGTTGTCTGTTATGACCGTATGGGGTACACCAAATCTGCATATAATCTTCCACATGAATGTTTGTACATTAGTGGTCGTAATCTTTGCAAGGGGTTCTGCCTCTATCCACTTGGTAAAGTAGTCAACTACCACAATCAGGAATTGCCTCTGGCCGGTTGCTGGTGGAAAGGGTCTAATAATGTCCATTCCCCATTTGTCGAAAGGCCACGGAGCACTGATCGCCTGGAGATCGGTCAGTAGTTGATGGATGAAGGGCTCATTTCTTAGTAGTTCTTGCACTATTTTACATATTTCGCGCACTCCTGGCTGACGGTTGGCCAGTAGTACCTGACTCGGATTATCCTGGCTGCCAAAGTTCTATAACCGCAATGCATCCCGCACACACCATTATGAAGTTCATTCATCACGTATTTGGCCTGCTCCCTACTTATGCATTTCAGGAGCGGGGTGGTGAATCCCTTTTCGTATAGGTCTTCGCCAATGAAGACATAACGAGCAATTTTTTTTGTGAGAGCTTTATCAGATACAACTTCTCCCTACGCTAAGGATTTAAAGCACTGGTGATAGGAGTTCGCCAGTCCAGTCCTCCACTACCTCCACATTTAAGCAATATTCTCCTAATATGGTTGGACCGTTTAACATAACCCTGATAACGGTGTCGAACCTCCCTTTGCCTTTACCTAGTGCTAAGTTTGACAACACATCCGCCCGCGCATTGCGGGATCAGGGAATGTACTCCACTTTCGCTGACTCAAAGCGACAAAAGGAGATCAATGACTTTTTTGGTAATACCTTGTGTGTACAGTGGGTTCTGTACAATTTGTATAGCTACTGAAGGGTTCAGTAGATTGTTTTTACTACTGGGAACAGGGTGTGCTTGCAGGGTGCAAGTGTTCTATTGTTTGATACTGATCTTGGAGATCATTTCTAGTGGAAATCTTAGCTAGTTTGCAAAGGATTGGATGTAGCCCTTGAGGAAGGGTGAACCAGGATAAAAACTTGCGCTCTTGATCTTTCTTTCCCTTTTCTTGAACACTTATCTTATTTCTGGTGTTTGCGCAATTAACTGTTTCCCGCGTACAATTAATTGTTTTGTCCTAAGTTTGTTAGGAAATCTTTTCTAAAATTGTTGAAACATATTCTGGGTTCAGGATATTTCTTATCTTGATTTTTCAGTCAATCAAGTTTTCAGTGTAATTGATTATATTTCTTTTAACTAGTTTTTCTTGAATCTTGATTTGTATCAACTGGTCATTGTTTTTGCTGAAACTGTTTAATGAACTGTGTTCTGGGTTTTCTGAAATACTTTTCTGACTGTAGTTTATTGCTTCCGCACTTGATCTGATTAAATACAACTAGTATAGTTGATTGATTGTTTTCAAGAATATATTGAACATTAACTGTACGTTTTACAGAAATCATCTTTTAATAGTTTGAATAAAGATTCTTCATCCACTTTTATTAAATTGATCACAGTTTGCGAAAAGTTTTTGAAGTTCAATTCACCTCCCTCTTGAACTCAGGTTGAATTTATTTTACATGATCTACCCGTATAAACCTAAGGAGTTTATGAAAATTTGGAACCATACATGACTTTGACATATACTATAGATCATAAAATTGAAAGCTAGGACACAAATGAACAATTTAAACCGATTAAAATCAAAGAAGACACAAGAAAATTCAAAAACAGTTTGCAACACATATAAGAACACCTAAACAATGTATTTTTAGAAGGTTCAAGAAGATTGATGTGTTTTGAATCGTTTAAATTCAACTAAAGCACTTTCAATTGGTGGAAAACATTCAAAACATGTAAAAAAGGATGTAAACAACACAGAAAGTGGAAACAAAATGAGAAGGGGTCAAGAATTTAGCTCTTGAAGACCAAAGCTCTAGACACCAAATGATGGAGAGGCTCCTTGGTTCTTTAGCTTGTAGCTCACGCTCCAATGGATGAAGAGCATGTTCAAGCCTTTTGCACCGAACACAATGTATGGAAGGAGCTCCTCATGATGCGGAAGCAATGGATGTGGAAGAATTCACCATGGAAGGAAGCGTGGAAGTGAAGATTGGTACGATTTTGGTGAAGTAGGTAGTGAAAGCCTTGAAGGAGGTTAGGCCAACCTTCAAGAGAGAGTTTCTAGCTTCTAGGAGAAGAAATTCAATGTGAAACTTGATACAATGTGCAAAAAATCTAGCAGCATTTCATTAAGGTAATCAAGCTTACAAGAGAGGCTCTTAAGCCTCTTTTTTATTGAAGAAGAGAGGAGCTAATAGCTTCCCTAGCAATCTACCTTAAGTAGTGTGTAGAAGAAGCTAGGGTTAGAAACCCTAACTTGCACCACACGCTAGGGTTAAGTTAACCTAGCGTGTGGAGCAAGCCACTCCAAACCCTAATCCATGTGCCAATGAGAATGCGCCACATGTCAATGTTCTAGGCACCTCAAACCCTAACCTGGGTGCCTTTCTAACCCTATGGCACCTAGGATTTATTTTTACAAAGGAGAAATGTGTTCTACAATATTTTTACAAAGGAAAATCTTCCACAATATTTTTACAATTTTCCACTAAAGCTTAAACTTGTCAACATCTTGATGTCTATTAGTGCCTTTGACTCCTCCTTAGCTTCAATGTGTTTGATCATGGATCTAATGATTGGGCCTTGCCTGGGCCTTCGTCCATCAAAACTTGAATCACTTTGGATCGTTAAACTTTAAAAAGAAACCTCTAGATCTTGTCATTTCCCGATTAACTCTCAACTTTTAATGAGTTTCGATGTAGCAACGCTTTTGTTTGGCTTTGGTTTGATTATAGAAAAATGAACATTCATGGCAATATATGAAGTAGAACAGTTCATGCAATATATGGCTAGATAATATATGAAGTAGAACAGTTCATGCAATATATGGCTGGATAATATATGAAGTAGAACGGTTCATACAATATATGTCTGAATAATTATGCATACTGAAAATGTTTTAACAAAAGTTGTAACCAAAAGGAACCAGAAAAGAAAAACATATATAAAACAATAACCTTTTTGGGATTTCTTCCTTCACCACAACACCCATTTGCTCCTTATAGCTTCTTCCTTGCTAGTTTTTCTTTCTTTTTTTTGAATCCCCGTTTGTCCACCAAGAGCAGCAGAGAGCCAGGTGTTGCAATTTTGAGAGAAAGGGTAGGAATGGATGAGCCAGAGCAAATGTCGTATGTGAGTTCTCCCCCCTAGGTTCTGCCAATCCTCCTTAAACAAGAATATGAGCGACACATACATGTTGCAGGAGGTTTGACTCAGCTAGGGTTGTTCAGGGACAAAGTATCTTGTTAGGGAAATGCTAATTGTAGAGGGGGTGCTGCAGGAGGAACAGAGCAAATTTCTTGTTAAGAAAAGGTAATGTTGCTGCTGAGGAAAGCAACGCAGACGGAAGCAGTGCAGATGGAGCAGGAGCGTATCGTTGAGATTTGAGGGTATGTAGAGAAAGTGAGAAGGTGTGAAAAGGGAGTAAAGGTTTGATCCAAATGTGTTAGTGAGGGGTGTGGAGAAAAAAAAGTAACGAGTTGAACCATGCACCCCTCTTGGGTTAATCTCCCTTTTTTTTAGAAAAAGGAAAAAACAAAGACAATGAAAATTTTTTATTTTCCTGGATGTAAAATTTAAAATAAAATAACTATTTTTTGAATTTTTTCTTTAGCTCTTAAAACATTTTTGACATAAAAATTTTTATTTTTATTTTTACCCGGACGAAATTTTGTATTAATAATACTAAATTAAAAATTTTGTTTTTATATTTATTTATATTTTAGAAAACATTTATAAAAAAATGTCAACAACATTTTCTTTTGATAGGTTGCTTATATTAATCAATCAGACTGATATTAAAAAAAACTATATATTTTGTATTTAATATATTTTGGTATTCAATTCCAATTATATATTTAGTACATATTTAATGTACATTATAGCTTATTCTGTATTTATAAGTTATAACAATATAATATAATATGACATTAAATATTTTTTTTCTTCTGTATTTAATATTTTTATATTTAATGCCCTTTATTATATAGATTTATTTTATGTAATCTCTTAATGATACATAGTAATAAATCAAATACTTTATTTTATATATTTAATATACATTTAATTGTATTGTTTTTATATGTCATCTAATTATAAGATATTATATATATACGTAATATCCCTAGATAGGAGAGATTTCTTTTCAACGACATGTGGTAATATCATAAAACTTCAAATAAAAGAAGTGAACAATGTCATTGTGCTTGTGTTTTCTGGAAGAGTTATGCATCATTCTAATGAAACCTTTAATACTTTTGATAGTCGAGTAGATAGAAATGTTTTCATGAAACCTAGCATGATTTCTCTGTGGAAAATGTGTTTTGGCTGAGTTCAAGAGGGGGAGTGAATGGAACTATTAAAACTTTTCAAAAAAAATTTCGCAAATACTAGAAAGTATGAAAGATTGAATGAATATTCTTTATCAATTCACTGATAAATACAATTTAGAATTCCACAAAAAGAATCAGTATGTCAAAGAACAAATTCAATCAATTATACAGATTTATCAGAAATTGAGACACTACAATACAATTCACTGAAGTCACAAAATCTTGAAATCCAATTCAATGCACTAAGACAAGTAGTTACTGCAGTTGATCAAGATACTATCAGAACCACAAGAAAAAGCAATTTATTTAGTTAAGATGAATAATAGAACAACGCATAAACAATCAAATAATAAACACTCAAGAAATTGATACTTATCTCAAAAAAGAATGTTATGTAAATGTTCTTTTATTCAACAATGTTATTATGAACCGGTAACTGTATTAATTCGTTTAATAACACAATTAGTCAATTAAACAAATGAAATAACAAGTTCAGACACACACAGATTCTCAGTTTAATAATCAAACAGTAAGAGCGATGAACAACTTGTTGATTGAGCAAAAACAGAAACCCAAATGAGTTCAAGAAGAGAGAAAGAAAGATCAAGAACACAAGATTTTATCCTAGTTCACCCTTCCTCAAGGGCTACGTTGAGTCCTTTGCAAACTAGCAAAGATTTCCACTAAAAGATCTCCAAGATCAGGTTTACAAGATACAATATTGCTCCCCGTAGTACACACTGCTCCTCGCAGAAACCATACACGCTGCTGAACCTACAGTAGGTGTAAAACCAATGCAGAAAACCTCTGTAAACAACCTGTTACAATTACAACCCTCTGTAAAGCTCCAAGAACAATTTTCTTGTTGAAAAACAATTGCTCAATCGATCACAAGGTTTTGAGCGCATTTTTTTCTCAAGTGTTTCACTATAATTCGCTCAATATGATTTATGTACTTCTTGTTGTATGAAAAGCACTTGCATGTCCCTTTATATAGAAAAACTGTTATTTTTAACCGTTAAGATTTCAATCGATTGAGTCATCATTCAATCGATTGACAACATCCTGTGACTTGACAGATTTAAAAATAGTTTACTGATTACTTTTCTGAATTTGATTAACAAACTCTAATTTGCTTTATTCTTAATATCTCTTGAAAAATATTATTATGCAAATTTATCTTTGGAGCTTACTTTTGAATAATCAATCATGCAATCATACGCTTTTAAATCAGATACACAACTCACAATCACACACACACACACTGCCTAGTCTAGGACCAATACTCTATCAAGCTCTTCAAGTCTTCATGCACTTTATGTTGTAGCTAGGATCCATTTTACGCTTCACTCTTGTGTTGATTTCATCAAATCATATCCAACAGCTACTGGTGCTAACATTCTCATCCTCTATATCATCCAAATAGAGTAAGTAATAGTTGCGTAATGAAAAACTTTTACTTGGGATATGAGTTAGACTAAGAACTTCTGCTTGGTCCACTTCTCAAAATTTTTTGTTCAACTTTAATACAAATCTGGACCAAGTCATGAAATCCCTGTAAGGGAGAAGTTATACTCTATCTCTTATCTCAAGACTCAAGCCACTCATGAATCTCGCCACTGTCACACTTTCATCTTCTTTAATGCCAGCCCTCATAATATAAAGCTACATTTTTTGTATATATTCTTCTATACTCATATTTTTCTGATTAAGTCTATGGAGTATGTCCATGAGTTCGCTATGATAGTAAGAGGGTATGTGTCTTCTGTCTCTCACTAAGTCACTCTAGATAAATCCAAAGTAGCAAGGGTTTTAGGTCCAGTGCAATAGTCCTTATGTCAGTGCGCTAGGTTCCTAGCAGCACGTAGTCCAAAATTTATTACGTTCACTCCATAGCGAATTGGGTCATCAAATTTTAACCACACACTCCCAATCTTTGGTTGCACAAATTTTGAGGTCAATACGGTTATTTGATTAATTTCAGTATATCAATTACAAAGGCCAATTTTCACTTCAGTCGTAATTATGCCAACAACCAGCATTTGGCTTTTGAAAATTTATCACTTTTTGTACACTTTGAATTAGAATGCGCCTTTTTTAAGAGTGTTTCATATAAATCATGATTCGGCCTTGTACAAAATTTCACTTCAATATGATGTGTATATTGTTTACAATAAATTTTCCAAACCAATGTAGTTTACAAAACAGCTTCAGAAAATTGATACATATAGGAATCCAACGAGTTTGAACATAACAACAAGAAATAATGGAAACCTAACTCTAAGGAACTTGTTAATCATCTAATAAAAAGCTAAATAAGTAAAAAAAACATGTATGTAAAAACACACAAAGGTTCACACAATTGCAGTTTACTCAATACATTTCATCAAACACATAATAGACATAGTATAAGCATTTTCACAAACACCTTGTGAACAAGTTTCTAGACATGGAGTTTATGACATATTTGGAAGCACATGACTTAGAACATGACAAGAACAAATTACAAACTTGAAAATACCTAAAATAAGAAGATTCAACCGATTAAAATTAAAGAAAACTCAATTAAAACACAAAAACAGTTTCAGCACACAACAAGAACACCTAAACACTTGATTCTTGGATGGTTCAAAAAGATTAATGCTATTTGAACCGTTTAAACTCAATAACACAACATTTAATCAGTACAAAACACTCAAGAAATGTAAAAACAGTGGTAAACAACGTGGTATAGTTGAAACAAACAAAAAGGAATCAAGAACTTACATTCTTGAAGACCTATGCTCTTGATACCAAATGATAGAGCAGCTCCTTGTTGCTTATAGTTTCTTGCGTGTGCGACACTTGATGTGGTGTGGGAAGAGGCTTTTGCACTGAACAAAACAAAGGAAGAACTCCTGAAAGCATGCGGAAGCAATGGGAATGGAAGAAATAATCGTGGAAGTGTTAAAGTGTGGAAGAAGCTACGGTGGAAGCTTCAAAGGATGGTGAACTAGGAGATGAAAGGGAACTTGAAGGAGGTTGGGCCAACCTTCAAGAAAGAGTCTCAGACTTCTAAGAGAAGAAACTTAATTGGAAACTTGATAATGTGTTAAAAATTATGTACCATTCCATTAAGGTAAATCAAGCTTACAAGGAAGATGAACTAATAACTTCTCATGCAAGCTTCCCTAAACCCTAGGCACCTTCCTTCACCATCCAATGAGGAGACGCCACATGGCATGCACTAAGAGGTGTTTCCAAACCCTAACCTAAGTGTCTTTCTAACCCTAAGTGACCTAGGGTTTATTTTACAAGAAAGAAATTTGCCTATACTACTTTTTATAATTTTAACAAATGTTTCTCAAAGTTAAGAATAGTCAGCATCTTGATCTGTCTAAGTGCTTCTGACTCTCCACAGGCTTCAAGGTATCTGAGCATGGCCCTTGTCTGGGCCTTCTTCCATCATATGCCAAACAAAACAATGATGGCTTCTTCCTCCACATCCATTCCTTCTTCCTCCACCTCCATACATTTTCAAAATTCTCAAACTACCCCTCATTAAAGTGTACAATGTCTGATTTACCTTCACCAACCTACACCTCCATATATCCCACCCTTCAAATTTTTCAAACTACGTCGTCACTGTAAAGAAGAGTCACCGTGAAGAGCTGAGTTGTCGCCGTGTCATTTGTATCCGTCGTGTTCATCATATCCATCGTTGGTTAGCATTGAAGGTATTGCACTGTTGTTTATGAAAGGAGTAATGGAATGAGAAGGGAGAGGGAAGTGGGTGGCGTTGTGCAACTTGAGGTGGAGGGACGATTTTCCGTTTGGTTTCTCTTCTAGATTGCTCAATCCGAAAGATTGAAAAACTTATTCAATGAATGAAAATCAAAAGGATTAAAATGAGTGAAAAACTTATTTCAATCTACTATTTAATGTATCATCATATTTTTAATTTAAAGGTTGTAAACGTCTGTAATATATCCCAGTCAAAATCAGCAAAATTGAAATAAAATAATAGCATAAGTTGTTGCTCCACTAGTATTGGGCGTCAAACACTTGCCTCAATTTTAATGTGGATAAAAAAATAAAATTTATTATAAAGAAAATAGAGAAAGTGTAACGAATCCATACAACCTGATTGACTTGACAAGTAGATTAATGTAGAAAAACTATGAGTAGCTATGGCACAAAGTTAAGAAAGAACTGGAGGCAATGCTGGGTAATCTTCAAAATTTTTGGAAGCACTCCTCATAGTTGCGGCACAAAACTGGCATTGCAGCCATTCACACAATGTTGGACAACGACAACGACAGCGACAACGTTGGCGGGAGCCGCTCCTCACAGTGGTGGAACAAAGTTGGTGGCACGGGTTCAGGTGGCAACGCGGGTTCAGGTGGAAGAATGTATGGAGGTGTAGGGTTGAGAAGGGTATAATTGACTGTGCAGTAAAATAATAGGCACAATATGAGAAATCTACAATTGTATGGAGGTGCCTGAAAAAGTATGGTGGTGGAGGAAGAAGTTGTCCAAAACAATAGAGGGAAAAGGGACTTGATTTTTGAAGAAGGGAATTAGGTTTGGCTCTACTTAAAAATATATCGTTTTCCTACAAAAAGGAAGTCTAAACTCAACCCTCGAGGAGATGAGCCTTTTCAAATCCTCCAACGAATTAATGATAATTCCTATAGGATAGATCTACTTCTAACTTATCCTTCTTCTTCTTCTTCTTTATAGAAGAGCCCGTGATAAAGGCCCAACAACAAGGGCAATGGCCAGAAGAATCCAGAAAGAGTGGCATTCAGCTGAACCCGGCAGAGTAAAACTCTTATCAACATGAACTATATCTTTGTCTGAAAATAATAGTGTAGTTTAATTTTTCTTTTGGACCATATATTGGACCTTGTTATATTTCTTTTTTTGGACTTTGTAAATATATTGAAATATTTATGTTGAGATTGTTTTACAATTTATTTGTTAGAAAAACAAAAAGCATGTATTTTAAGCACTAAAGCGTTACATATTTTTGTTATATATATTGCATGGATAGATAGGAGCACCTAAATACTTTTGATTATATGTTTATAATATTTACTTATAAAATATATATATATATATATATATATATATATATATATATATATATATATATATAGGAATGTATGGTTTTCATTAACATAGTTACATATATACTTGTGAAATAAAATAAAATAATATATAAATGATTTTTTTTATTTTTTCTAACTTTTGAAAATATTTTTCATTAATTATTTAAATAATATAAAGTTTAATTTAATTTTTTTATTATTTTCAATTTTATAAAATAATTACTTCATATTAAATTATCTCTAAATTTAAACCCATATTATATAATATTTTGATTATTTATTATATTATACAATTTATTTATTCTATCAAACCAGTCAAAGATATTAAAAACTTTACTCGTTTATTTATACTTTCTATTTTAACGATCTAATTCATCGTATTTTTCATTCTCGTGCTTTCCTGTACTAATTTCTCGAATCCAGTCTCTTTCTTAATTTCATTTAATCATTGTAACCAATTACTTTAAGAAAAAAAAATAATAATAACCAAACTCACAAATTTTTTCAAATACAATTAAAATTATAAAATCATATATAGTGATCTATAGTTTCCCAATCAGAATAATACAAATATTAACATAAAAGAATAACAGTAATCACTAACCAATATTTGAAAATAAAATAAAGTAGCGATTATATAAAAAGCACATCCAATTATATTACATATCATAAGAAGCGAAAACTTTGATACTAATAGGCATGTAGAAAGAATTTTTGGAAGAATTATAGGATTCAACTTTGGATTTTCCTTACTATATAGACAAACTTTCGATAAAATAGACTTTCTTATTAAAAAACATATTGTTTAAGGATTATCTAAAGTTTACACTAAAAAAACTCTTTAGTAACTAATTTTTAGCTACTAAATTGTTATATTTTGGTTGTTAAATAACTACAAAATAAAAAGTAATGACTGAATTTAGTGATAAATTAGGTTAAGATGATTGGTAGCTAATATACCAATCATCTTGACTTAATTGGTCACTAAATTCAATAATTACTTTTATTTTGTAGTTATTTAGCAATCAAAATATAATTTAGTGATTATTTTGATCACAATTAGCAATCATTTCATTTGGTAGTTAAAAAATTAGTCACTAAAGAACTTTGTTCTTGTAGTGTTATTTATTTTCTTCTTAGGTTTGACTTAAATTATCCAAAAATGTGTCTATTGACCCCTGTCACTTTTTTTTCTTGTACAATTTTAAACAACTTAATGTTGAGACAACAAATTTCATTTTTTTTTTTCTATTTTGATGTCTATAAAAGTTATAAACTTCCTCTCACATTTGATACTTCTATTAATACTTTTAAAACTAACAAAAAAGAGAAAATAACTACGAGGCAATAGTAAATAAAAACTAAATTTAAACTTAAAAACCAATTTATGCAAAATTTAATTAAAACAAAGTTCAATTGAAGTTCACATAATATTAAAAAATGAATCCATAATAATCATCAATATTTAAAAAAAAACATAATATTTAAAATACATTTAATGTTTTTTTATGAACGAAAAATAAATTAAATTAAGTAGAATATTTTAGAAATATTCTATCACATATGCATCGTGTCAATAGCCCGTGGTCTTCATATAAAATAAAAATTACTCTACCTTACCACTACAAGAAAATGCTTGATTAACGTCATTTTTTTTTTGCATGGGCCAATAGACCGACACAAATAATGTGGACTTTTGGTGTGTGAAGGTTTGACCTACGCAAAAATCACAAATTTAAAAAAAACATAATATTTAAAATACATTTAATGTTTTTTTATGAACGAAAAATAAATTAAATTAAGTAGAATATTTTAGAAATATTCTATCACATATGCATCGTGTCAATAGCCCGTGGTCTTCATATAAAATAAAAATTACTCTACCTTACCACTACAAGAAAATGCTTGATTAACGTCATTTTTTTTTGCGTGGGCCAATAGACCGACACAAATAATGTGGACTTTTGGTGTGTGAAGGTTTGACCTACGCAAAAATCACAACTAATTTTTTTAAAAAAAAAATGCTTGCGTCGACCTGACCCACGAAAATGGAAAAAAATTATTTTGTGTCGGCCTAGTTCACGCTAAGTGTAGCGTGGGTCTGGCCACAATAAGTGTGGCGTGAGTCTGGCCCATGCTAGTTTTAGTGTGGGTCTGGCACATGCGATCTTTTCATAAAAAAAATTTCTGTGTGTCTTTGTTGAGAAGGCAATAGAAAAAGTTAAAAAAATATACTAGAATTAAATTGAATGTAGAAAAAATAAAATTTAGGAAATATAATATGAAATGAGTATTATTAGTATATTAGTAAGATGTAAAAGTAATGAAAAATGTAAGAAAGATAAAATAGATATAACTTTATAAACAAAAGAATAAGTTAAAAAGTATTTATGAAATTTATTATTAAATAAATTAGAAAAAAAATTATGAATTTAATGATATTTTAAATTTTGTGTAGTATTTTTTTAGTATAATTAGTATAGAAGAAAAATATCAAAGTAATAAAAAAAATACGCTATGATGAAATTTATGTAGTAAATAAATAAGTGATTAAAAGGTTTTATGATTATTTATTAATCATTTGATGGAATAAATAAAAAATATATATGATCTTAACTTTAATTGAACGGTAGTTGAATCATAAAATATAAATAAATGACATTGAATCATAAAATATAAATAGATGATAGTTAAAACATAAAATATAATAGTTGAAGCATAAAATATGAGTGAATATAAGATATAATATGGTAAATGATACTTAATTTGTTAAAATACAATTTAGTATGTGTATTAGTTATGAATGTATGAATATGTTATATTTTTCCAAATGTATGTTATAACATTTTTGTCAAAAAATAAATAAATAAGAGCAATAAAAGAAAACATGTTAGAAATGTTGTAATGGACTGAGTTTTACAAATCAACATAACATAAGAGACTCTTCATTTAATAGTGCAGAAGAGACTCTTAATTTGAAATTGGTGCAGAGTAACAATAGTAGATTAGATTAGATAGCATTCTCATTAATAATGATAGGATTGTGAAATTGGTGCTTGACTAAGTGGTGGATCATACTCAACAATAAATTAAATCTTTTAAGATCGAGACGTCAACCTTGATTGATAATATGTTGATTAGATGCTCATAATCAAATACCTTTAATTAATTGTCAAGGACTCATTTGTATGCACAAGGGACCTTATTCACAAATGATTAGGTTTCATCATTGTTTTAGAGTGGTCTTATAAAGAGTGTTGTGCATATTAATATAATGTTTTTCCCATTAAAAATGGTGTAAAACAACTACATATTATTTAAGCAAATCCTTTTTATATAGATAATAATAGAAAACAATTAATGGCTTCATAATTAGGATTAGTTTAAGACTCACGTGGTTTATTAGCTTAAAAAACTTAGTTAATAAACTAAACTAGTTGTTAAGTAATTGAATCAAATTTTAAGTATAATGTTATTTATTTAATCCAATTGAATGTGCGTATATGTGAAATTTTGTTAAAGCAAATTAAGTTAACAACTTTATTTGTGTAATGTGTGAAAATGTTGCGAGACAAATTTGAGTTGAAGAAAATAAGTTTAGAAACTAGAATTTTTTAATTAAACTTTACTAGGTTAAAATTACTTAAATCAAAGCCTATTTTGAGTTAAATTTATTTAATTTTCTTTATTTATTTAAATTTTTTATATTATATTATTAAAATAAGAAAATTTAAATATGTTAAATGTCATTACTTTTAATAGTTTTGAAATTATTTCCTTATATGAAAAGTAAGAAAATTGCAATTACATGAGACAATATAAAGTAATAAGGAATAAAATAAAGAATAAAGTGAAAAAATTAAATAAAAATTAAATATAATTATATTGAATATTAATAATATGATATTATAAGAGTATAACACAAAAGAAATTGATGGTAAAATTTGTATTTATCAATATAATGTTATTGTTTTGAATTGATTATATTAAAAAATTTGTTTAATAACATAATAAAACATAATATAAAAAATAGAAGTAAATAATATATATATATATATAATAAAAATCATGTTTGAAATAAAAATTAGCTTTGTACAGATACATTGAAGAAGCTGAACAGTTTGATACAGGTTTCTACATATATATTCAGTAAAAACGATAGAAAAAGAAGGTTGTGTGGGCAATAGTCCACGCTATTGTTGAACTAAGGATGCGAGGGCCAGAGCCCACACTAGTTAAGTTAGGGTTTTGCGTGGGCGATGGCCCACACTATAGATGTTTTAAATCACAGGGTTTCTTTTTCCTTCCATTTCACGCGGCTCACTCGACGATCTCCCATTTCACCACGGAGCTCCCACATTTCACCTCCAAGCTTCCAAAATCATCTCCACAGACATTTAATCTTCGATTGCACTTTAAGAAAGTTGGATTTGGGTGTAGAGGGTCATTTTCACGGATTGGATTTTGACCTTGAGGTGTACAAGAGCTCTGAGCTGCAAAAAGTGTTCGTGGCCATGGCGAGAGTAGGAGGACCTTCGATGGAGTAAACTCATGATTGTGTTTGGATTTGTTTTGATTTTCGGTTCTCTTTCGAATGATTTTTTGTATTGGTGGTGAGTGCAAGGATTTGGGAGTCGAGGGTTTGTGGTTGGGGAAGGCAGTTGCGGGTAGCGGCGGGAGTGGGGAAACTTCGACAACAGGAGTGGTGAGGTTGAGTTTGTAGTGGTGCTTTTGTAAGGTAAGGTGTTTTGCTTATAACTTAGCGTTTCCTTTGTGAGATTGATTCTTCTGTGGCACAACAGAGTATATTAGTTACCATTAAATACAAAAATACCACTAGAAAGTAATGTTAATTGAAAGAAATTTTGTAGATATCAATAAAAATAATTATTATAATCTTTAAGAAAAATATTTAGTTGACATGTAATCTTTTCATTCCCATGCATGTAATATTTTCATTCCCATGCATGTAATCTTTTCTCTTTTTGAAGAGTTTGGAAATACATTGGCTTTATAAGCCAAAGACAATATTTTGAGTTCCAGAACTCTGCCATGTGTTCACTTAGATAAGTTGTAAGCCGGAGTAGCATAAACCGGTAAGGATAAACATATGTATTCTGTAAGTAAAATCATTAAGGCCTTACAAAGTATACCATTCAAAGGGTTTTGGTTGTCTATGTTTTGCACTACAACATGAATCTATGCATTCACTCAAATCAGATTAAAGGTTTTGTAAGATATCTCTGAATTATCATATGCATTTTTGGATGTTTAATTACCTTTGGTTCAATAGATATAACATTTTCTTGTGTATTTTTGTTATGATATCTTCATATCCCTCCAAACTTGAGAACTTTTTGCTTGGAGTTGAATTTTCAGAATGGCCTATTCTCTTGTGTTAGTTCAGTTCCACACATCACACTATATTCAAAGAAAATGAACAAAACTTTAGACTCTTGTTCTCTTTGCTCTTTCATAATCTCTTCTCTGACTAGCTTTGTACTTCTTATTTTGAAGCAAAACTTCTCCTGTAACATGATCAAGTCATATACATCCTTATAGTATAATTATATTGCTTGAACGGTTTGCTGATGCAACCTGTATGAACTTGTTGTAATTGTTTTATTACAAGTTGTCAGCACCAGTGAGTTGCTATGAAGATTTGATGAAGCCAACTATGTGATGAAGTTCAAGACCTTGTGATCATATGTGGACAACATGGAGTTTGCTTGAAGATTGGAAGAGCTCGGTCCAGAACTTAGGATTGTGTGTTGTGTGTCAAGTTTGAGTTCAAATCAATAATACATGCAATCTTAATCAAGGATAAGCTCCATGACTATTTTCTGATTTAACAAAGGATTTGAAAAATCATTAAAATTAGAACTTGCATTTTGAAAAACTGTTTTAACTAAATCGGGAAAAACAATCGACTGTTTGACAAAACAACTGATTGAATTTTTAAGACAATTGTCTATAAATAGTTGGCGCGTTTTTGAGAACAAATACGAAAATCATTCTAAACATTTTCTGAGCAAGAACTGTGAGTTTTCAAAGAGAGAAAAACGCCTTCTTGTCTAGTGATCAATATTATTCAAAGTCTTTCATCAAGAACTATTTACTGAATATTGCTGGAGCTTTGAATTGACTGGGACTGATACATCACTGATCTGATCATCAGAATAAGCCTTTTATACCCTTTCTTCATTACTTTTGTAATTTGTTGTATAGAAGTGCTTGTGTTGCTGTGTTCGTGATAAATCTTTCATTGTATTGGATTCTTTTCTTTTGTGAGTTACCTGGTGTGATAATTCTGTGTGTACAGTGGGTTTTGTAGAATTTGTAACTTGTTGAAGGGATCAGTAAGGGGTATTTTGAAATATACAGTGGAGTCTATATAGTTCTAGGTTCTGCTGTAAGTTTCAGCAGAGGGTTTACTGCGGGGAGCAGTGTATCCTTGCGGGTTGCAAGTGATTGAATTGCTGTAAACTGATCTGGTTTGATATTTTATAGTGGAAATCCTTACTGTGGAGTAAGAGACTTGACGTAGCCCTTGAAAAAAGGTGAACCAGGATAAATTTGTGTGTTCTTACGATTTCTTGTTGTTTTTTTTTTATTATTATTTTTCAGAATCTGTTAAAACTTGTTACATCATTAAACCAGATACGTCAATTGTCCTAATCAAGGACAAGGAAGTTGTGGTAACCAGATAAAGTTTACGTAATAGTATATAACATAATATAACTATCTAATGAATAATTAAAAGGTTAAATTATACAGTTATATGTTATAGCTTCTTTTCTGTTGGGACTGGGGTATGATGAGATCAATAGGGTACCCTCCTTATGTTATGTTATGCGTGACTCATAAATAAAGACTTCAGTTCTGTGTCTTGCTTGTATATGTTATTTCAGTTTGTCTTCTTTAAATTAGGTTATTAATTTTGTCATATTTATTTTGTTTCTAAATGGAGCGTATTTAAATTATTATTTATTTTATTTCAGATAATTAAATGATAATTGCTTAAGTGATTGAAAATGATTTTTAGTCAATGGTTGAAACACGAAAGGTATATAGCTAGTTTTATTCGAATTATCTGCCTCAAAATCATCATCGAAAACTAATTATTTTAACTTTTCTTTTCATGTTATGAATTTATTAACTTAGCTATATATTTCTTTATTTTTTAAGTTATTGAACTAGCTTGTAGTATTTGTTTTCATACGTCGTATAATTAATTCATTTAAGTAGTATTTTAATAATACTTTTCTATTTTTGAAGTTGTAACTAATATTTAATATAAATCTGGCATTACAAATACAAAAAAATATTAAAATAAAATACAAAACACCGCATTGATATTATAACAATTATTTCATTTTTTTTAACGACGAAAAATAAAATTAATTTGATATTAAACTAAACATCCGCATTTGACAGTATTTTGAAGCTGAACAAGTTGACGGAAATGATGTTGAACTGGAAATTTCTGTACCGTTCATGATAAAAAAAAGTTTAAAATACTTGTAGATGTTAATTGAAATGACAATTGTTCTTACACGTTGATTGAAATCTTTTTTTACCCTTATTCGAATTGTTTTCTCTATTATTTATTATGTTTGTAATGCGAAATGTATCTCTCTTCCATATCCAACAAAAAATATAAATGAAAAATAATACATAATGAGATCTTTCTCCATTTATAATATTTTTAAAATTAAATTAACCGTCAACTCATCTTAATATCAAATTAATATTTAATTTGATAATAAATATGTGATGTTAATTATGTTGTTAATTCGGTATGATGTTGTTCATATTGACCGATAAGTTTTGGTGTTTGAAACCACATTGACGTCCTAGGTTGGAAAGTGTTGTTATGCTAAAAGTTTATAAAAGAAACATTTCATAACTTTGACGAAGGTGATTTCAATATCCTACATTTACTAATATAAAGGAGTAAGTAAAGTCCAAAGAATCAAATATGGCGAACACGGTCTAAAATGAAAATTTTCAAAATTTTGTCAAAGGAGATTTTAATATTCTCTATGAAAATTACTAGATGACGAGTATACTAAAAAAAAAAGAACATTAGAAAATTTTTAGTAGTTACAACAATTGTTATCGAAAGAGGGCATATTTTTTTTTTGTGACCGGTACATCAAAAAGATCGAACAAACATAGATTAATACATTATAACATTTATATTACATTCATTTAGGGTTTAAGGTTTATGGTTCTTTACTTATATACATGTGGTAGAACATTCACTAATACAAAAAAACACATGTTACATCAGTCATGGAAGATTTTTACACCAATTCCACAACTGATGTAGATGCAGACGATATAAGATGTCTATAACATTTTATATTAATTTTTCGACCGATGTAAAATATATCAATATTACATCGGTTATAAATACAACTGACGTAAAAGAGCATTTTAAAAAGCAAAAATATTAAAAAAGGGTTACATTGGTTGTAATCGACGTAATACGTGACTTTTTATATCAATTGTAGCAATCGATATAATGTCTTACTGGTTCACATATTACATCGATTGTAACTACAACCATGTAAAAAGTCACATAATACATCGATACTAACTTACAACCGATGTAATATGTATATAACTTTTTTATAACTTTTTGTCAAATTTATTATTTTCTCGACCTATAACAAACATACCGGAATACTAAGAAAATAAACTTCTATCTTCCAATATAGGAATAATAAAGCTTGTGCAATTATAGAACTACAAAATCACCAAGAATATTGAATTTTATCAGATAACAATTGCATATGAATATTTGATCACTCTTTGGATGAAAAATATATCACATTACAGATTAAGAATATATGTACATATAGTTAACCAAAAACAATCATTTTATTCACAAAAATGTTGGATATTTTTTTGTGCAGATTTAGATTATACAGAGAATGTATGTGAATCAAGATCAGAGAGTAGAAAAAGAGAATAAAAGATTCTTATACCAGTTCACTCTTCCTCATTAGCTAAATCGATTTACTTTGAAAACTTGCAAAAGATTCCATTAAAACACAATAATTGTACACACCACACAACCAAGATCCAATTTGGCACCCTGCAAGAACTTACTCTATTCAAGAATCTGATTAGATACTCTTGCTCTACTCCCATGCCAGAAACCAAAGGGTTACCTATGATAATCAGTTTGATAAGGAAAGACGACAAAATTTTAGAGAGAAGGTAGAGAAAAGGAAAAAAACCGCCTTCTTATAGAGAGATGGTAGTTTTTGTTATAAAAATAAAAATTGAATACTTATATTTTCTATTTTATTGGACTTTTATCTTTAATAATAAAATATTTAGGTTTCATCTTATTTATATCCGAAGCTAAATTCTAGGTTTTAATATGTTTATCTTCTAAAGATATTTTCTAGGGTATTACAAGAAGTAAAGAATAATTAAAATTTGAAGACTACTAGAAACAAATATGTTGAACTAAGTTGGGCCTAGTGTATCTACGCTGGGCTTGAACAACGAACTTCAATTTTTCGGGTGGCGGGTTGGGCTTCATGAGTTAAGCTAGGCGAAATGAATAGATTTTTCAAGAATACCCAGTTTTAACTGTCAAAATTACCCAATCAATTACATGAAATCAATCACAATGCAATACCAGACAAATCAAATCCTAAAACAAGCTATATACTAACTTCAGAACAGGCTAAACACAACACACTAATTCAAAACACTTGTAATTCAAATAAATGAAAAAAACGAAATCAAAACGAACTTACCTATGATGTAGAATGCAAATGTAAAAGTTCAGAAATGCTGAAAACTCCAAATCACTCAATAATTATGCTTAACTAGTGCAAATGTGAGAGGTGAAGCATGACACTATAGTGTTTAGAGCAACTGTGAGGATGCCTAAGTTGGGTTAGGATTTTCAAACAAGGCCTACTAAATTTCGAACTGGAGTCGGGCTTGGGTAAGGTGTACCGACCCATGCTTAATCGAGACCAAATAATCCAAAATGGGCGTGGATCAGTATGATATGTGTCCAACTTAGCCACTCTCGAGAACAAAATTGCTCAAAATGCATGGCTTAACTACCTGATCCGAGCTTGAACGCCCTTCTTTTTAAAAAAAAAATTCTATCCTCTAACAACTCTTGATTCACATAAATTACACCATAAAACACAACTAAACAAAATATAGTTAACAATCTAGAGTAAAACCACACAAAGAAATTAGAAAAAGAAAAAGAAAATAAAAATTTTGGGCTGCCTACTAGATATTCTGTGTTTAACGTTTTGAGAGTAACAGTAGTTTAACCGAGGTAAAGGAAACTTGGGATACAAAACTCCTTAGTGACCATCTTTATCTTTCTGGAGTATGGACTATCTAGTGTAATTTTTTGATCAACTTTAACCTTTTTTATCACCTAAAGGTTTGCCCATTTATGTCTTCATCTCTTGAAGAAACTTTTCATCTGTGAAGTGTCAAATATGATGAGTTTTCCAAGTCTCACTTCCTCTTCCTTCAACTTTGGGTAAACCTTCTCAGCTTTGAATAATGTTTCTAAATTGTAGTTATGTTTACTTAAAACATCTAACAACTTTCTTCCACACGCTTGAGTTGTGTTCTTTCTTCTTTGTCACAGGATGAGCTTTTACTCTCTAACATTCTTTTGGAGATTCAGAAACATCCAAAGTAACTTCATCATCCTGTGATCTCACTTTCATCTTTCTATCATCCACATCAATAATGACTTTAACAGTCTTCATGAAAGGTCTCCCAAGAAATAACGACATATCTTCATCTTCATCCATATCCATCAACACAAAGTCAACTGAAAAAATGAATTTCCCACATTCACCAACACATCTTTGACCATCCCATTAGGGTACTTTATATATCTATTAGCAAGGTGCAATGTCATTTTGGTAGGCCAGCCTTCAGGTTAACAATTCTCTTCATCATAGATAGGGGCATTTGATTGATGATGGCCCCTAAATCCAACAAAGTTTCCCTCACGAGTGACTCACCTATGGTTACTAGAATAGTAAAACTCCTAGGATTTATAGACTTGAGGGGCAAGGATTTCTGAATGATTGTTTTATAGCCAGCCTCCAACTTAATGGTATCTTCTTCAATAAACATCCTATTCTTTGTCACCATATCCTTCAATACGGTACAATGATATGCAACTGTAAAAGGAAGCTTTGAAGCCTAACATACATAGACATTTTCCTTGAAGCCTCTGTAAAAGGTACAATGATATACAACTCCTTAAAACCTTCTCTGAATCTAGCAAATTGTCCTTCCTTGTCTTGTCTTATTTTGAAGGTATAAGGGAATAAGGAAACTTCTTCTCTAGTGGAATTCTAAACTCCTCTCTTTGTTCTTTTTTTCTTTTTTCTCATTTTCCTTATAAATTTCTTTATTTTAATCATTTTCATTTTTATTTTCTGTTCTATCACAATCTCTTCACTCAATTTTTATTTTTCCTCCTAAATTAACTCACTCTAGCAACCACTTCTCTTTCTGTATCACTGAACCCTACCTTTTTCCCACTTCTTGTGATAATAGCTTTCCATTGCTCATTGGGATTCACCTAAGTTTTTATAGAGAATGTTCTTCCAAATTGATCCACCATTATTGGTCCTTTTGGACCACCAAATTCTTCAAAATGCATCTGTATTTTTCTGATTCTGGATAGACAATTTCATGAATTGTTGTAATCTCTCTTCCAGCTTGTTAACTAGTTCATATAACAGTGCGTATTATTGTTGGTGGGATCCACTACCCGATGTTCCATCTTGTTTTTCACCAAAATTAGCTTTGCTTTGTTTCCACCCCTGATTCGAAGAATTGGGCAAAAGTTTGTTGGAAAATTGTTGGCATTCTTGGTTTCCATTAGATTGACCTCTGGATTTTGGGAACTGCTTGGAACTTGGCAGTATCCATTAAAATGGTTCTCTCTGCAAAAGTTAAACTTAGAATTGGTTGGGCTCAGACTGATGCAGCTTGTATGGCTTGTAACTGTTGAGGCAACTTCACCATTTGCCAACTTGTTCAAATAGATTTTTGTGCTAAGTCAAAATAACATCTTGTGAATTCAACTCCAACCCTCCTTTCTTTTACATAAGTGTCCTCCCATGATGGCTTCACAAATTAGTAGAAGTCATGGACTCAATTATGGGGATGGCTTCCTCTACAATCTTGAATAAAACTTAACTACTAAAAGAGGCATATAATATTATCTTTGTCTACGATTGAAGTCCACTACAAAATGTTTGCACTTGCATCTCCACTTCAAACCCATGAGTAGGAGACTTTCTGAAGAACGTCTTGGATCTCTCCCAGGCTTCACACAATGGTTCATTAACACCTTGTATAAACGTGGCTATAACCATCTTCGCTTCAATATTCTTTAGTGGTGATAAGAAACAAGCTAAAAACTTGGTTTCCACATCTTTCCAACCAGTTAACGTTTGGTTGGGTGGAGATTGAAGACATGTCTTAGCCTTTCTAGTAAGCGAGAATGAAAACAACCCTAAAAACAATGCCTCCTCATCTGCTCCCATAACACCAACTAACCTACATTATTCATAAAAGGTGTAGGTCTTCCTAATCCATACCATAAAACTAATCAACTGTAACAAACTAACTTTCTTCTAAGTCATCTTCTCGTTCATTTGTTGGCCTTAAAATGCTTGTGAAGTCTCTCAAACTCGCATATGCAATTGAGTCCCTAATGATTCTCCTGTGATTCTAATTCTGAGCCTGATTTGCTTTAGGCATCTCTACTTCAAGAAGAATTTCTAGACTTTTAGTAGTAACTAGGTAGAAGAATTTGAATGAAAAACCTGCTCGACTAGAACCTTTCACCCTATATTCTTGTATCAAATAAGTTTCTTCATGTAGGCCTTTTGATCTCTGGATCTACAAGTAATGGCTTTTTCCAGACCCCTTAAACAAACAACTTAAGAGTTTTTACTAAAACAAGTGTTAACACGTCTCAAGGACAATTATTCTACACCTCTCAAGGACAATTATACTACACCTCTCTGATAAAACCAATTCCAGTCTCTCTTAAGATTAAGACCTCTCAACAATGAGAAAAACACTCTAAAAAAATATAACAATGCAAGCTCACAAGATATACCTCATATAGTTAAGGATTTACGATGGTTTGAATACAACCCTATAATCACTCTCAAAAGGCAAATATGAACAATGAAAGTCACTATAAGTATTTCTATTCTATACCTTTTTTCTCCTTGTATGTATTTGTATCTTGCTTTTTATCTTAAAAGACTTTATGTAGCCTTTGTAGTGATGACTGTTGAAGATGTATTCATTTGATGCGTGGAATGGAATCTTTTATAGTGATGAATATTCTTGTCTTCAATGTGTAGTCTGAATCATTAATCCATTTGAAAGCTTTCCATCTATATTCGACAATCTCTTCTTTGATGTAATCTTCGCTTCTTTATCACATATTTCATCTTTTGAATTCTTTCTTGATCTATAGTAACTTGAACATTGAAACTTTTACTATACCTTCACCATTTTCCCAATAGACACTCTAATAAGAAACATTTTTTATATTTTTTGCTCATCACTCATCTTTCTAATCTCCTATAGAAATAATTTGAACATGATTCATAATAAAAATTTGTATTGAAGCACATGAATCAATCAGAATCAATTATTTTATACATTAGTATTTATAAATATAATCTTTGAATTACAACATCCTTCTAATCTTGAAATTCCAAAGTTGATACCTTTTCAATAAGTCTATATAATTTTAAATGTTGAAGTAACTCAAACTTAATTAAAATCTAGTTATATGAAAACACATTTCTGAAATTGATTTAATATCATAACTGCTAAGTTCTTCACTTAGAGAATGATAGCTTTCTATATCAATTTATTCAACAAATTTTTGATTAAAAATTTGATTTATATAGATTAATAATATCAGAAAAAGTTTCAAAAACACTTAAGAATTATCTGAATTTAATTATAAACTTTAAGCACCGAGTTCAGAAACTCAATGTGACGATAAATTTATTGTGAGAATAAAGACTTTTGTGTGTTGGAGAACGATGACCATCTAGCATGTTTATTCTTCAAATAGTGTGAACCACACACAATAGGGTCGTCTTGATAGAAGAGCCCTAAATAATGGCTCAACCACAAGGGTGATGGCCAGAAGAATATCGGAAGAGTGACACTGAGCTAAGCTCGACAAAGTAAAGCTCTTATCAACATGGGCCACATCTTTCTTTGTAAATAGCAGTGTAGTTTAATTTTTCCCTTTTGGGATATGTTTTGAACCTCGACATATTTCTTTTGAGCTTTGTATTTTCGGCCATAGTAGGAGCAAAAGTAATGTACAGAGTTACATAGAGCTTCAAATTGAACTTCATTTAAGCCCATTTGAAACCCTAGGCAACTTAGGGCATCAACAGCAAGCATGAAACGTCCACCCTCACACTTTGTGCATGACACAAGATCTACGATTGTCACCCCCTTCCATTGATCACATGACAAGTGTCACATGGCCATTAGTTGCTCTACATTTAGGAATTTTAAATTTGAATTTCCGACTCACTTTTGGCTCCAAGTTGGCTTACTTAGGAAGCTATAAATTCTTTTATGCAGCCCTTGAAATTTAGCCTGAATGAAATTAGTGAACTCTTACACATTTTCCAGCCCCACTTGTTTGAGTTCCTCTATAGGTTACCCTATCTTGTTTAACCTAGAATCCTTTGAAGAATTGGCCTAACCTCTCATCCCTTCTCTCCATTTCTTCAGCACTTTCCTCCATTGAAAGACATTTTCTTCCATAGCTTCAACTACATTTTTTTCTACTGCCAATTCTCCATCTATTCACGAGTTCAAGATTCATGCCCAACCATGGCCTTAAAGGTTCATCATTTGGTATCAAGAAAGATTCTTTGCAGTAGTTTTCAATTTCTAGGGTTTTCCTAATTAAATTTTCATGTCCTGAATGTTTGTCACTATTTATATGCTTTGTATCTCCATTTAATAAGTTCAATTGCATTCTATCTTCTTGAACTATCCAAATTCATGTTCATTAGGTATTTTTGAGTTCGTGCTTTGTGCTTTTAATTTTCTTGAGTTTTTGTTCATTTTAATTTGGTAAAATAGATTGGTTTATGTCTTAATTTTATTTTAAATCCTTATTCAAGTGTCACAAGTCTTGTAATTCTATACATGTCATAAAATTCAAGTAGTACTTTGTTTCAATTTCATTTTCTTCATTTAAAAGTCATTTCCGTAAGCTGCTTGGATTGTGTCATTGTATGAGCTGTTTGGTGCAGTTTTAGTTTCAAATTTGAGTTCATATCCTTTTCATTAGATCATTGATGAGTTCTTGAAGAAATGATTTCATTATGTGTACTAGTTCATCATCTCTTGTTTAAATTCCTTTAGGTTTCTTTCAAATTGCAAACAACAAGTGTTCTTCAAAAATTTAGTGGCTAGTTTCATTTATGAAATATTGGATCATGTGAGTTTGAGGCTGAAATGTTTAATTTAAATCATTTGAGGAGTTAAATACAACACACTAAAGAGGCACATCTTCTAAAAGGAAATTTTTACATAAATCTTTCACAAGCCGGATGAAAGAAAAATGTGACTGAAAAAACAGTGGACAATGTAGTTTGACCGCTGATTTTGAAAAAATAACCGTAACCATACCAAAATGCAAATTGACTTGAAACCAGCGCTAAAATTTCATATACATCGTTAAGTTTACGTGGTAAAAATTTCAGAACAAAATGTAAAGTATACCAAGAGCAATAAATCAAACAAAACGCTACCAAATTTCACTCCAAAATATTATTTTGGTTTTTCTAATCCATTCTGGTACTTTTTTTTAGGAATCTGTTTTATGTGCTACTTTTCTTGTGTACCTTAATTTCTGCTTGTCAATTGCCTTTTATTCTTTGATGTTTGTCGCATAATATTCCAATTTGAGTATAACATTTCAAGTTGAAAACAAGGATTTAACTCTTCTTTGGTATCATAATGGCAAGCTTAAGATTTGCTCACATAGAGAGGACAACCAAGTGCAACGGCTTTGAGAGTGAAACACTAGTGGAAAGGAGTGCCAAAGACTTGAAGAGTCAAATTTCTTAAACATAGCTTTAATTTATTGTACTAAGAGTGATTGTATTTTTTTTGTAATTCTTTTAAACATTTCAATTAGTGGACTAATATTTCGAGTAGACGGTAAGTGTGTCTCAAAGGTCCACAAGTGCCAATGAGTCTCACCTAGGAAATGCCTAGTTTACAATTCTTACAATTTTACAACTTTTTAGCTTAATGTGTGTTGCTTACGTTTGTGTTCAAGAGTTTTTAATAAGACAAATGTTTGTCTGAGTATAGTGGGATAAGGTTCTAGCTAGAAAGGACTTAGCTTATTCTTTTTTTCATATGAAAACCTTTTTATACAAAACTTATAGATGTCTCGACCTTCTCCTTATTTCAGTGGTGGCTCAAGGCTTTAGGAGGCCTAAAGCGAATAAAAAATGAGGCCTTTTTCAAATTAATAAAATAATTAAAATTATGATATTTTTATCTAAAATTTATTTTTCGAGCTTTTTGTGATGCAAAATCATCTATTAAATTATCATAATTAATTTCATTTATAAAATCTTTTTCAATAGATAATAAAGTTAATCCATTTAATCTTTGTTGAGACATTGTTGATCATAAATAAGATTTTATTAGTTTAAGTTTTGAAAAACTCCTTTCAACTGAAGCAACTAATACTAGAATTGTTAACATTATTCTATATGTCATATATGCATTTGGAAAAGAATTTATTCTTTTTATATAATTAAGAATGTCAATTAGTTTATTATTTTCCAATCCTATAATCTCCTTTAAGATATTTAAAGGATATTATCATGTTTTTAGTTATAATTTAAATAAAATAAAATAACAATAATTAGGTTTATGCATTGGGTCAAATATTTCTATTCAATGTTTTGCATTGATTTTATAAATACGCAACATTTTTCTTTAGTTTTTTTTTATACAATAATTTTTTTATATTATAACTTCTAAATAATTTTAGATACTTGCATGGCAAAACACGTTGTGATATTTAGTTTTATTATTTCAACTGTTTTCCTTTAGATACCAAATGGTCGCACGTGTCCTGCGATGTTTAATACGAAACTTTGGAAAGGGATATCATGTTCTAAATAATTTTAAATACTTGCATGGCCGCATGCATCACCTAGTATTTAGTTTTATTATTATGAAACTTTAGAAATAAATATCAATTTTTTAAATATCAAGTTTTAGAAATTAAAAAATAAAAAATTTCAAAACTAAAAATATTTCTTGTACTCTAAAAATAAAAATATGAAAATTTAAAAAATTAGAAATATCAACCTAACAAACAAGTTTTCTTTGAAGAACTACATTTCCATTGTAAAAATACGTAAGAGGAAGGTCAATCCTCTTTGAACCCAAAATAAAAAAAAAAAATTCTTTGCTTTTTTTCTACTTACACTTTTTGTTTTGTTTTTCGTCAGGCCCAAAATAGAAAAATATTTTCTTTTTTCTTCTTTCTACTTGCATTTTATTTTGCTTTGTCCCAAAATAAAAAAAAATCTTTGTTTTTATTCTTTCTAATTGTATTTTTTTGTTCTTTTTAGACAGATAATCTAAATAACCCACATTCGTTTCACTTATTTAATCAAATGTATTGTATTAGGAGGAGCTAATAAATCCTCTATATGTAACTGACTCTCATACTCTAATATGATTTCGCATACTTTTCCTTGTGTTTGGTTTTTCAATAATTTTTCGTAGTAAACTATGATAGCGACTTCGCTCGATTGTTTTCAAAAAGGATTTCTTTTATTGTCCCGTCATGATCTGATTGGGATAGTCATATTTCAGCTCTTAAAGTATCACTATAATACCCCATAAAATCCATCATATAGGAATCACATAAAGCTTGAATACAAAACATTACATAACCAAGGGAATCTAGTAGAGTCATTCAAAACATATTCCCTCTTCTTAGGTGTTTAAAAGTTTACATATCCTTAAAATGTAATTAAATAAACATCAAATAACTACTCTGATATAACTTCATCAGCAACTTGAGGTATATCCCTCTCCTGTATCAACATCATCATCTCCTTCCATTTAATACATGATCATCGCAGATAATAAAAGAAAGAAAACATAAACAACCACACAAGAAGGGAAAGCTAACTATTTAGAACATGCTTAAAATAAACATTCCAACATTTATAATTCAAAAATCAAAGTCCCCATTTCAACATTTCATAAACATTGATTCTATTTCTAGAAGACTTGTGCATTGAATTGGACTCAGAGATTAGCACCTATCAGATGACCACTTCGAACTGTGAATCCATACAATTCCCCACAAATCATAACATCATTTCACATGGTAAATTCATTTATTTGTCCTGAGCAACTCTTTCAAATTGCAGTTTTATTTAAATGAACCTCTTTCAAGACTCACTACCTGGTACCCATCATCTATATGATTATAAGGTACCAGTAGAGTCAGGATACCCTCTTCTCGATAAATCCTCAAGCAATGCACATCCTATATCATTTCTACTCAGTATTTTCTTTCCTAGAAATACTAAGTATAGAATACTATTTCACAATAGTTATCAACTCATCAAGTTTACATGCTACTACTCATACATGTTTCAATAAATTAAAACATTTTTCAAAATCCCAGACTAATAATATTAGAGAATTTCTTTATTACCAAATTAAAGTTAAATTAATATAAAATATCAAATTAATTGAACTCATTTCATGTTCAAAATCAGTTCAAACTTGCCAATGAAATAATACGCAATATATCTGGCATAAACACATTCACTTCCAAAAACCTAAATACTCAAATTGAACAAAAACACAGTACTCAATAATTCCTAACTATATCAGAAATTACGAATAGATATGTAATACAAAGACATTTAGGTCTTATATTTTAGGTTCTACATATTAACTTAAGAGTCAGCTTTCCTTACTTGTAGACACATATAAAAGATTCCAAGCTACAACTCGCAAGGATAACTCAACCTACAATATATAGTTCTGATCAATTATCTGAACCTATCCTTAAAAATCATTCTTGATACCTCTAAGACCACATACACGAAAATACAGATTTTTTTAGAAAACCCTAAATTGCTTAATAAGAGGGGAAAATTTACCTAAACAAAAGATTGTGATCCATTAAGCTTGTTCTACACTACACCAGAAATTTGGATGTGGCTTTTGAATATCTAATCTGAATCAAGAAAGAAATGAGATTTTCTTAGATAAAGAGAAAAAACAACTAAAAACAAATTTGGAATTTTTGAGACAAAACAAAGAAATCTAAGAAAAGAGTTTTGAGAGTTTTTAAGAGAGAGGTAACAATTTTTTTTTTCTTTTTTTTAAGTACTAAACCCTTAAATTTTGAGAAGTATTAAATATAAGGTGTTACAATACACAACTATAAAATTAATTAAAAATGTTACCATTATGTGTGTCAAATAATAATTCCTAATTTTAAATTAGAAAAAATAAATTTGATGAAAGGTAATGAAAATTAGATAAAATAATCACTATTATAATAATTTGTATATACTTGCAAATATATGCATTCGATAGTTTCTTATACTTTGTGTCCGTTCTACTTTTTATGTTTTTTTTAATTAATCAAATTTGCTTATTACCAAAATATCCTATAGAATCATCGATCATTATAGTGAAAAAGTCTTAATATCCTATAGAATCATCGATCATTATAGTGAAAAAGTCTTAATATCCAGTAAGAACTATAGTCGAACATATAATCTCTGGAAAATAGTATATTTGATTAAATGATGTTATACTTAACATTATAATTTTATTTTTAGTGTAAATTTAATATTGTTCTTTGTTTTCTAAATTAAGTTTTAAATATTATATGCAATCCCAATTTAATTGCATGGTTATTAATTAAGTAGGAGACTTGGTTTTCATGTATATTATACTATCGAATAATCAAAAGTTTTCATTAGGATTGTTTCCCTATTTATATTTTTATTGTCAAAGGACAAAAGCATGTATTTCTCATTCTTGCATGTGTTATGTCTAAATTATAATTACTATTATTGGCAGTCATGCTATGTCTATGTTATTTTAGCGTGATTATAGAGAATTCACAATATTATGAATTAAAATTATTTATATCTTAACATAAAATTGAGAGTATATAAGTTTTTTTTTTTTTTTCAATTTGAAAACTAAGAAGGTCACGATTTATAAGAATGGTATTAATCAAATGTGGCGAAAAATATAGTTTTGTTATCTTGAGATCATATATTACTAAGAACTTGAAACAAAAATCATAAAATACTGTATTTTTAAAAAAATTATATAATATTTAACCAATAAAACTATTATCCATAATTTATGTTTATATCGTAATTTTGTTTACTCATAGGTATATAGGTATAGGCTGAAAAGAAATAGATATAGACATGTAGGTATAAAGGATTGTGAGAGGCAACATGTTTGGATACGTTAATAAAATTATTCCAAACACATATTAGGTATAAAATTTAGAAACACATTCTACGTTTAGATTTGATCTTATGCATTTAATAAATTACAAAAATTAATATGAATTCGGTTAAGCTTGTTCTACTTTATATCAGGAAAATTAAAAAGAAAATTATCAAAATATGGTTTGTTAACATATTCTATATTAAGATTTGATCTTCTACAACTAATAAGATTGTGATGGGTTAAACTTATTCTACTCTATATTAGGAATTTGGATGATACTTTTAAATCTCTAATAAGAATCAAGAACGAAGTGAAATTTTCTTAAAAAAAGAAAAGAGAAAATAATAAGAGATTTAGAATTTTTGTGACCAAAGAAACATGAGAAAAGTGTTTTGAAAATTTTTAAAAGAGAGCTGTCAGTTTTTTTTTTTTTTCCTTTTACTAAGTACTAAACCCTTAATTTTAAGAAATATTAAATATAAGGTGTTATACACAACTATAAAATTGAAAATCATATCGTGTCAAATAATGATTCCTATTTTTAAATTAGAAAAAATAAATTTTATGAAAGTCAATGAAAATTAGATAAAGTAATCACTATTATAATAATATGTATATACCTTGCAAATATATGTATTGGACAGTTTTTTATACTTACTTTGTGTGCATTCTACTTTTTATGTTTTTTTAATTAATTAAATTTGCTTGTTACCAAAATATCCTACAGAATCACCAATCATTATAGTGAAAAACTCTTAATATCCATTAATACGAGAAGAAGTAGTCAAACATAATCTCTTAACATTAAAAGGAAATAATATATTTGATTAAATGATATTATACTTAACATTATATTTTTTTTTAGTGTAAATTTAATAATGTCCTTTTTATTCTAAATTAAGCTTTAAATATTATGCAATCCCAATTTAATTTCAAGACTTGGTTTTCATGTATATAAATACAGGATTATACTCTCGATAATCAAAAGTTTTCATTAAGATTGTTTTCTTATCTATATTTTTGTTGTCAAAGGACAAAACATGTATCTCTAATTATTGCACGTGCTATGTCTAAATTAGAATTATTATTTTTATTGGCAGTCATGCTATGTTTAAGTTATTTTACGTGAATATAGGGAATTCAAAATATTGTGAATTAAAATTATTTATATTTTAAAATAAAAATGACAGTATATAACTTTTTTTAATTTGAAAACTAAGAAGGTCATGATTTATATGAATGGTATTAATCAAATATGGCGAAAAATATACTTTTGTGATCTTAACTTGAAAAAAAAAATCATAAAATACAGTATTTTTAAAAAAGTTATATAATTTTTTACCAATAAAACTATTATTCATAATTTATGTTTATATCGCAATTTTGTTTACTTATAGGTATAGGCTGAAAAGAAATAAATATAGCTATGTAGGTATAGAGGATTGTTACATGCAACATGTTTGGATACATTAATAAAATGATTGCAAACACATATTAGGTATACAATTTAGTAACACATTCTACTTTAAGATTTGATCTTCTGCAACTAATAAATTACGAAAAGTATTATGAATTTGGTTAAGCTTGTTTTACTCAGGAAAATTAATACGAAAATTACAAAAATATGATTTAGTAACACATTTCTATATTCAGATTTTATCTTTTGTATTAATAAGATTGTGATAGATTAAACTTGTTTTACTTTATAACAGGAATTTATTGGATGAAACTTTTAAATCTCTAATATCAACTAAGAAAGAAATTCAATTTTATTAGAGAAAGAACTGAGAATAGATTTGGAATTTTTGAGACAAACAAAAGAAAACTGGAAAAGATGTTTTGAGAATTTTTAAAAGAGAGCTAACTGTTTTTCTTTTTATAAAATACTAAACCCTTAATTTAAAGAAGTATTAAATATAAGGTGTTACAATACATAACTATAAAATTGAAAATGATATCATTATGTGTCAAATAATAATTCATATTTTTAAATTAAAAAAAATTAAATTTGATGAAAGTTAACGAAAATTAGATAAAATAATCACTGTTATAATAATTTGTATATACCTTACAAATTTATGTATTGGATAATTTCTTATACTTACTTTGAGTCCGTTCTACTTTTTATGTTTTTTTAATTAATTAAATTTGTCTATTACCAAAATATCCTACAGAATCACCAATCATTCTAGTGGAAAACTCTTAATATCAAGTAAAGTAATCTGAGAAGTAGTAAAACATAATCTCTTAATATTAAAGGGAAATAATATATTTGATTAAATAATATTATACTTAACATTATATTTTTTAGTGTAAATTTAATAATGTCCTTTGTGTTCTAAATTAAGCTTTAAATATTATGGAATCCCAATTTAATTGTATGACTTGGTTTTCATTAGCATTGTTTCTTTATCTATATTTTTGATGTCAAAGGACAAAGCATGTATCTCTCACATGTGTTATGTCTAAATTATAATTATTATTTTTATTGACAGTCATGGACTAAGCATGTATCTCTCATTCTTGCATGTGTTATGTCTAAATTATAATTACTATTTTTATTGGCACTCATGCTATGCCTAAGTTATTTTAGTATGAATATAAGGAATTCAAAATTGATCTTCTCCAACTAATAATAAATTAGGAAAATTAATAAGTTCTACTAGTTTAATTAGCTTCTACCAAAAACAAGAGGTTATAAATAGAGCTCACTAAATTTCATTGCTCTCCACAAATATTTACAGTGAAGTATCACATTGTTTTCTTCGCCATCCTTTTATTATTCCATAATCATGCTTAAGGGTTTTGATTACTTGAAGATTTCACAAATTTAGTCAAGAGGTTATTGCCATGTTAAAGGATCATGTATACCAACACAAATAAAGTTGACAAGATTTATTATACATGGTTTATGACCATTTACCATCTCTTTTCCACAACTACATACTGTAAGAATGAAATGTTAAATAAATCTAAGGTAAGGTTTTTATTTCTTAATAATAATATACTGATGTAATATTCAAAAGTGATGTGTTTTTTGTTTATTTAATTAGATTAGCAACCTAACTAGTCAACTTCATCAAGTTTGGCCAAATTATGTTGAGAATGATTCAGATTTTTGGTCTCACGAGTGGAAGGCTCATGGAACGTGTTCTAACATGCAACAATTTGATTTCTTCCCGCTGACATTAGACATCTATGCAAGAAACAATCTTAAAAAAATACTTCAAAATGCGGGTATTTCAGGTGGTAAGACATATCAAACAAACCATATCACCTCAGCTATCACATCATCGGTGGGTTTTACACCGCAATTAAGGTGTGAATCTAGATATTTAACTGAAATAGGGATGTGTTTAAACATAAGGCTTATCCCCCTACATCAATTCTCCTAATCAAGGACAAGGAAAGTGTGGTAACCAGATAAAGTTTATGTAATATATTATAATATAATATAATATAATATAATATAATATAACTATCTAATGAATAATTAAAAAGTTAAATTATACAGTTATACGTTATAGCTTCTTTTCGGTTGGGACTGGAGTATGCTGAGATCAATAGGGTACCCTCCTTATGTTATATGTTATGCGTGACTCATAAATAAAGACTTCAGTTCTATGCATGTTGCATATATATGTTATTTCAGTTTGTCTTCTTTAAATTAGGTTATTACAACATAGAAAAGCTATTTGATGGCTATTTGACTAACTATTAATAATATCGTTAGAAGAACATGCTTACATATTTATTATATTATTTTATTAGGCAATAATAATAATAACAATTTTTCATAATTATAATTCTTACTGACAAAATTATGATAATATATTATACTACACATATTATTGTAATAAAAACTTTTAATATTTTTCCGAATAAGTAAAACTATTTTATATGAATATTTTCAATGATTCTAAATTTTTCTTAAAAGTAATTTGACATATTCTCTTAAAAATAGTATGAAATTTATTCAACATCCACCAGAATCCTGACGTATTATATATCTCCTCGTTTTTTTTTGAAGTCTGCGACGTTGTCTTCAATAATCGTAGATAAAGTAAGTATTTAAGTTATTATTTATTTTATTTCAGATAATTAAGTGATAATTGCTTAAGTGATTGAAAATGATTTTGTAGTCAATGGTTGAAACGGGAAAGGTATATAGCAGTATTTTGAAGCTGAACAAGTTGACAAAAATGATGTTGAACTGGAAATTTCTGTACTGTTCATGATAAAAAAGTTTAAAATACTTGTAAACATTAATTGAAATGACAATTGTTCTTACACGTTGATTGAAATCTTTTTTTACCCTTAGTCGAATTGTTTTCTCTATTATTTATTATGTTTGTAATGCGAAATGTATCTCTCTTCATATCCAATAAAAGATATAAATGAAAAATAATACATAATGAGATCTTTGTCCATTTATAATATTTTTAAAATTAAATTAACTGTCAACTCATCTTAATATCAAATTAATATTTAATTTGATAATAAATATGTAATGTTAATTATGTTGTTAATTCGGTATGATGTTGTTCATGTTGACCGGTAAGTTTTGGTGTTTGAAAGCACATTGACGTCCTAGGTTGGAATGTGTTGTTATGCTAAAAGTTAATAAAAGAAACATTTCATAACTTTGACCAAGGTGATTTCAATATCCTCCATTTATTGATATAAAAGAGTAAGTAAAGTCTAAAGAATCAAATATGGCAAACATTGTCTAAAATGAAAATTTTCATAATTTTGTCAAAGGAGATTTTAATATTCTCTATGAAAATTACAAGATGACGAGTATAATAATAAAAAAAGAACATTAGAAAATTTTTAGTAGTTACAACAATTGTTATCGAAAGAGGGCATATCTTTTTGTACCATTACATCAAAAAGATCGCACAAACATAGATTAATACATTATAAACTAGTAAAAGAAATGACAATTAAAGACAGGATATTAGCACGCTTATCAGGGAACCACACTAAAAAAATGCACAGTGACATTTTTGAAATTAAGTTTAACAATACCACCGTGATTGGTGGGAGAACCGCGATGGTAAGGGAGATACCATCGCGGTTGTTTCTAGAACCGCGATGGTATCCTGCCTGCAAAATAATTTTTAAATGCAAGGAGGATACAATCGTGGTTCTGGAAACAACTACGACGGTATGTGGGATACGAGCGCGGTTCCCACAAACAACCGCGCTCATATCCCCTGTTTTAGGTTGCTCGCGCGTGCTCACGCAGCACTCTCGTTCTTTCTCTATCGCGCTCGTCTTCCCTCTCTCTCGCACAACAACACTCTCACTCTCTCCCCATAGTCCTATCGTCTCACCATCATTCGTCGCCGCTCGTCTTCCCTCTCTCTCGTGCTTGTCTTCCCTCTCTCCCGCCGCCACCCCCACCACCACTAAGGAGCACGTTCAATGCTTCTCAACGCTTCTGCTTCTCCACATTCTTCATTCGAGGTTCATCGTATTTTGTTCGTCGCCTTGTTTTGATCTTCTTAGTTCTGTCATATAGGTTTTGATCTTCTTAGTTCCTTTGTTTTGATTCAGATATGTGTGATATAAACCAATTATCACTATTGATATATAGAATTTCATTTATCAATATTGCATGGTGACAAGAATAATTGGGAGCAATGTCGTAATTGGTGCCCTGTGATGTCTCTATATATTTGTGTGCAGGAGGGAGTGAACAAGGCTTGTTCTTTGTCACTTTGCCACAAACTGAGAGTATATATTAGTAAAAAATTATCGAGTTGATAAAGCACTGAAGGTTACAACTAAAAGCTTATTACGAGTTGATAAAGGGTTTGCTCCTATTTGAAACCAAAAGGTGTGCGGTTCGGTACACCAAACGTGAATCGTTCCAGTACAAGCTAAAAGGTACTTCCACAATCCCAAACCCATATCAGACTAATAAACATTACTTCAAATAAAAAATGTCTCCTATAATCATTCACATTAATTGAAGGGGAAGAAAATCAATATAAAATTGACAGGGGCTTCTCCCCTGTTCTCATTTTCACTCTCTTGATCTACTTTCCTCAATTCGGTTTGCTAGATTGTTGTTTACTGCATTTGCGTTTTGGGCATTTCAACATCTTTCCGCGCTTTACCTTTGTCTACAAGAGGTATGTTTTTTTATTTATCAAATGCTCGAATTGTTTTAGTTTTAGTATCTTGATCAAAACATGTTGGGCTTGAGTCCGGGGATGTTCAATCCCCGTCATTTTATGTTTTCTCTAATATTTATGCCTGTGATGACGTGTTGGGGTTGAGTCCAGGGATGTTCGATCCCAGACATTTTATGTTTTCTCTAATATTTATGCTTATGATGGGTTGAAATTTGGGATATCCCCGGCATACTTATGCAATCCTTCAAACTCAAACTTGTTCTTAAAGTAAAGGATAATGACGATGATGATAATGACATGAAAAAGGGTCCTCCCGCAAAAGTATTGTGGTATCTTCCAATCATACCATGATTAAGACATTTTTTTGCCAATGTTAATGATGCAAAGAACTTGACATGCATGCAAATGGAAGAAAATGTGGTGGGTTGTTACAACATGCTGCCGATTCACCACAATGGAAGAAAATCGACTCTTTATATCCTGAGTTTGGAAGGGATCCAAGAAATCTCAGACTTGGTCTTGCAACAGATGGAATGAATCCATATGGTAATTTAAGTAGAAAACATAGTTCATGGCTTGTTTTGCTAATTATTTATAATTTGCCATTGTGGTTGTGCGTGAAGAGAAAGTATATGATGTTGTCTATGATGATATCAGGACCACAACCCGAGAATGACATAGATGTTTATCTAAGTCTTTTGATAGAAGATTTGAGGTTGTTATGGGATGAAGGCGTTGAGGTTTTTAATGTATATGAAAAAGTCAATTTCAATTTGCGAGCATTGTTACTATGGACTATTAATGATTTTCTAGCATATGGAAATCTTAGTGGTTATAGTGTCAAAAGACATCATTCTTGCCCAATATGTGAAGAGAACACGAGTTACCATCAGCTAAAATATGGGAGGAAGACATGTTACATTGGCCATCAGAAGTTGAAAAAAAACTTTTAATGGTTGTCAGGAAGACAAAATTGCACATCCACCCTTAACTGGTGACAAAGTTTATAATCGAGTGAGCCACATTGAAGTGACTTATGGGAAAGCTACCAAGCATAGTGGTGTGAAAAACATATGGAAGAAGAAATCGATATTCTTTGAACTTTCATATTGGTCCAAGTTAGATGTTAGACATTGCATAGATGTAATGCACGTGGAAAACAATGTTTGTGATAGTATGTATAACTGGGACATTGCTAAACATTAAGGGAAAGACAAATGATGGAATAAATGCTCGTAAAGATCAGGTTGAAATGGGTGTTCGGTTGGAGTTACAACCACAACCTCATGGTAAACGAACTTACTTGCCACCAGCATGTCATACCTTGTCAAAATCTGAAAAAATCAGTTTCAGTAAGTGCTTGCGAGGAGTTAAGGTACCACAAGGATACTCTTCAAATATCAAAAGCCTCGTCTCAATGGAAGATTTGAAACTTATGGGCTTAAAGTCTCATGATTGTGATGTTTTGATGAAAGACCTTCTTCCTGTGGCCATTCGTGAAATTCTACCAAAAAATGTTAGACAAGTCATCACTCGTGTTTGCCTATTTTTCAATGCTATTTGTAGGAAAGTAATTGATCCTACTGGGTTGGATGACTTAGAAAATGAAGCTATCATTCTCTTGTGTCAACTAGAGATGTATTTTTCTCCTTCTTTTTTTTGATATCATGGTTCATTTAATTGTTCATCTAGTGAGAAAAATTAGATTATGCGGTCCTGTGTTTTTTCGATGCATGTACCCAATTGAGCAATGCATGAAGATATTTAAAAGGTACATGAAGAATCCATATCGACCTGAAGCGTCTATTGTTGAGAGGTCTATTGTCGAGGAAGCAATAGAGTTTTGGACCAATTATATGTTAGAAGTAGATGCTATAGACGTCCTAAAAACTCGGTATGAAGGAAGACATAAAGGCAAAGACACACGAGGTGTGAGGGTAATTCGAAAAGATCAACAACAGGTACTTCAAGCACACTTGTATATTTTGAACAATACTAATGATGTTCTTCCGTTCTTAAATGAACACAAAATGTTGTTGAAGTCAATGAATCCACGTGCAAATGAGAAATGGTTGTTGAATGAACATAACAAGACGTTTTTGAAATGGTTTAAAGAGAAAATTGGGGAAAGGGCTTGTGATGTTGAAGATTTGAAATGGTTAGCACGAGGACCCAACTTTGATGTCATAACATGGTCTGGATATGATATTAATAAGTTCTCTTTTTACACAAGCACTGAGGATGAAAAAAGTACAATGCAGAGTAACGGTGTCACCCTTGAGGCACAGTCAATGCACTTTGCTAGTTCAAAAGATAACAATCCTGTCATGACTACAATAAGTTACTATGGTGTAATTGAAGAAATTTGGAAAGTTGACTATGTCAAATTTAGAGTTCCGGTATTTAAATGAAATGGGTTGATAGTAACACAGGAGTGCATGTTGATGACTTGGGTTTTACATTAGTTGATCTCGCAAAGATAAGTTCTAAGGAAGATTCTTTCATCATGGCTTACCAAGCAAAACAATTTTTTTATGTTAAAGATCCTTCAAATGAGAGGTGGTCAGTTGTCATCCAAGGGAGAAATGAACCTGATGTCGATAACCATGACGACTAAATAGTCCAATATGCTAATAATTCGTCATTCTCAAGACAGTTACGTCATATAAATGAGGAAAATGATGTTGATGAAGTACATGCTACACGAATGGATCATAATGAATAAATATGGGAGAACATTGTAACACTTCCTCCATCCCCTCCTAGTAGACATGAGAAATGGAAGTTGGCTAGGACTAAACCAAAAAGGTAGATGACATCTGCAAAGTCTGAAGAGATTGCCCATCGGATTGTGAGTTAATGTCAAAAATAGTATACCAAATAATGTTTTTCATTTTTAGTATTTAATTGATGACTTTTATTGTATTATTTTTCGTAGGATGACCTGGTGCAACAAAGCTTATAGGGAAGTTTTGTGAGTTAAGAAAAACAAGATATACTGACGACAACTATTGGCACTCAAGAACACCCTGGTCGTGTCAGCACTGCTGGGTTTGGTGTAGGGGTAAGACAGTTTTTGGATCAGCTTCTCGGTCTTCCTCATCTGTGACACCAGCCACACAAAACCAACTAGCTAAGATGAGAGAAGAATTAAGACGAGAAATGAGAGAAGAAATAAGATAAGAAATGGAGTAGAATGTTGAATCCATGGGCATGAGCCAACAACACAATCCTATGGAGCAAGATGAAGCACTACCTACACGGGGTAGAGTGAGCACAAAGGGTAGTTGTGCTGATGACGATGAGGATGAGGACGAGGAGGAGCTACAAACTGATATTTCATATCTTTGTAAGATGCTTGCTGGAGATCCTCCTCAGTTGGTAGCGATTGAGAGAGTGGTCGTCGAAAAAGTTAGACATGCAGATGTCACGGTGCCAAAGCCCACGTCAGAGGTTAGATTTGTGGGGTAGGCACTCGGTACATTTATGACATGGCCAACACATCTCCTAAAGGTCATTTCTAAAAAGCATAAGGTATGATTGTCATAATTTCTCTTCATGTTATTTAAATTTATACTTAATTTTGTTTAAATTAATACATTTAGTTTACTTTTTTTTTTGTTATAAGACGGTGGTAGTAAACACAAATCACCAAGTCCTGAGCCGCAACTCCAGACAAATGTGAATCCAATTTAGGAGTTGTTTAGGCTTTCCCACATCTTGTATGATTCACCTTGTCCAAATTGGTGGGATCATATAGTATTTGGTGTCAACAATGGTGGTATGCCACTGTACGTATACATGAATGATATAATGGAAATCGCCATGAGATCCAAAATGTTAAACATTACAGTCATTTAGTTTTGGATGATGTAAGTATGCTCAAGAGTTACACATTTTTATATTTCTTGAATATGTTTTTACTGATATTCATGATATTAACAATGCAGGTACATAAATAAATTAGTTGATATCATAGGGAATCTTGATATCTATGGATTCCTTGAGCCCCAAAGCATATAAATGTCCGGAAATAAAAATTTGGAATGCTAGAATTATATACAAAGATGGATTAAAGAATCTAACAAGAGCATTTACTTTACCCCAATTATTAGTTCGTAAGTTACTGATCTTTATATTTTGATTTTAAGTAATTTAGGGAACTTGAATAATGGATTGATTATTTTAGGAACCATTGGCAACTAATGGTTGTTTGTCCTCCGGATAACATTGTGGTTTGGTTATATTCTTTGCATCGAAAGCCAACTAATGAAATGAAACATGAGGTACAAGGGTATGATTTAATTAACTTTAAATAATATTGATCTTGGTTGTATAATATGCAAGTTATTACTAATCATCTTTGATTTCAGTGCATTTAATGTTATTATGTACTTGGCAGTATATCTATATCCTCATCCCATTCCCTACGTTACTTGCAGCCTAAGATATTTTTATTCTTAATTGAACCTATTAAATTCGTTGTGGACTTGTTTAATGATTTAATTTTGATGAAATTGTAGTGTAACAAGGAAAAAGGAGGTTGGGAATGTGACTACTATGTGATGCATTAGATGAAGACCATAGTCCAAGCCCATATCACCAACTCTTGGGAGCATGTATGAAAGTGTTCAAATTAGATAAAATTATGATGAGTTTCATATGATGATAACTAATAACACGATTATCCTATTTCAGGTTTTCTCAGATCCAGACCCACTTGACCACACGTCCATAGAAGATATTCGGAAAGAATGGGCAACTTACTTCATTGAAAAGAGAAATGATAACTTAGAGTAAACTTGTAGTATGTATAGTATATTGTATGACTTATATAATGTTTGTCTAACTTATAGTATATTGTAACAACTTTGTAGTGTATGTATAGACTTATATAATATTTATGAATACTTAGAGTATAACTGTGTAAAAATTGAATTTTGAATTGAGTAGGTTTTGAATTTTGTACTTAGAGATTCCTAGATGGGCTTGTTATTGAATGTGCATGATTGCCTAGCTTTTGAATTCTGGTTTTGGGCAGCAGCAAATAGTTGTTGCCATATTAAAAAAAAAAATGGACATACTAGCGCGATTGTAGAGAAAATCGCGCTGGTATTGTATATACCATCGTGGTTGTTAATAAGTATTTGAGAGTGACAGTAGTTTAACCAAGGTAAAGGAAACTTGGGATGCAAATCTCCCTAGTCACCATCTTTGTCTTTTTGGAGTATGGACTATCTAGTGCAATTTTTTGATCAG
>Ga0209489_101742_pt1 | contig 44722 bp, 29 predicted proteins | sample SiratrowhiteBW_FD_187527 | JGI IMG/M metagenome (GOLD analysis project Ga0209489, IMG submission 187527) | Root nodule microbial communities of legume samples collected from California, USA - Siratro white BW (SPAdes) (version 2) | ecosystem: Host-associated > Plants > Roots > Nodule | place... | reverse complement strand
AAGTAAGCGTGGGCACAACAGGAGATCCCAAAATCTGATCACGAACAGGAGAATAATCATCAGGAAGTCCATATAAGGCTAACAACATGAAAAACTTGGACCGTTGCTCTATCTCTTGAGACGGAGTGGATACAGGAGGCAACAATTCATTAAAATCATGAAAAAGAGCATGGATTTTACCAAGATACTCAGACATTGTACCATCAAGACGTTTCGAAGTAACAACATGAAGGAGATTTTGACATACTCCATAAAGACGTTGGGTATCATTAGTATATAATAATTTGGCATGCTCCTAAATTTCTGAACACGTCTCATAAGAGCGAAAAATTTGTTTCAAAGACGAGTGAATGGTCGATTTGAGAACCATGCATAATTGAGCATCAATTTTCAACCAACGAGAAACCTCATTCTCAGGAACATTAGCAACAGACGTTGTAAGATGATTAACGTAGCCTTGACTCTTAAGCCATAACCTAATATCCGAAGCCCAAGTATCATAATTTTTACCATCTAATTTGTCAATTGACAAATGAACATTGACTTAATTAGTATAGTACTCCAGTATAAGTAGAGGAGGCGTTGGTAGTTGCGGAAGAATCTATGGAGGAGAGAGAAAAAATGCAAAAAATCAAACATGCTCTGATCAAAATAATAAGGATAGATCCAAAATGCTTACATGACGGCGATCACAACGGCGGTAATCGCCCCCGGAGAAGTCGCCGGATGCGTCGGTGCTCCGATTGACGCGATTCCAAAGGCACAGTAATCGCCTGGATGAGGCGCTTCTGATGGTGGTGTCGCCGACCCAATCGGCGGCGGCGGAGATGGCGGTGACGGTAGCAGTGGCGGCGCGTGGCAAAGGTTACGGCAGCGGCGACGGAGGCACTTGAACGAGACGGTGAACAGTGGGTTCACTGAAAAATTTAACCCTAACCCTAACCCTAAGCTCTAGATACCATATTAAAATAGAGAAATAGGTATATGATTAATTTCCTTGTGTGTAAATATACATAAAGGGATGTTTATTTATAGATAATAAAAATAACAGAAATAGTAACAAAATAACAGAGAATATGGGCTAAGCCCGTTATATTCAACAGTTTCTATATCATCAAGTGGATATGGCTTTAACACAAAAGTAGGAAAGAATCAGACAATATCAGCAAGTGGATATGGCTTTAACACAAAAGTAGGAAAGAATCAGACAAGGAAAAGTAGGATTGGATTCTTCTAAAACAAACAACTCTATAGATAATCTATATTATCAATGATAAAATCGATGGTTAATATCATGTATGCATGTGTTAAAATATTGGCCATTATTTTTTCACTAATTATTCATATTACTTACTTAAGTACTGAGAAAAATCTGAAAAAGTAGACCTTATATCCATTGCAAGGAAAAATAATAATTGGATAGAGCTTTGTGTTATATTTGCTATTATTACCTCTTTACTAAGAAGAGTAATTGGGTCCCTTACTCATCATAAATTAAGAAATATTTTAGTTAGTGCAAGAGTATCTCTATCCCTGTTATAGAAACTCAATATGAGTTCTTAACTCTTTTTTTAGTGGGTCCTTTCTTGTTATCTAAAATTTTAGATATCCACATACTAATTAAAAGAGTCAACTTTAGTTCTTGAGTTTTATTTTATTTTCCACTCACAACAAGAACTCTATTTTAGATGGGAAAGTTATTTTTCTTATCTTGTAGTTAGTTCTATAAGAATTTTATAAGCAACTGCTCTGATCTCACACAGCAGTAATTCTTCTTATTTCTCTGCTCATTGCTGTATTTTGTGCGCATGTTTTATGATGCGTGATTTTTCAAGATTTACGTATGCATAATCCCAGAAAGCTAAACGGATAAGTCACTTGTGACAACAACCTCTGTGATACCAGTTTTATTCTCTGTCTGTGTTGTATATTCTTTTGAACGAATAATTTTGTTTGTATGTGTTCTTAAGATTCTCTCTATCACCTTCATGGTGCAATATAGGATCTAATGTTTCATTACAATAACCAACTTTTGCTTTAATATTTCTATGTAAATATAATTTTGCTTGGTTCATATTCTTTCTAAAAGAGATTTCTCATCAGGATCACACATGACTCTCGTGTGAAAATGTTTCGTATATATATATATATATATATATATGTGTGTGTGTGTGTAAAATAGATCAATAATACAAAGACAGATTTATACGAGTAAAAACAGATAGGAGAATACTGTGGCTGATGCTTTTGCCAAACAAGGTCTTACTATTTCTTCAGAAGCTCAGTGTTTCTTTACTTCTTTCAGTAGGCATGACTTTTGGCCGACTTAGATGCTACAATTTTTATTGATTTGTTTTGGTCATTGAAAATTATATCATATATAATTTTAGATATTAGTATAGTAAATCATTTTTAGTGAGTTTAATAGACATATATTGTCAGTGTAATAATTTTTATATTGTGAACTGGTTAATTTTTTTAGAAAATATAATAGCCAACAAAATCTAAAGGAACTATAAAACTGATATTTAATAATAATTTTAGGACACCTTAGACTAAGTATGACGTTTAGAAAGTTACTGTAAAAACATTCAATATAGCAATTTGTGAATATAATATATAACTGTATAAAATTATTTTACAATACTGTCTAAAAAATAAATAAGTTTTTTACAGTATCATTATACTGTCAATTAAATTCTTTTAAGTAAATTACGTTCATAATTTTAACGTTAAAGGATTATATAAATTGATTGACTTTTACATTAAAAGTAAAATTTAATCAGTTGAACTCTTATGAAAATAATATATATATATATATATATATTATTCATAAAAATTAAAATACATTTTTAATTGATGGTGAAAAAAAAAATAATAAAAGTTGTCTCCACATAGAGGTTAGTGGATACGTGTGTGGTGGTGGCAAAGACGGTTTCCCTTCATGTCACGTGCTTCTTCTATCATCTTTACATTTGTTACTTCCAATTCCTGTTTAAAAATAAAAGGTTCAAATAACTTTGAGGTAATTGTTTGTGATCCATTTTTATTTTGAGGACTTAATAATATCTTTATTCAATATTTAATTTTAAAAAATATTAGATATTTAAATAAAACTTGGTTATATATTAAAAATTTAAAATACATTTAAGCTTTAATAAACTTATTGAATGTAATAAAACTCTGAAAAAAGAATTAAAGACAAAAAAATCTGAATAAACTAAAAATTTAACAAATTAAATATATAAAATAATTTTTTAGATCATATTGGATTTTGAATTTAATTTTTAGAAACTGATTTAAGTCAATTCAAATTGATATTATATAAAATAAAAAAAACATTGTTTATTATATTGCAATGAATTTTGAATATAACTTAAACAATAATTTAATCCAATTCAAATAAATGTTATATCTATTTATAAATTTACATAATCAATTGTATCTTTTGAGACTTATGTTTACATTTTATTGTTGTATATATTTATAAAATATATTTTCTCCCAAAAAATTGGACTAAAGTCGATAACTAATTTAAATTTTTTAAAGTAAGCTATTTATTTTTATACTTTCCTTTAATCATAAAATAGAAATTACGATAAATTTGTTAGCTTGAAAGTGATCTAACAGAAGCTTTTTATTTTTTAATAAATAGTCATTGAACTTTATATACTGAATGAGAGGAAATTCAAATTTTAAATACAATAATTTTCTATCGGCAAACATGCATACTTCTATTTCTAGCATACTATATATTTGTGATTCTCTGTCACGTGCAATTACCGTTTAACACCATTTCGTTGGTTTCTATTTGTCATGGGAACTTGAGTTTCTGAATTGCTTATGCATGTTTTTGTTGTTTCTGATGAAACTAGAACATACAAGACATTGTATCCATGTCCCTCACAATGACATGGACAAAAAGGTGTTTATGTTTCAATATTTGAACTTGCTATTTGTTTCTTTACTTTCTGCACTCTTTCTTTGCTCACTTTAGTTTTGGAAATCAGAGGGTATGTTTGGTGTTTTTACTTCTGCATAAAACCACTATTGCTATTTTGGATTTTGACTTCAGTGCTGATTGGCAAAATGAATTTGTGTTTATGATATCAATAGTTCATGAAGAAGATCACAAGTTTTCATTGAATGACTCTTCATTTGAGTTATGTTATTTCTTCGATGTGGTACTACCCTTATTGATAACTAAAGTGTTCCTGATTGGGCTTAACAACTGTGGTTTCAGTCTTTGAGCTTGAAAAGTCCATGATGCTGTACCCTTATAAGTATTCCTTTTCTTTGTGGTCTTCCAATTGAAGTACTGATCTCTGGGAGGAAAGAGAGTTGCGGCTATTATTATCAGGTTCATGATTCCATTTCCATAGCATACAAAGCTTGAAATTGTTTTGTAGCTTTTTAGGTGTTCTAACTCTTGTTCCTGGTTTGCTAAAGTTCACTGACATTTTTTCTTCAGTATGGTTGCCTACGGTAAAAAGTTGAGAGAACTTCAGATTCAAGAATGGAAAGGGTACGTTCATTTGACCAGTTCTATCAAAATTTTGAAGAATTTTATTTATTTACACCATATTTATCTTATTATATTATATTGTGTAGCACCTTCCATGTTTTGTTCCACCTTGACTTTGTTCTATCGATATCACATTTAGTTTTGCTTTATTTTGCCAAAATGAGAAATGGTTGTTTTAATTCTGGTAAAACTGTTTAAACTTTTTTCAGATATTATATCAACTATAAGTTGATAAAGAAGAAAGTCAAGAGATATGCAGAACAATTGGAGGTTGGAGCTCAAAATCGCCATAATGTTCTCAAAGACTTTTCAATGCTGCTAGACAATCAGGTATCTTAATGTTGTCACTTACATGACTAGCAAATATAACATTGAAATACAAATTCCACTTTGTGTGAAAAAGTTCATCTCATCCTTTTTTTGCTTTTGTGAATCTATCAAACGTATTCCAACTCATCTGCTACAAAAGATGCTCTAATTAGGATAAGCACACGAGACATGATTATCATTTTTATTTCATAGGAATTAGTCATTACGTACTCTAAAATTGTCCCTTTTTAATTGAAATGACCTTGAAGTTTAGATACCGACTACATGAAGAAAACCATACCAGAACTGACACCCCCATTTTGTTAAATTCCCATGTACAAAACTTGTAGTTCAGGGTAATCATTTTACAAAGCAAAGAGAAGTTCCAGAGAGCTTGTGTTGTAAAATCAAAATGTCGCTTAAAATTTTCAAAAATCAAATTGAGGTTAAGAATCTTATTGATCATATTATATATATCCAAAATATGAAAAATTCTAAGTAGTCTTTCCCTGATCTTGAATTTCAGATTGAAAAAATTGTTTTATTTCTACTTGAACAACAAGGAGTACTTGCACATAGGCTGTCAGATATTGGAAAAGAGCATCATACTCTTATCCAGCAGCCAAATAGTTCAAACATCTCTGAACTCCAAGAAGCATATAGAGATGTGGGACGAGATCTTTTAAGGCTTCTTAATTTTATGGAAATGAATGCTATTGGTTTGAGAAAGATCTTGAAGAAGATTGACAAACGGTTTGGCCATAAATTCTCAGACTATTATGTCAAGACACGTGCAAATCATCCTTATTCCCAACTAAGGCAGGTTTTCAAGCATGTGGTAATGTTTCTATCCCTGAATACCACATTTTTCAAATTTTACTTCAAATTATTTGAATCTGCTTTACCATCCTGTTTAATGTTACAAAATGTGAGATGGTATGATGTAGTAGGTTCTTTATTTTTTATCTTTTGCACTTTGTTTGTTTGAGCAGTATTATGTAATAGCTTCTTTGCAGGGCATTGGGGCAGTTGTTGGTGTTTTATCTCATGGTCTGGCAGACCTTCAAGATTTACAACAATGTCAAGGAAGCTACATTTCTATATATGACCAGCCTTCTTATACTCATCAGGTTAGTAGTTCCTGATCCATTATATGCATGGTAGATGGTAGCTCTTGTGTTTGCTCTGATACCAATTTGGAGGGAGAAAAGAGAAGCACAGAGATATTGAAATTATGTTTATCAACAAACATCATAGGCTTTGATTTGATAACAGAGGATAAAAGAATATTATAATTTTCTTATTGAAGAGAGAGAAAAGGAGAGCACAATAAACTTTTGGTCTAAAGGATATATCTCTCGTCTTATTTTTTGTTAATAAATGAAGTAAAATATGTAATTTCAGAATAGACTCTTCAACTTCATGTCTCTATCCATAACAGCTATGCTATATATCCCTGATAGTATTTGAGTTTAATGCTAAATGATTGTTTATTAAAATAATAATACATGGCTGTTAATTTTCCTGATTATAAAATATGAACTGACATATATGCAATAATCTGAAGCTAAATAATCACATCTGAGGAACAAATCATATTTGCGAGTTGGAATGGTTAATACTTGTAAATAGGTTCTAGGTTTTCACTTCTCACATTTTCTTCTATAATTCGTAACATCTAAGGGCCTCTTTACTTTGAGAAAGCATTTTCTGTTTTTGTTTTCTATTCATTTCTAGTGAAAAGAGTCCCCTTGATCTTCTACAATTTATAACATCTATGGGGCTATTTTATTTTCTGTTTTCAGAAGTTTGTACAAAAAGCAGTGAAATTTTTTTTTTATTGTTTTCTGTTATCAATTTCTATTCTTCCTATTTCCTAAGGTATTCTTGCAACGGTTGCTCACTGTCTCCTTCTTACTTCCCTTGAAGGATCCTGTTCTCAATTCAATCAAAGAAGCTGTAGGCAGATTATCAAACTCAACAAACTTTCTTCAGTTTTTGGGAAGACATGCTTTTATCATGCAAGAGGAGCTACCATCTCCATCTGAAGATCATATTGTTGATGAAAGATATCATTTTATGTCACTTCTTTTGAACTTGGCAAACACATTTTTGTATATGGTGAACACTTACATCATAGTACCTACGGCAGACAACTATACTTTGAACCTTGGAGCTGCAGCAAGTGTGTGTGGTGTGGTCATTGGTACAATGGCTGTTGCACAGATGTTTTCTTCAGTTTATTTCAGTGCATGGTCAAACCGATCATATCTAAGACCACTCGTTTTCAGTAGCATTGTTCTTCTAATTGGAAACACCCTGTATGCGTTGGCTTTTGATATGAATTCCATAGTAGTTCTACTCATAGGACGCCTTTTCTGCGGGTAATTATACTAAATACTACCTTAAAGGAAAAAATATGTACTATGCTTTACCATCATTCTTTTGTAAAGTGATGCCATTTTTTATTAACTTCACATCATTGATGTAATTAATATAATTATATTTCAGGTTAGGATCTGCAAGGGCTATTAATAGGCGTTATATCAGTGATTGTGTACCATTGAAACTTCGGATGCAGGCTTCAGCAGGTTTTGTTAGTGCAAGTGCTCTGGGAATGGCTTGTGGTCCAGCTCTTGCTTGTTTCTTACAGACAGATTTTAGGATTTACAAGTTCACCATGAACCAAGACACTCTGCCTGGCTGGGTAATGTCTCTTGCATGGCTTGTCTATCTACTGTGGTTGTGGATTTGTTTCAAGGAACCTACTCATGAGAATGAAGGAAATCTTGTGCTATATCAAGCAGATACAGGTACCTCACATAAAGCACTTTTCCCTAAGCTGATTTGTAGAATCTATCACATATAGCCTTTCTAAATTCTTATTTTAAACTTGCGGAAAAACTAGTTTTCACTTAGGAAGAAACCCTTTTTATTTTACTCTCCTAGAAGTGCTTCTGCAGAAGTTTCATTATATTTTCACTGATTTTCTTTATGATTCCTTGTTTGATCCTGACCTTCATAGTTTTACCGTGTACTTGATCTCCCCTTGCACAAAATTGGAATATCAGTCTCTACCATTTTGAAAGTGAAAACTAAAATGAGATGAATCCATCATGTTGGCTTGAACTAGACACCAAGTTGATCTGAAGTGATGCTTCTCTCACACTGTTCCATTAGTTTTATTTTTTTTCATTTTATCAAAATGCACAGGACCAGCATTACATGTTGCAGTAGAGAACGAGAGTACACAACCATTACTAATGAACTCAGAAGAAAAGGAGCAGGATGAAGAAGGAGAAGAGGAAAATGATAATGCTGAAGAAACTAAGAAACCGGTGACTTCTATTGTGATGGCATACAAGTTACTTACACCATCAGTGAAAGTGAGAAATACATCATTATGACTTTCGTTTCATGTACATAATCCTATATTTTTATTTGTTGAAATTATATGGATTTAAGCAATTGAATAATCTAGAATGATTCACTAACCCTATTATGCTAATACTGGACAGGATTCTATGCCTAAATTAAACAAAAAAAATAGATAAAGAAGTATGATAGCTGACCACTCCTTTTAGGAACCCATAAAGGAAAAATAGAAAAGAGATGAATTATTTTATTTCTTGATTGAAATGAACTGAACAGGAGAAAGATTTCTCCTTTTAAGTGTTTCCTCTTTTCACAATTGAACCACTGGTCTGTTCTCCCAAACTAATCAATCTGAACGCCTCTACTATCTAATCCTATAGTTTCTTAATTTCCTTGAACCTACATCTGTCTAATTTTAAAAGATCATAAAAAGATCCCTAAAATATTTTGAGTTACAATGAAGATAAAAAGGAGATGCTTTCTAGATGCTCTAATAGTATCATTTCTGTACTTATTGACTGAATGGATAGATTGTCTAATATAATCTTTATCATGCTTCTATGCTGGAAAAATTAATGAGTTTCAATGTGATAGTATGAAACTAAGATTCAAGCTTTTGCACTAACTGTAAATATATTTATCAGGTTCAGTTATTTGTGTATTTTATGCTCAAATATGCAATGGAGATCGTACTTGCTGAATCAAGTCTCATAACAGAATACTATTTTATTTGGTCAACCAGCAATGTATCCATTTTTCTTGCATGTCTTGGTCTTACGGTGCTTCCAGTAAATATTGTCGTTGGAAACTACATCAGCAACATGTTTGAAGAAAGGTACAGATTCAAGTATTATAAGGGAAATCTTATCTTATTAACCATGATCATCATCAATATTCAAATCATTATACTCATTACTTGTTGTTATTGACCAGACAGTGTATTAAGAATGAATCACATTTCGCTAAAGAGAACCAGTCCTTTTCGTAATAAACAGAATAGTAAATAGTAATTGATAATTATATTGGATCAACTTAGACTAGTTAAAATTACAAATAGTCTACCTTTAACTTCATATTCCTTGTACTCCTAAAGTTGGCATTTGAATAGTCATTTTGTTTCTGATCCTCAAAAAGCTCTATGATTTGATTTGTAATAAAAAGATAAAGTTACTTGTTCATGGTTTAATGTACATTTTAAATGGATTTTGTGTCACATTTGTCATCTGCTATCTCAAAACGACGAGACTTACCTCTTTGTCTATTATATTCTCATATATTTGATAATTCCATTCCGGTTGGCTTCTGGTTGCAGGCAAGTTCTGCTGTCATCAGAAATCATGGTATGCATTGGACTACTCCTAAGCTTCCATATAATGATTCCTTATTCAGTGACTCAATATGTTGGATCAGCCCTTATCACATTTGTGTCTGCTGAAGTTCTTGAAGGTATTTTGTTCTCTCTCTATAATGTCCAAAAGTTATAATGTAATAAATATAAAATTGCATGAGTAAAATTTTTGCTGATAACTTTGCATCATCAAATGAAAATGACAGTACTTAAACTATTCTGATAATTATGAATTTTGAAACTTTTTATGTAATAAGGTCTGATAATGATATTGTGATCACCCTGGCCACTTGAAAGATCATTGAGTTGAAATGAGAAGTGTCGCATGAACAAAATGTTGGTTATTTCTCATTTGTCGAGAATTAAAAAAGGAAATAAAAAGAATACTTTATGTGACAATATGAAATTTCAGTATGGTGCTTGTTTTCTCATATGAAAATATTTTAGATCCACTAAATTGGTTCACATCTAGTGGTAAAATCTGAGGCTGAAATTTGCTCCTTGAATTTACCCTCTTATTTTTGTTTGCTGATTTCAGGAGTGAACCTTTCACTTCTATCAAAAATGATGTCATCAAGGCTTTCACGTGGAACCTTCAATGGGGGATTGCTGTCAACAGAAGCTGGAACTCTAGCTCGAGTAATTGCAGATGGAACAATAACAATCTCTGGATATTTCAGTGAAAGTAATCTCCTCAATACCACCTTACTCCCTGCACTTCTCATCTGCGTCTCATCCATTATTGCTACCTGCTACAGCTACAACTCTCTTTATTAGAACAATAGCAGTCAGCCTTTTCATAAAAACGTTGAAATCTGAAGTGTATATAGTGATCGTGTAAACTGATCACTTACCTGTGATCAGTAAAATGCTGTAATTGTTAGTGTCAGCAGATAACTGAATCAAGTTGATAGAATAACGTTTTTGACATCTACTAATATGCTTTCTAAGATAATGCCGGAACATATCTCCCTAGTGGATGATTGTTCTTTTTCGAGATACACCTTCTTTCCCTAATGTTGAGCTGTTTCAATCAGAAACTATTGAACCCTAAATTAGTGAATAAGTAATAGAATTACACCTAGCCATAGTATATTAAAAACAATTAGGCTTTTGAAATTAAGCTGAGTTTGTAACTAATCAAACCTGAAATTTATTGAATATGTCACATTGCATCCTTTGGACATTCAGAATGAGAAAATAGTTGCAGACATCTTAGAACAAATTATTTTCAGCAGCTGGATATTTGTCTATCATGGCATCTCCTTTACCAGCATTAAAAGACACCGATAATAAGACCAATGTTAACTGTCTAAGACACCTGAACACCGTTGTATTAGACCAACTTTCGCTTAGCATTCTCAGCCAATCATGAAGTTTGTAAATGAACAGAACGCACATCATGATGAAATTTACAAAAACTAAAAGAAGAAACCTTTATTGCTTTTGTCAAACATTGAAACAAGGATATATGCTGCAAAAGGACAATTTTTTTCCCTTTTCAAATAGGCAATTTTGTTAAACTAACCTATGACCATGAACTTTAAACTTATGTTAAAATAAGATTATAAAATTATATACATATCTCTTTCAAGTACAAATCACGTCAATTTTCCATCACAATAGCACAACTTGAATTAAAAAGAATGCAATTTTCTCCTGATCCTTTTTTCCAAAATAAAATGATAATATTCTTAGTCTCACATCTCTGTTCTTTTTATTCTAGTATATCTCTTCTTGAATACTTTTCTTATTGAATCTTTTCTTCTCGAATTCTACTTCTTATGTTTAATTTGTTTAAAAAGTAAATCCATGCCATAAAATGCTCCTTGCTGTCTCAAGAGTGTTATTTACACATTTATAGTTGTCAGTATATCACCAGAGCATGCCCATAAGAGTGAAGACAAGTTGAAAAAAAAATCCAAACAACTGAATCCATTTTATATCTTTGCTATGAATAATAATATGTTATCTTCCACTCAGTCCACAGATCCTCGACTTATCTGCTTCTACACTTTCTTGTTTTTTCGAGTGTTTGACGCATGGCTATGGATATTTTGATTTGTAAACATTGCCTAAATGTTTAAAATGATTTGTTCTATGTACTTGTCACTTTTTTGTATAGAAGTGGGCATTTTGTACTTTATAGTATGTGCATGCCTTTATTAGAAGTGATACAACACCTTCAACCGATTGAATACAGATATGGGTCCTCACTCGAGCATGCTTTAAATAAAACATTAAAACTCACCATTTTCTAGACACCATTGATATACATTGTTTTGGTACTTTATATATTTAATTTAACAAATATTAAAGTTAATGGTTTAGATTTAAAATAGTTCCAACGATTCTTTTTCCAATTTTTCTTTAGTTTGATCTCTGCAGTTCCTTGACGATCAACTACAGGGCTGTATACATATGTGTCTTTATGAAAGCTATGTGATAACGTTGTCAAAAGAAGCATTAGATATATTGTTTTGCTTAGAAGTATTTATCAAAAATTTCAGTTACTTTCTAAAGAAACTTTGTACAGAAGAAAACTTGATAGTTTGGATTTGCCTTGTTGGTCACATTGACATTCCTGCAGCTTCTATGGATTTTCAACGTGAATTTTACCATTCTTCATTTTCATCAGATAAACATAAGAACATTTGAATATAAATCCTATTGAAGCAGTTAAGCAAAAGGCCTTGGTGCATAAAAGTTAATATAATACAATAGGATGATATATAACATCACACTCACACTCTCACAGCATATACATGATAGATGATACACACAGAATGAAAACTAAAGATCTCACCCAATACAGAAACACAGACATTCACTTAAACATTACATTTATAACATCAAGCATCAGACCATGCAATATCCAAGCCACCCCATTCATTTGGGGGCACTCCCAATGCTTTCCAGACAGCTCCAGAAGCATCAACAATGTTGTTGGGACATGGAGGTTGATAGTCATGGTCTGCATCACATCCCTTAGTTGAGTCACACTCATCAACCACCATGGCCACCACACTCCTACCATTCCCACTAATGGTGATGTTGTGGAGGCACCTGCTTTTGTCGTTGAACCACCCTGTAGACAGTGCCACCACAGGTGTGTCATCAGAATGGTATTGGTTGTCACATTCTGAAGGGCCACCACCATCTCCACCCTTCTCAAAACTGTTAAGAGTGAGGTAAGCCTTGGTGTGAGAGGACATAGGTGGTGAACATTCATATGTTGTGTACAGTTTCCCTTCTATGCAACAGTCAGAATCATTCTCTTGGTTGCACTGTCCTGGAGGGGCTTTCCTTCCTCTAATTCTCCCACTTGGCCTACACTTTTGAGCCTCACAATCAAAACAACTTGTTAAGATGAGAGTGGCTAATAAAATGAAGGATGCGTTTGAGCAAAACCTCTTCATTCTATCTATGAACTTCTGTTTCTACTCTTTGTTGTTGTTTTGAGTATTTGATGCTTGAATATGAAGATTTTAGTTTGTATATATAGAGGCCTCTTGATCAGGTACATGAGTTTGCTTCGAAATAGGTTTGTTTCTTGGGTCAAGCAATGATTTATAAACTGTCTTGTATTGTCAAAATGACAAGCAGAAATCACAATCATGCAAACGTTAGAGTTGGATTTGGAACACATATTTGTCCTAGTTACAATAGTCAGAGCGTAATCTCATACATTTGAAATTTCAGTCTTAATTAATTTGGAGTATGGATGATAGTGGTTAAAAAGTATGTTAAACTTTTTTAGCTTTTTGACACCTCTGTGTGTATTCTCTCCTACTGAAAATTTTCAATACTATATATAACCAGGTACATGCAAAAACAAGAAAGTTGAAATAATTATCGGAGTTAAGATTTGAAGGTTTGTAATATATATGTTTGGAAAGTAAAATTCAGAACATGATAATAATGCATGTCTGTTATTATTTGGATGATAAGCATTCTTGTTGCGGGTAAAAAATTGGTTTCTTGATTTTTGAATAGCACCAAGAAGTTAGTCTACATAATAATGAATGAATAATGTTAACGGATACATATAAAAATGACAGAACCCTTAAAGAAACAAGATTGATTGATAACCATAATAAGAACAAAGGTGCAGTCTCTATAAGATACCAAATAAAATATTGAGTATACTAGGAGTCGAATACCAATTGGTCTATACAAAGATTTGCTTGCCAACAAAGTTTTTATTTATTTATTTATTTATTTATTTATTTGTGTATGTGTTGATGGTCGTAATGTTAAGGAAGTATTTCTTTAAGATTATATCTCATATTATGTGTATTGATGTTGTACATTATTGTAAACTTGGAAGGAACCGAAACAAAAAATAGTTGTAACGCAACTAGAGAGCAAAATTTCTTATTGTTTAGAAGAAAAAAACTTAATTGGTCATGACATATTTTCCATAGATTCATTTTCATTATAATTATAAATGTTTACATAAATATTTTATGGATAATTCAAATGACCATACATAACCTAGTGTGTTTTAGTGGAAATAATTTTCATGAGAAAGTACATAGTTATGGGTGATAATATTATTTCTCTCATCACATATATCATTTTAGTGAAAAACATCAAAGAAATATGTGGAAAATATTCTTAAAAAAAAATAAACATAAATGGGTAATAAAATTTTCCACATGGTTGAGAGACTTTCTTCTTCTTATAGTCCTTCTTGTTTATGTCTCATAACCACTATATTAATATCAAAACTTTATAATCATATATTTGTTATTATTGTTATTATTTTCATTATGATTATTTTATTATTATGATTATTGGTACTATAATATTAATAATATTCAAAGTAATAGTAATAATAACATTAATAATATTAATAACAATATTAATAATAATATTGATCAAAATATAATACCACTAATAATAATATTAATAAAATTAATAAAAATAATATCAAAAACAATATTAATAATAATATTAATAATAATAATATTAAAAATATTAATAATGTTAATGATAATAAAATTAATTTTATTAAAACATAATCAAACTTAATTTAGAATTCAATTACAATAAATGACATTCACATACATTTTAAAACGATGAACATAACTAGAAAAATGCTAAATATAAGAAATAAATACATAGATATAATGTCTTATGCAATTTACTCAATCTTAAATTACCAATCGAACCAAACCTTAAACACAATTTGAGAAAGTTCAATCCCATTTCCCTATAGGAGAAAGGTTTACAACCCTATCATCCTATCTTTTTTAGAATTTATCTTCATCTAATATCTTTTACCATCTCTTTTGTGATAGAGTTAAGAGAATTCGGCATTGTCCAGTTAAAGGTCACGACAATATTGCAACAAACGCAAGAGCTTATACATACAAATAAGCAATGCTTGAATGCAAGAGAATTAGGAAGAACCAAATCTCTATTTATAATAAGTTTTATTATGATGAAAAGGTTCAAAAGAGAATGCTGAGAAATGAACAGAAAAGATACTGATATTCTTAATAACATATTGTAGGCATAAACATTCAATCACGTCCGGCTTCCAAACATGTCCTTCGGTTATGTCCAACTTTACCACACAATCCACAACGCACTGCCCTCTTTTTGGGAACAGGAATTTCAGCCTACAGATTTCAGAATAAGAAGTTGTAGTAACTATCTATAATTAACAAACCAATCTCATATGTAAAATTCCTTCTAAGTTCATTTTACTCCAAAGATTCCTATCTTCATAGCAAGTCTCACACTAAAATGCATTTCAATTTTTATCATTCTATCATATTTCCATGTGCTCCATCATTGATTAGTTTCTTATCTTCTGCCATATAAAGAAATAAGAAAGACTAAACTTTCTTTCTACCTTCCCAAAAGTACTTATCTTCTGCATTCACTTCAACTACTTTTGTTGACTGATGAGTTTATTATTCATGTATATACTTTCTTTGTGTTATTTTATTTAATCAAGCAAAAATCTATGGAATTCATTTTCAAGTACCGATTTTTGAGCTGTAAAAGAGAGATCACAATCCAGATCGATGTGTCCACGTTCATTACATATTTTGCAAGTTTGATTGAGCTCTTGAACAGTTACTCTCCTTAAAGCCTAAAATCATAAATGCATATGAAAATGTCGTTAGAAAGTATATATTCCCGAAAACGAAAAAGAGATCAACAAATTGTCACAAATCATACTTTTTGTGAATAACAGTATTAATAGTAATTTAGTTGGATTGTAGAACGCATGCCAGTTTTACATACCCATTTTCGGAAGTTTGCAGAAAAGCAAACTAGCTGTCCAACTTTACCACAGTGTTCACAGCGTCTGTTAGCCACACCCCATTCCATGCTTAGTTTCTTGTGGACTCTTGGACCATTCCCGAAAAACAAACGTAATGGTAGTTCCCTCTGCACATAAATATATATGTAAAAGAATGAAACAAACTAGAACTGAAATGAGTATGATCAGTTCGTAAGATACTAAACTCATATAGGTGGATATTCATAGTGGTTCTTGAATATCTCCCAGATAATTGTTTTCTTTTTTCTTCAAATAAGATTTCCTAGATTATTATTTTGAGTGCATTCAATCAAATTCTAACCCATCTTATCCAACCATGTTACCTTCTACTACAAGAATACATTTAATTAGTTTCCAAAATTTTGGAGTCATCCTAAATCTAACTTTGATAGATAATGAGTAATATATTTTTGTTACAGTTGGCTACACCTACTCTAAATTCTGACTATAAGTAAAAAGAAATAAATGAAAAATATTTTTTTTTTGGAATTTTACACTAACTCATTAATTTTCTAAATTAAATTTATTTTATTGTTAAAGTTAGTCAAGCTGACATTAACTCAAAATTAAAAATTAATTATATATTATACTTAGAGTTGGTTGAACCATTGATGACTTTAACTTTAAAATTTAAATATATCTTATAATTAAGAATTGAGAAAGTTGACGACAATTTACTGAGCAGAAAAGTACCATCACATATGCTTTTGCCTTACCTCCAAGACAATTTATCACACACATCAAGACTGAATGTGTATTGTTGAGTGTAATACAATGCTTGTGGGACTGAGTGTAATAATCAAAGGTACTTTTAAGAATAATATATATATTCGATATCAAGTAAATCATTTACTGAGAACAGAAGATATAAATAAATTCTCATAATCTTTTTGAAGTAAAATCTAACTCCTAGAGGCTTTCCATTTGAGGCCAGAGACAAATAACAGATAACAGATATATGCCTTAATTACCTTTCACCTAAAAACTTCACTGCTGAAAATAAAATGAAACAAAGGCGAAACTATGACTAGACAACGCTTGATTTGCCACAAGCATTCAAAGACAGACAACTTGAAAAGCAATTACTATAAAAGGGAGGCTGGCTCGTAGAGTCGTAGGAAATACACTATTTTATTTATTTTTTATGTCAGTGATAGAGAAAAACAAAAAATAAAACGCAACAAAAAGTTAAAACTTACTTTTTTTGAAACAACTTCAGTTTCTACATTTGCTGTGTCAACCAAACCTTGTGGACCTGTTGAACTTAATCTATCCTCCAAATCCATGCTCATGTAACACTACAACTACAAATTGCATTCTTTCAATTTTGTAACAAAATAAAAACTTTGTGCTCTCCTAGCTATCCTCACAGATAAAATCATCAAAGCCTTATTCTATCAAAAGGAAGTCAACAACTTGTTAAAAAGAAACGCATACAAATTGACAACAAAGATTAGTAGCCTGTTTTCACTTATCTATAAAGGAGTTTCATGTAAGACCTTTATCAAACAACTACAAGCATTTAAAGATGTTAATATCATCATTAGATCATTAGCTTATGCCCAGCAACTGCTTCTTTGTCTCATAAAAACTTCATTTTCTACCATATATGGTTTCGTACTATATGCTATCTATGATTCCATTAAACAAGCATTTATTCCATTTCTGTTCATCTGGTTTAATCTGTATGCATATCATTTCTGTAAGCAATTGTGACAAATTATGAGAGAAAAGCATGCCACCATACTTTGTATTGAATTTTGGACCACTTCCTCCATGAAAAAGGAGTCATGACAGTTTGTAAAGTGAATAAAACAAAAAGTAATACTAATGCCACGTGCTTTATATGGCATGTCACACAATTGTTGATTCTGTTGATCATTTTTCAAGAAAATGATACAAAATGGATTAATGTCAAATAGTAACTAATCAACACCCTACCTGCTTGAGTTGATTTCTAATGAGATAAAAACATAAATGCATTCACATATTATACCAAGTATGGGACTATGTTAAAATGTTAAGAGTAGAGATCATTAGAGTAAATGAGAAATAAAATTTGGAAAAATTAAGATGAGACAAAAATGAAGAAGAAAAAGTTTTGTATATTATCACAAAATAATGGTTCACAATCACAACATAAACAATTTATGTCTTCTATTACGTTATCAGAAACAATTTATTTATTTATTTAGATGAATAATTAATGATAAAGGAAAACACCATTAGATGTTAAGAAATTTCTCAAATTCTAACCATTCTCCTTTAAATGTTTCTTCTATACTTCAAGTCATGATCTTAGTAATTCAAACTACTTTGTGATCATATGTGATAACTAATATTCAGCACTACAATACTCCAATTTGATTTCTCTAATTCTCAAACAATAAGAGTCCAAATGAATTTGAGTCTTATATTAAGTAAAAAATAAATAAAAATAAACAGCATATAAGGAAGAACACAAAGGTGATGGTTCATCTTGATGACGGGTGACAAGTGTTAGTACAACACGTTCAAGCATTAACATAAACGGCGGTACAAGTAAAGGATATAATTGAGGGAGAGGATACCAATGTGTAAAAGCTCACATTTCAAATATGAGTTTGAGTCTCACATTGAGTAGAAATGAGAAAGTTGAACAACATATAAGAATATAAGGATTGTTGAATTTGACTTAAAGAACGCATGAATCTGGATAATAAGCTCACAACAAGCATACTTCCAATAATAATTCTATACACAACTACATCTCCTTGGATCTCATGTTCATTCATACACAATTTTTCATTCACCATGAAATGTAAACCGACTTTACACCAATCACCCTTTTATGTTTGGGTCTATTCCCGAGCTACCATGTAATATTCTTCTCAATCATACGTATCTCCTTCTGCATGATAGTCTTCCATCCTTCACAACAAGTTCTAACAAAGGGTTAGGTATCCAAGTATGAGTCTAAGTTTCACATTGAGTAAAAATGAGAAAATTTAGCAACATATAAGAAAGAAGACCTACAAACCCAATACTTAAAAGTTTTGGGTTGAAGGTGGTGTCATTCTCTTGTGTAAGTCTAGCTCTTGTCTCATTCCTGTTTGATCTCCACATTGTTTCTCCCCTATATCGAAAATCTTCCTATGGAAGTTTAAGGTCCTTGTGTGGGTCTAGCTCATATCTTATTGTTGTGTTTCTCCCCTAGATTTTTCCAACACAAAGCTCTATTACATCCGGCATACACATCTTCGTTTGACATTGCTTGGTACATCGGTTTACATTCGATCACAATATCACTTTTTGGAGTCTCTATTGCTCCCAAAAAATAAAACTTTTAAATTTCCCAATTAAGGTTTTCTATCACACCAAACTTCACAATTTGTTTATCTTTCCAAGGCCTTGGTTGACATATATCGCAGGAAAAACGGAAGTGTTTACTACTTTAGCCTAGAATGTCTTTGTGAGACCCTTCTCAAACAATAAGCATCTGACCATATCCATCCATGATTGTTCTATTCTTTCTTTCACTCACTCCAGCTTGATTCCTTCATGATCAAAGAGCTTTTCAAACTCCTTTGTTATATATTAAATTTCGTTACTAGCTTCTTTACTTTACAATCTCAGTCTCTCTCAACTATTGCTTTAAACTTCTGAAATGTTGTGAGGACTTCAAATTTTTGCTTCAAAAATAGACCCAACACATCCTTGTAAAATCATCAATGAATAGTAGAAAATATCTATTTTCTCCATGTACCCAAGTTGGTTATAGACTTTGCACCTTGCATCTAGTTTGAACCAACAAAGTTTTTTAGTATGATTTTTCTTTTTGTACTAGTTGCAAGGTAGAAACTTCTTCCAACTTTCACCTTTTAGTTTCTTAAACTTCTCCTTTCTATCACCAACAAGTTTTTTCCATTGTTGGACTTTGCCTATGGTTTGTGCTCCTGGGACACCTTCCGGACTCCCATCCCATCCTAAGAGATTGTTTGAGCCCAATGGCTTGTAGAGCATTAGTTTTGGCAGTGTTATCATGCCAAAATCCTTGCTTTCTTTTACAAAGGAGAATTTTTATTCAAACTTGATTGATTAAGATTTTCTTCAACACATAGATCACTCAATTCTTCAGCAAGCAACCTTGTATGGGTGATCATGTTTAAAAGTCATTCAGTGAACTCTTTGATAGATTCACTATCCTCTTTTCTGACAACTTCAAAATGTCCTCTCAAATTTATAACTTGTCATTTTCATTCTATTACTCTCTTGTAATTCCTCATTCAACTAATCTCATACTTCCTTGACAATTTTCAAACTAACTATCTCGGTGAAAATATCATATGATAGAGTTGCTTGTATGATAAGTGTTCCTTCAACTAGATGAAAAGGATAATCAAGATAGGTAACTTGAAACTCCTACTACTCTCCAACTGACATCAAGTGAGAGTAACACCTCTATTTATAGTGATAGTAATTGGACATTTTAGTTATGGGCTTGTCTCAATTACTATTCATTGAAACCTATGATTAGTAGTGCTATCAAGCGAGATAATTTGTATTAATCACAGTAATTTGTGCTTTTTAATTAATCTTGTTATTTTACGCATGTGTCTCCAAACCTAAACCTTGAACTCGGTTTAGTTCAAGAGATAGAAGTCAAAAATGACAATGTTCTCGATTGATGCTTCTCAGAATATCTCAGGACAGACTTGCTTTTCTATGAATTTACCTGCATATGGTACAATATGTGTTTTTTCTTTTTTATTTTGTCATTATGAAATTTGAGTTGTGCTAGTGTCGGATATTCAAGTAATGGAGTTTGAATACTACAATTTTTCATTATATCTCATAACCTTGAGCTCTCAAATAAATCATCATCTTTGTAACCCATGGACGAAAGTTCTCACCAAAAAAATGGGAGATGAAGGTAATGAACTCTTAATGACCATTTGTGTGATTTTTCTCTCTAACTTTTCAGCTTCCCTTTTTTTTCTCTCACAATTCCTCAATTCTTGATACCTTGTTAAAGTGATAACAATGAAGGAGATTTTTAGAGTAAATGTGAAATAAAATTTGGTAGAACACACGTGGAAAAAAATAAAGAAATGTTTTGTATATACAAGAAAATTTTTCACAATCATAAAAAAAACAGTATATACAAATGAACCCCTAAGAGTTGCTTTTGTAAGCCTATAGAGTCATCTCATTGGGTAAAAAGCATTCATTACAATCACTCAACAAGTAGTGTGTTGGTAAACTAAGAGAGTAAACTATATGTCTTCTCTCTTAAGTTATTCGAAACTATCATATGGTAAGAAACTTCTCAAATTCTAACCGCGTAGGCTTGCTTATACTGAAAAGGATTTGGCAAGAGGTAAAGAATACGTTGAAAAATAAATAATTGATTTCCATCTTCCCAAACTATGCGATTTTAGTACTATTAGTTAGCCCTTACAACTAGTGGAAGTTGTTAAGAAACCCAGAAATGATACATGTGCTGATAAGAAAAAGTTGACAAAAAAATAAGGAAAAAATATAAGTGAATAGTAACAAAAATATGTTGAAATCTTACTATATTGCTATTAAACTAGTTTATATCAGGATCTGGAAATAAGTTTATGTTAGGAACAATCAGTTAGACAAGTGGTTAACTATTAAGAAGTGATTGATGGGTTAATAATATATTCGTTTAACTAAATATTCCTAAAGCCTATTCAAAATTCCAGTTTCTTGTTTTCTCATTTTGCCCAGAAAGTATAAATTCAGGAAAAAGGGTCAAAAATTTATCATTTCATAATTTCTAGCCATGCCTGCGAAGTCAGAGACTACAAACAAAGAGAGTAAATACAAGGGCATGCACCAACCATGCTAATTGTTACGCTTGCTCTTAGTAATGCTCAAAGAAAAGTATTCAAAATAAAGAGAAAGAAGTAAAAGCTCTCATATTCTAAGATGATGAGGTAGATTGGTAAAGCAAAACAGCTACTCATTTTAACCAAATGCATCCCTTGTGTCCAAATTTCTGTAACAAAATAATCACAAATTCAAAGTTTCTATTTTTTAAACAACTATAATAATTTCCTAAATGTATCACCTAACCTAAAGAAGAAAAGCCTTCAGTAAAGTCTTTCATTGAAAAGAAATGAAGGAACTCACTACATTTCAACAAATTGACACAAAAATAGCATTCACCTATGTTTGCTTATCCATAGGGAAGCCTCCTCTGTGACCAATAGTAAGTAAACGAAGCATTAAAAAATAGATTATAAAAGCTTATAAGCTGGACAAAAGTGTGTATTCTTATAATGTATACAATATCAACAATTGTAGTTCAGTGTATTTGGTTTTAAAACATTTTTTTTCCTTTTTGTGACTTGTTGATTATAATTTAAACTTGTAGCTTCTGTTAGTGGTTCTTATTAGTCATTACTTGCACTATACGATATAAATGCATGCTATTATGCTTCCTGTAGAATAAAGGTTTTAAGTATGCTCTATCAAAAGCTTTATCTCTCACAGATTTTTCATGAGATTGATAAAAAAATAGCACATTGTAGTATTTGGCAAGTAATACTTGTCCAATATTAATATCAATCTGGAAAACAGCAAAAAAATCTTTTAAAACTAAAAATTGGTGTTTGGGCCTAGCACGTGCTAGATTAGATTATTTGCTTTTGTAAGATACAAAAACTGCTTAACCTGTATACCCAAGGTGATTAGCAAAGTCTTAATAACAGTTTTTCTTATTCTAACCAGACACTGTAGGATATTATATGAATGACCAATCTTCTAGATAACACCTGGAGGAGACACAGAAAGAAGAAAATGACAACTCAGACAGTTCATCAAACATAGAATTAAGACTGGTGGCTAGAACATGATCCATACAACAGATGAATTCCATTTCTCTAACACAGGGAAAACAACGCATTAATAAAATTCTCTAAATTACATTACACATTAAGAACAAGAAATATCCAAAGCAAACTAAGAGAAAAAGAGGCTAGCCCAAAAAATCAAAGATTCAGCAGAATTTATACATGGATTTGAGCACTGAATTCACAATAGATATTTCCTTCCAACACAAGCAAGGGAACTGATTTCTGTTATGAATTCTGATACATCAAACTGAATACACAAAATCAATTTAAATAAGAAAAAAAAAATCAGTACATGACAGAGGAAATGAATGAAACATGCAAGAAAATTGGTGAAAAATTAAGCAAAAATAAATCGAAGTCGAAGTCAGACAACCCTATTGCAAGACTCTTCAACTTCAAGAAGAACATGTTAATTGAATAAAAAACAGTGCTTTCAAACAATTTAATCATAGAATACCTCAGAGAATCAATGGACCTATTGATGAGTTATACAAAACTCGGAAACCCTTTATGCGGCAAAGTCTCAAGAGGCAGAATCCACAACACAGGACTATCAAAGGTAGCAAATTTATACATGTAATGGTCCAAACAAAGTAAGAACACAGGTGGGTAATGAGTAAAGCTTGTTTTGAGTACGTGTCGTACATTCTAGACTGAGGGAATGACCATAACATGCACAGTGTATGAAACATTGCACAAATTGCAAACGGCACTTCTTAGTGTGATTTTGCATGTGGATTTGAACTGGGTTGGAAGTGGTTCGTCGTTTTGCTGAAGGCTTCTGGGTTTCTGAGCTGAGAATCAGACCAAGTTTAAGGAAACAAAGGTTATGTTCTATTTGAAGTTACTGATTAATAACACGACGTCGTTCTTACCTGTTCGAGGTGTTCAAAATCAAGGTTGATTTGAACATATTTCTAATCTAATTCATCTCAACACAGCCAAAACAATCATTTTATTATGGAAATAATTTCTAAAATAGCTATTATACAATTTAATAAATTTATCAGGCACTGATGAAAGCTTTTAAATTAAATACAAATATCTTTGTATGTAATGTGGATTAAATTCTGACATGACATTCTTTAATTGAATTGACATATTTATTATTGTCTTTTATTTTCACTTTGGCTTAATTGATTTCCCCTTTAAACTGGATTTTAATTATAAGTGAGAAATCAATTCTATATTTTGAATGCAGTTATTGTTCTTCCTTTTTGTACCTCTCATGCATAGCAAAAATTTAAGCATTTCAATCTCAATTTTATATTTTATGTACTTTCGATGTAGTTATTATTTTTTTTACTATTCATTTAGCACAAACAATGGAAATAGATGATTTTTTGCCATATCTAAAAAATTAATTGAATGTTTATATAGACATTATTAGAAATTTAAAAAAACTAAAAAATATCACTTTAAATTATTAATGATATTATTACATTTTCTTTTTGAAGTACCTATCTTCCTCAGGTGTATATATAAAAATTATAATTATTATTTTTACTATGGTTTAAAAAACATTTTTATGAATTTTAAAATAAAAATAATATTTATATCAATATAATATTTAAAAATGTGTTACAATATATCATAAATAAAAAACTGGCATGTATAAGTAAAATATATTAAATACAAAATTAAAACAGAATGTTATTAGAAATTATTTTTTTTATTTGAGAGAAGAAAATATTAAAATTGATTTAAAAATAATTATGACACATTTGTTCATATTAAATTAAGATAGTAGGAGTGTGTGTTTCCTGTATGTATTTTCATTCCTATGTATGTTTGTATTAGATTATTATATTCATTTCATTCGGTGGGAGGAATAATGTTAAGTCCTTTTCATTCGGTGGAAAACAATTTTATTATATATATATATATATATATATATATATATATATATATATATATATATATATATTTATAACAATTAATAATAGATTGGAATGTGTAATTATATTTTTTTAATTTTACTTTTTTATTATTTGTATCTTTCTATTTATTAACTAAATTCTTAATTTCTATTACATAAAAAGAAACTTCCCATAAAAGTTAAAAGTATTTTCATTATATAATTATTATTATAACCATGATTTTTAAACAAAAATTAAAAATTTTCAAAATTACTCTTTACAAATTTTATTATAATTTTACTTCTTATTTTGGTAAAAATTTACAGATATTTCTATTATATAACTATAATATTATAAAATAAAAAAATTGTTTTCATAAATATCTTTTCTATATACAATTTTTTTAAATTTTAATATAAATTTTAGTAACAATTTTAACTTTTAATCTGTTTTCTTGTTATCATAAAAATAATAAACACATACCTGCACATATGCTTCTAATATATATAATATTTTTAATATAAAAACATTTAAAAGAGAAAACTGAAAAAATAAAATTAACTTTTTCATATATAAATTAATTTTTATCTTATATTAACTACTAGATTCATTTTAATTTTAAATGAAAACTCAATTGTTTTTTTTCTAATAAATTGAAATTATTATACAGAAACTGAAAAAAATGCCTATATTTTTCAATGATAGAAATCAAACTACAAATATTATCTTAAAAGTACTCCTTTACAATAAATTATTTGTAATAATCTAGAAATTGATAAAACTTAGATCAACAGAAGCTGTGCATTAGATGGACACAAGCCTGATGCTACAGACAGGAGTGTCTCTTTTCATAGATATTCCACAACCAAACAATTACCACCATGGCTAGAAAGAGACTATTTGCACTAAACATTTTAGAGACAGATCAAACAATCTCTTCACTAATATCACTGCATTACAACATCATTTCTTCTTCAACCTTATTTTGTGACAGCAGTAGCCAATCCAAGTTCCTTGCGTAGCTCTTCATCTGGTTCCAAACTATCTGGAATAGCACCAAAGATTCTTCTTGATACCTCAAATCCAGAAACTACATGATGCACATATGCTGATGCTTCATCCACTGTCTGCTGCAAATTTAATGAGGCAGCCATAAAGTTTGAAGAACTTCTTGACAACTTTTTTTCTAATGGTTTGTCCAGGCCAGCAGCCTTAAGGAACCGTGTTGTTGCGGCCTCCCAAGATAGTTCATGTCTCTCAGCATCAGTGAGTTGTGCAGGCTCTTCAGCCAGTGCCTTGAGTGTGAGTTTAACAAATTCATCACTGCTGTCATATGTCCAACAATTTGAAAACTGCTTGAAAAACTCGTTAGAGGGATGGTTGGCACACACAACAATTTTTCCCATTGCTAAAGCTTCTGCTGTTGTTGTGCAAACCACATCTGTTGTGCTTGGATTAAGAAACAATTTGTAGCTGACATGCAGGAAATGAAGTGTTAACATACACATCTTACATCTGTGGAATGCTCAAACTATATAAATCTTGATATGCACAAAACAGACAAGGTGACAAACTGAGTCTAAGAGAACATATAGTAACTATGTCAAGACATAAGCAATGGCAGTTTCTAATAAATAACAGAATGATTTTCATACTTCCAAGTTAATGTTCACAAGGTGCAATATTTCATGTTATAACTCCACATATTTTCCTATTCAAAGGGAAATATCACCAAATACAGTACAAATATGGAATCAGAAAATTACTACCCTGCATAAAAAGCCTGAATGAGATATTCTTAAATCTTAATCTGAAGTAACAAGTGAACTTGATGATGTATGCAGATCAGTAGGAAACTTACTCATGAAATAGAGCATCAGCATGATCACGAGCTGGGTTAACTCTAACTGTCAGCTGCAACTTTTTTGCAGCTTTGTGAACTTCATCTGAGTCTTCTCCACTGCCAAATAAATCAATCTCCAGAGCAGATAATTCCTTTTGATGATCTTTAAGAAGTTGGAGCAATTCCTTGTAGCCTTTGCTCCATACCATCTTTCCAATAAAGTAAGCACCTTTGGTAAAGGCCTTGACTCCCTTCTGTTGTTGCTCCCTCTTTTTCTCACCAATCTCTAGGAATTTCGGATTAACACCATGAACATTACAGATGATGGACTCAATGTACTCCTGGGTGGCAGCAGATAATCTAATTACCTGCAAATATTCAGCTAATCAAATCCAAGAGGACAAACATGCAAAGCTTGCAAGCTTATGGTGAACGTTAATATTATTTTCGCGACCAATCATAACAATGAAGTTTCATTCTCATTTCTCACAGGATGATATTCACTTACCTAAGTTGAGCATGTCAATCTACTGCTTTGAGGACAGCTTTGTTTATGTTAGATTTTCATCCATGCAAAAGAATAATGCACTATGAAAAATCGTGAAAACATTTTTATTATCTACCCAAAGGATGAACATATCAATGCCTATCAAAAAGAACTAGATTTGTTCATTCAGAATTTAAACAATCACAGGTTAATAATCAAAATGGACTAGTAAAATATTGTGTGTCAGACAAAGTAGGATACCATAAGTATTTAACTAAGTCAGTATTTTCTTTATTTTTTCCAATGTCAAAGATGAATTTTTAAGATAAAGCTAAGAGGTATATAAAACAGCAAAGAAAAAGAAAAACAACACAAGAAGTTGTCAATCCCTCTGCATATCTGGCCCCACCATTTGCACAAAATAGAAGTCAATCACCTAAGCTTATCTATTATCAACTGCTAATCTAATTGCTACCAATGCTGCTGACAGGAGGAACACTCAACTTATCTTTGAAGGTAAAAATTGAAAACTAACACAATTTCAAATTTCTAGCTTAACTTATTGAAAAAGTGAGAACGACAAGGTAACATTGAATACACATTTACTATTTTGCATGAGGATATAATAACTTGCCTTGTGACAATATATACCAACAACCCAGTTGTTTAAATATTTCAGTATAAACGCTTGCATGATTCCATTCTTCTCTCTCTTCACATATTCCAAATAATTTGTGTGAATGATCCCTATAACTAGCCTGAATTTAGTCTTCCATCTTTTCCCATGGTGATACCATGTTAAGTGCTCAGGCTCCTCTAGCACAGCAATATCTGCCACTTCATCAGGGATAATTTCTGAAATATCTCCAACAGCAAGAATGCTCCTTTTATCTATTGAAAACTACATCATAAAGATAGAACAAATTATCACTACTTAGATGTTAAAAGTAAAAAGCTCATAGATGTTCAAATCTATAACCGAATAGTTTTACAAAAAGAAATTATCACCTTCCCTGGATAAAACTGTATGCTGAAACCAGAACTAAATCCAACTCTCTCCTCAAGCCATTGGCGGATATACTTCTCATGTTCTTTGGGTGAAGCAAATGTGATCTTGTTGGGATATACTAGTCCTTGATCTTTCAAAGATAACCAAGGTATCACCAATGTAACATCCCTTTCCCCACTTTTGCAGAGATATGCAGCACGAAACAGTGGATTCACAGCTGTTCCTGTCAACCACGGAAGGCTAGCAGTAGTAAAAATTGCAATATGCTCTTTCTTATCCATCTGTTTCTGGGTTAGGCTCAACTCAGAAATCTTATCATCATGTTTCAGAACTCAATTGCAGAGGAAAATCACCAGCAAAATACTGCTTTAGAGGATAACTAAATATCACTTAAACTGCAAAAATGGTAAAAAAATATTAGCTGACATGTAATATACATAATGGTACAAAAATAAGAAAGAAATATAAATCAAACATAAGCTGAAACAAATATTCTATTAAAATTCTGCAAAAAAATTTAAAAAAATACTGTACTATCATTTCGGAGATCAAAAGGTATTTAGAAATACTGCAAAAAAACATGAATGGGATTTAAAAAAGGTTGGTGTTGCCTGGACTATGAAAATTTTTTTTGGTAGTCAGCATTGTTTACACATTCCATGATCCATGATAACAATTAACGATCATGCATGTGATATCAAAAGGTTCTCATCGCTTGATAATATATAAAGAGGAAAGTGTCCCCATTCCCAATTTTTCTTAAAAAAATATTCTATTTCATTTCATCCATCACAGAACAAATTAGAGGAAACAAAGAACAAGAAAAACCACAATCCATACCATTCATCAGAAGCCAATATGAAGCTTACTCTTTTCTTAAAGACTTATTAGTATTCACTGATTGATTAGGAAGCCCCCAACAAAAGCATACTTCAGAAACCAGTAAAACCACCTCAGTTTCCAAAACCAAAATCCACCCAATCGAATCTCACATACCCTTATGGTTCCTTTCCGTTTTTCCAATCTAGATCACCCCAAAATTCAATCTTTGCGTATAAAATTTGCCAAAAATTATACCAAATAAAAAAATAATTAAAAAGGTGAAATTGTGGACATAGAGTGTACCTTGAAGGGGTCAAGTATAAGGGTAGAAGGAAAGAACGGTAAAGAAGGGATCTTAGAGAACAAATTGGTGAAAAATGAATGGCGAAGAGAGGGAAACGATGGGAATTGAGGAGAGAGAATATACTCTCTTTATTATGAGTTCCAAAATTATGGTTTGCTTTTCCTACCAATCCATGCACAAGCCAATCATAAAAAAAAAACAACAAATGAATCTTCAATTATTTATTGTCATAAAAACTATATATCATATATTATTAAAAAATAATATCATATAGGTAGATTTCATATGGTTGCGTTATATTTATTTAAAGTGATTATAATGATATATAATCTTTTAACCAGTACACATTTTAACTAAATCAGAAAAACAGCCGTGCAGATAATACTTGCAATACTTTATGTATTTTATTAGTAACGAGAGTATCATAATTTTGTATTCTTTATTTATTGAGTTAAATCACCTGTAAATACATATAAATTGTTTATCAATCTTCTTCTAAAAATCTTAGATAGGCGATAGGCAAGAGGGACACCAAATAGGTTGTTTTCCTAAAAAAATTAAAAGGATTAACTAGAAATAGTTAGGAGAAATCAATAATTAAACGTTTGATTAGTAAAGCCTTAAAAAAAATTAGATGTAATTCAAAAATTATGAATGGATTTATATAAACGTATTGTATTAATTATATATGATAAAGATCTTATAAGACTCAGAACTCCTAATTTTAAAACCTTAATCATATCAAATCAGTTGGTTGTAATGAAAAATTCTTTTAAGACACGTATCTTTAATTTAATTTAATATTCTGTCTTAAACCTTAGCATTACAGAGACCCGTATATTAATATACAAGTGTTATTGAGAATTAAAAAAATTGCAGTGCAATTCATTTTGCTTCTTTTCCGTGGAAACCAGCGACAGTGGCATTCTCAGTGCATTGAACGTTTGGTGTTCCTTTTTCAGTTTTCCAACTTCACTTCACTTGCATCTCATGCGACAAAACCCTACACACTAGATAGTACTGGAAACACCATCTTTCGGGTTCCACTAACGTACCCTTTAAATCATTTCAACGTCTTTCCTCAAAGCAGAGGTAAAGGTTTCACCTTTGTGTTAGATTTTACCAATCTCAAATGTTTCCTTCAAATTCTGAGGCAACTTCTCTATCTGCAGGGTCAAAAGCAAATGGGTACCCTTTTTTTTTTTTTTTTGTTAGTTGTGTTCTTGAGGATGTGATAAATGGTTTGTGATGTTGGTGTTTGTTTTATTTATTCTGTTCTGATTTTAAGGTTGCCGATTAGGTCGTTGTTTGGTGTTATATTTCGAGTTGAATAGTGAATTGTGAGGGAAAGCTACGATAGTTGTTTGTATTTTTTTAGAGATGTGAGTATAAAGGTATTTGAAAATGATACATAGTGTTTTGGCATTTCGAGTTTCCTGCATTGTATAATCCAGTTGAATTAGCATGTATATTTCATTTGGAAAATGTTTTTTTTATCTCAATTTGCTAGCCTTCTGAGGTTTCTAATTTCACTCTGAAAGATCAGCCTTAGCTATCTCTGAAGTAGTTGAACTAGAATAATGGAATTTTATAGTTCTTTTTGAGCTAATGTTATTTTATTTGTGGACCTTTCTTCTTGACTAGTTTGTGGTTGAAGAGATGTTGATTGGTCACGCAGATCACTTATCGGAGTCGAGGTCACTTAAGGATCAGATACTTGCTGACTCTGGGTCTGAATTAAGTGATGATGAAGAGGAGCATTTTTTGGAACAGATACTGTACTCAGCATCATTTGAAGAGCTTGCAAGCAACAGCGTTAAATATGACACGGTCATATGGCTTGCTATATCATTGCTACTGGTATTGGCTTGGGGAATTGGACTTTTTATGTTGCTTTACCTGCCCATTAGGAGATATGTGCTTCAAAAGGATTTGTCTTCTCGCAGATTATATGTTACTCGTACTGAAGTGGTTTATAAGGTATGTGAGAATTGTTCTGCATAATTGTAATGTTGTGATATGAAATATGAGTTTTGACACAAGAAGTGATTTGTATTCCTTTTTTCCGTTGATCAAGGTATCAAGGCCTTCATTTATACCATTTTGGGGGACCGTAACAATTGAGAGGCGTGTACCTCTTTCTCTGGTGATTGATATTATTATTGAACAAGGTACTGATGCAGGCATACCAGAAATTTTTCTTGCACCCTATTTTAGTATGTTTTCTTTAAAATAAATTTATCTTACCTTCTTGATATGTTTCTTGAGACTTGAGTGTGTGTGTGTGTGTATTCATCCCTCATTTTTGCAAAGAATAATGAAGTGTTCTTCTAGCAAATGGTTGTGGATTCTGTTGTCTGAGTGAAAGGGCCGATATGAATGCCTTTCTGGACTCTGTAAATTTTAAATTTAGAAATAAATAAGCAATAAGATTGAGATACTATGTTTTTGTTTCTGTAGACTAACATTCTAGCATATCAACTTTTGCTCACAGTTTGTGTGCTTTATATCTTTCAAAAGAATGAGGGACAATAGGGTTTTGCATGGCTAAAATTTATTGACTAAATACTCATAACGAAGCATATTTTAGCTTTTGCTTAAAACCTTACCTACATGATGTTTGTTCTGTGTTGTCCTCTCTTCCTTGACTAGATTTTCTCATTTCATTGTCCAGGTTGCCTGCAGTCTATATATGGTATTCATACTTTTCGACTTGAAAGTATAGCACATGGAAAAGCTGCTCCTGTAGATGAGCTTCAAGTTCAGGGAGTTTATGACCCTTCTCTTTTGAGAAAGGTGAAACAAAATGCTTCGTAATGTGATTCTTTTTATTTTAGGGACAGTTTATAATCTTCAATATTATTCTTTACATTTATCCTGTAAGGATTCTTATAGCTTTATACTGCCAAGTACTAACAAAGGGGATGCCATCATCTTAAAATGCTACAATTGGTTTGCAGATGATCATAACAGAGGCTTCAAAGATCGTACAAGATGTAAGTACAAGTGGGATGCATGCTGCTCCAAGCACAGATGTTGAAAACATCTCTCGTATGCCAGCAGCTAGTGAGGGATCAGTTGATTTGAGATCACCATCAAAAAGTTTGAAGGTAATACTAGACCTGCTGTCATGCACCCTGACAAATTCACCCTTATAGATGAAGGGGTTGGATGAATGCTGATTTGTGTACCATTAGTAACTTTTGTAGTTAGTTTTATGATCTTTGAGCTGGTAGGAATATGACCTTTGATTAACACGGAATGATTTGTACCCATATATTGCAAGAAGCATGTTTATCATTGTAAGCAATCTTTTGAATGATTAGACTTTTGTAGGTTTAGTTGAAGGCGCACAACTTGTTTTGAGAGATTCTGGATAAAACAATACAATTTAGGAAGTTTGATGCTGGGGTCCTTTCACCTTGCTATACTGCGTCCTACCATATTTTTGGTGATAAGGAGCATTTCTGACTTTGAATTTCAAAATTTTACATACATAGCTGTGGTGTATTCTCATTTTGCTTGGCAAGGCAACTGTAGGATAAATCATTACTTATCTATGGATTTAAGGTAAGCAATCCATATGCACGTTTCAGAAGGCAGAATGAGAGTTGAAACCTTTCCAAAATATTATTGAAGAACAGTAATTTACTTATTCGCACTATTTTTTGTTTAGTTACTACCATCATCCAATAAAAATATTAGTACTACTTTGGTTAGGCGGTACATTTGAAAGATGTTGATATGATAAACTGACAGAAATGAGATGTTGTATGTTTTTCTTAATGTTTTTGACTCAAGAATGATAACTTAATTGTTCTGATATGTTGCTGTTCAGAATCAAGCCATCAATCAGATGACACTAGCAGCACATGCATTGCTTATGTTTCACTCATATAAACCTCTATTGCACTCTCATCTGCAGATGGCAGGCTCATCGCATACTTCACTGGAGCGCAGAGTAGCTGGAGGGTTGCTGCTTACTAAACTTGAAGAAGTCAATAAATCAGTAAAGGTTTGTGTCTTCTCTTAATAGAGCATAATTATATAGAAGAACTTCCAATTTTTCTCACTCTAACTGGATAAAAGTACCATTTCTAAGTTGCTTCTTGTTCTAGGACATCAAAACTTAACTGTTTCTTTAGAAAAGTTATGTATTTGTTGACCATTTACTGATTTCAACTTCATAGCATGGTCTTGTTTAATAAATTTCTGTTCTTCCCCTCCCTCAAAATTCACCCCACTGGCATGAGTTTGTTTGTTCACAGTAACATAACATAAGATTATTTGCATTCATCTTTAGCTGGCTTGTTTTTATTCTGTGTTTATTTTGATCAGAGACTTGAGCTGCTTTTTGAGAAGTCGCATGCTTCTTCCTCCATTAGCTGAAGGCACCTTAGTTTAGCACGGCAAGAATTAAGTTGAATTGGAAGGAGTTTCCACATTACTAGTAGCTTATTTATGACTATGGAAATAGTAAATAATGATCTCATTATGTTAGTGTTACTTAGTCATTGTTATTGTTATCAATGATTGACTCTAGAAAATTCAGACTGAGGATTGTAGATTTTAGAACCTCATAATTGTTTTTCCTATTTTCTTTCATTCTAAATTTTTAATTGTATATTATATTTCTATACCAAAAGCCTATATTGTTTTTTTTCTTTCGTATAATAACTAAATCCCCCATTACTTCCATTATCAGCTTTTGTATTTATTAAGCATTCTTCTAAACAGAACTCGTATTCACAGCAAATCACTTCACAAGATGGATAGTTATCGAATACAAATTTTTTTTCTAGAGCTCGAAGATTTTTCCATTTTGGAAAAGACTTGTTTATTTTAATAAAAATATTCAAATTGAAAATAATTAAATGTAATAATTAAAATTTTAAAAATATTTCAAAAAGGTGTTGATAAATAGCATTATTCATTTGAAACTCAGCTTAGGTTAACTTCATTTTACAGTATTCAACTCAAGACAACTATTTCAGATATGGCAAAGATGAAACTTTTGATGAGAAACTCTACTCCTGAGAATTCTTCAATCAATGCCTCAATAGTGATCACACCTCTAAAGAGTAATTTCGTAACACATTAGTTAATTTTATTTATGTGTGACAATTCTTAAAAAAAAAAAAAAAAAAAAAAAAGTCTTTAAACGTGTGTGTAACTTTTGCTCTCTCGAATCTTGATTACTGAATAATACAAAGTTTACATGACCTTAATATTGCACAAACATTAATCATTCATTTTATGTACATATAATTTTTTTAGATGTCTCTACACCTATTGTAAAATCATGCATATCTTAAGAGTTCCACAGGAAGTATTGCTCTTTCCAACTTTATTTCATAAAATACATATTATTTTTACCATATTTTGTTTACACTGTTTCATGGATAAAGGTTCTAATTGCTTTAGATTCTAGTATAGATTGTATGTTCTTTTGATACTCTAAACCTTTTCCCTTGTAAACAAAAAAGATTAAATCAATAAAGTTTTTATATTTTAAAATTAAGCAAATTTGGTCTCTAATAAATTTTCTTCTATGTAAAATCTTTACATTCTCATTTTCATTGAAACTTTTATAAAATTGAATATACTAAAATATCTTTTACTCTACTTATGAGGCAAACATCTCATAAAAAAAAAATCTCAATTTTTCTTCTTCAAACCTAAGTATGTCATTTTGTAAAATCTATCAAAATTTATTAATTTTTGTACTAAATTTCTTATTTTATACTTTTAAAACTATTTCATATTCAAATCCCATCATAAACCCAATATATGTGAACATGAAATGGTAGTAGTTCAAGGGGTTTTGGTAATAAAAAAATGGACAGAAATATATTGAAGACTAAATAAAACCAAAAAAAAAAGTCCTGCCCTAACATGTTATATTCATTATTTATTTTTTAAATTAAATTGGATAAATTACATGAAATTCCCTCAATTATCAACCCAAACATGCTTAGCTCCACTCTTGCAATTTCCAAATGTATACTCATTTTTTAAAATTAAACAAATGTGTTATTAATACAAAATATTTACTAATTTTATTAATTTGAAACTTTGCTTATCTCCTTCAACTCATGATCGAAATTACACTAAAACTTTGGAAGGATGTGAAGTGTAATTAGTCTCTGTGTAGGCAAAATAGTCTTTTCCTTCATGGTAAGGAAGGTAGCACAAAGTATCATTGTAGTGTTGAAGCTATTGGCACAGCTCAAAACAATGACAGCCACGTGTAGTATGTCAAAAACGTACGACATTAACGTGTGGTTACAATTGTACAAGGAAACTGTTCATTAAATTTTCTTACAAAAAAAGATAGAGACTAACTATAATATCCAATACACATCACTGAGTTCATGATTTCTATGTTCGTGGCTTCTTTATTAAACATCTAAGAATGGCTACTTTTCCTACTCTTCATGGCTTGCAAAACCCTTTTCCTCGATCTCAATTCCTAGGCCAAGACCACCCTCTCACACATCACTTCCCTCTCAGACAAACACCTTCTACAGTGCATCCAAAAGCTCTACCAACTCATGAGGTGCTTAAGCCACAAGCCAAGTTCAACATATGGGAAATGATGGGAGGGAGAGGACTGTGCTACGGGGAAAAGGGTGTTCAGGAAGAGCTGAAAAGGCAAGTTCTTGCTGTTGATCAGCCTCCACTCTCAGCATCATCAAGTGGAAAAGAGCAGGAAGATGAAGGTGGTGATGAAGGAAGTGGTGAGGTTCCAGTAGATGGTTTTGAGAAAGAAATGATGGGGCTTACTGGGGGCTTCCCTGGGGGTGAGAAAGGCTTGAAAAAGTTCATTGAGAAAAACCCTCCTCCAAAACCAGATAATGTTTTGACCATGTCATTTTGAGAGGAGCCATTGTGCAGACCAATCAAAAGAAATGTTCACTTACATTTGATTAATAAATATATATATCTGCCATTCTGATATTTGACATTTCATACTTGGATGAGGTTTGCCATCTTTTCTGCCCCTCTAATCTTCTTAGGATGAGACTCAGATTTTTGTACTGAAACTTTAAACTGTTCACTTCTCAATTCATCATAGATATCTTACATGTAGCTTTATTAACAGTTAACAATTTAGTGTATCTCTCAATTTTAAAGTCCAAATTCTGTTTTTATTGTGGTTGTTTTGTTCTTAAGTGATGTTATGGTTGTTCATAGGAGGTTTTTTTTCTTCTTTTTTAATTGAAGGGATGGTCTTTCTTTCCAAGAAGAAAATAGAATTTATTCTAGAATTGTTAGTAATTACTTTGGGAACAATAATATCAAGCATAATGTTCTGTTTCAATCCGATCCTGTGCTCTTTCTATTATTTATAAATTGGAATGATTGCAGCATCAATTATCTATAACAAAATATCTCTGATTGATTCACAGCCACAGAAAAGGAATGTTCCTTCTTCAGAACATATGCTAGATTAAATGCAGCCACACAACAAAATTGCATTCACATCCTTATTGAAAAGAGGTCTAATTACTGTCTTATTTTAAGCTTATGAAGAGAATGGTGAATTATATCATCAGCTGCTGCTGAAGAAGCTTGATTATAAGGTGCACAATTTGATCTAAGAAGAAGGCTTGAAAATTCTTTGAACAGAAATGTGTGTGAAGAAATGGACCAAAGGGTGATTGTCATCATTAGCAGTTCTGGTGTAGAATCTAAATGGCATGACACTGTCCAAAGTTAAAATTGTCCTTATTCTGTTCACCACAAATGTGAAAAAGGGTTTGTTTCTTTTATCTATTTTATAGGATTGGCCAAGATAAGGGTTATCCACTTATCCTGTGTGTATCCATGGAATAAAATAAGCTTCTGTTGAACCTGCTTCAATCCAAATTATAATTTGTTCAATTTTTAATAATCTAAATCTGATTACATCTCTAGTTAATTGCTTTAATGTAATAACTATACATGTTTGACTTCATCTTTTTTATTTTAGCATTTCAACTTTATTGAGATTCTAAATGTATTTGATTGAGCTTTCTGTGTGACTGTGACTTTTGCCTAATACTCTTGACTACATATTTTGCAGAAGAAGATATAACAAAGATTATGCATTCCAATTAAATTATATAAGACCTTTGGTCTTGACAATAAAATACAATTTATTAATAATTAAATTATTTTTTAGTTGTAAAAAATTGAATTGCAAATAAAGAAATGTGGATTTTTTTAAGAACTTATCATTAAAGCAAAACTTATAAACATATAATGTGAGTTTCCATAAACAAATGATAAAACTCATTTAAAGTAGAATAGACTAATTTATATTAATAGATACTAAGACTTGATTTTTTAGAGATATAAATTTTAATAAATATAAAATAGAAAATATGTAAATATGTTCTATCAAGTTTCATTCTTTATTTTATAAGAATTCTATCTTTCTAGAATTTTTTTTTTCTCAAAGAGTATAGTCAAATAAAACATCTATTTTATTGTTAGACTATGTTATCAAGGAGGTGACAAATAATATATCAATATCAAGGAGGGGACAATAGTATATCAATATAGACCGATCATAATATTAATTAAGATAAATCAACATTTTCTAATATTAATTTAATTCATTATTTTCTTTTTTTTCGGAATTTTTGGATGGGAAATGTGATAGTGATTTAATTTAGGAAAATGTTCTGACTTTCAAACTATCTTTACAGTGTGAAGTTTCTTGGCTAGTGAAGCATGCTACATCTGACCACTGGAGTTTAATTAAGTTAAATTTATTCAATTTGATATTGAATTAGATGTGCAAAATACTTGTTGGATTGAGTTGGAGTTTTATGTATATGAATGACACTTATTTGAGAAAGATGATATTAAACTAACTTATATTAAGTGCACAATTTGAAGATAACTTATAACAAGTGCAGATCGTAAAATTTGACATTTTGGTTAAATAAATTCATGCTGTGATTGATAAAAATGTAATTTCAATATACTTAATTAAGTGTGAGTTTTTTAATTTAGATGTATATTGTTTGGGCACGTTACTTAAGAGACATTCAAGCAATAAGTAATAATTTCATACTTCTTTAATGTTGCTCAAGTATTATCATATACACTTAAATAATAATGTATGACCCTCAAGCTAGGCCTTGAGATTTGAGAGAAAATTGTAAGATTCTAACATAAGTGAAGAAGTGTTTATTCAAATGTTTACAAAGTTTTTGGAATTTGTTGATTTACACAACAAATCTTCTCACTCAGTAGATGTCATGCTTATACAATAAGACAGGGTGGTAGTGGTTCAAACAATGAATGAACACTAAAATAAGAGAAATAGATGTAATGAAATTATGTTAAATAGTGATATACTTATTAATATATATTGTATGTGGTTATGTGTATGATATTGTAGCCTATATGTAACTTTGTTAATAATATTAAGTAATGAGAAACTGAATAAAGTGTATATATTATATTGTTACTAAATAGATGTAATGAATCATTATATCATAAAAAAATTGATAATAATTTTTTAAGATACATCTAATAAATTAGATGTTAGTCTCATGAAACATGGTTAAATATTCTATTTTGAGAAGCGTTTGGTTTGAATTATTGAAATATTTATTATAATATTTTCAAGAGTGCGGATATGACATAATATATATATATATATATATATTATTAGTTAACTTCTATATCCAATTATTCAAGACATTATAGATATTTTCAGTTGATTTTTTTTTTCAAATATCCTTTTAGTTTTTTCATTATTCTATTATTGAACGGCTATTTAATTTTGTAAACATATAATTTGGATTGATATTTTTATTTGGTGGTATTAATTTTTTTCCATATTGATTAACATCTCTCTCTTGGCACTTTGCCATCCAGATTGGGCCAATAGAAATGGCATAAGTCCATTTAGGTTTTTTTCTTTTTACACTTCTATAAAGCTTTTGCACACCTCTCGTTTATTTTGCTATAAATTTTTTAAATGTATTTTCTATATTTTGAAAAATTCATTTCAAAATGCATTTGAGGTTATACAAAATTTCTAGGAGTGAAGGAATAAACACCCATCCATTTATTTTCCTTCATTGGTTTTTTGTTGCATTAAATCATACTGAGTTGACAAAATCCCACACACATTATTTTCTTTTGTTAGACTAGTTCTTTTATAAAAATAAAACATTATAACTTTTATAAATTTCAAAATCAATTAAAATTTTTAAAAATTTAAATTGTATTTTTTCCATTTTAATTTCAGTTTCTTAATTTGGTGTTTTTATACTTTTTTTTTTAAATTTAGGTCTCATATACTATTTTTTTAAAAAAATACAATCTTAATTCAACATTCAATTTTGAAAATTTTCTTTATTTTAATTAAACTATTATTTAATGTACTTTTTAGTGAATATCTTTGATTTAAAATTCAATTTAGTCAAAATAAAGAAAACTAAGAATTACATATTTTATAAGATAAGAAAACTAATATTAAGAAATTAAAATCGCATATTTAAGAATGAAAAGGAGAACAAAATTGTAAATTAGGAAAAGTTAGATGTGTTGTTAATCAATCGACGATTATCCTGATTGGCGAAGAGAGAGCGAGAGCAGCATAAGGCAGTTAGACACTCCCGCAGCTGATCATAGCTCGAAAGAAACGAAACCTTTGTTCCTCTTTCTCTTGTCTTCACTCCTTCGTGCGTGCGTCTATCCCAAAGAGAGTGAGAGTGAGAGAGCGAATTAGGGTTTCAAATTTTCAGTCAGACCAAATCGGAATCGGAAAAATGGGCGGTGGGGGCGGCGATCACGGACATGGAAACGGCGATTTCAGGACCAAGGTGTGGAGTATGACCGGTGGCCCTTATTGTCGTCCCAAGCACTGGAAGCGCAACACCGCCATTGCCATGTTCGGCGTCGTCCTCGTCTGCATCCCCATCGCCATGAAATCCGCTGAACTTGAGGTCCCTCTCTCTCTCTCTCTCTCACACACACACACACACACCGATCTGTTTCCTCGATTCGGTTTAGTAACTAGATTTTGATTTGATTTTTCATGGTTATATGTTGATGATTGATCGATTGTATGGATGGAAATGTATGTATTTGCTAACTATAAGGTCAAATGAGGCAATATTACGTTGTCACAACACTGGCTTAATCTTAATTCAATTTTTCTCCGATGTTATTGTTTGCTTCTATTGATTCTTGATTATGTTGCCACAAGCCCGCTGTGTCTCGATTATAGTTATAAATGGCAGCAAATAGTGCCACTATCATGCCGTGGTTGTGTTCAGGGATGTGAGAATGGCGGTGAAATTGCAGCTGAATATCCATCACATGCGAATATTTCCTGTCAGCACTTTGACTCCTACATTTTGTGGCTGGGTTCTGATAGCTTGCAAATATTCATGCTCAAGTTCACCCCAATTTTGCTTCACCAATCACTTAGCTGGCCAAGCTCATTTATTTTCTTGATAGACACTTAAATACTTATTGGTCAGTTTACTCACCTTTTTAATTGATAATGAGGGTTAAGAGTCTTCCTTCTTTTTTAAGTTTTAGGAAGACTTCGAGCCTTGAACAGAATGCCCTTGTTTAGCCTAATATAGTTGCCTAGATTGGCCATATATTTCTTCCCTCCACGAGAATGGATATCTCAATCTTAAAAGGACATCATTTCATAGTATATGCTAATAAATGTCGTCTATCCTGTAATCTCCTTAACTTTTTGTTTCTAAAAGTAAATAAGGTATACTGTTATTTCTCTGTCGTATAAAAAGATGCATGGTTTAAATCAATTCCAAACAGTGTAGACTGAAAAACGGGAGTGGAAAGGCCTTGTTCTGGCAGGGATTGTGTGTATCGGTGTTGTGCAATCAATGCATTCTTCCGAAAGAGTTCCCTGCAAAACAAATTTGGGGAAGATGGGCAGTTGTGTTTCAGTTTACTGTTGGAAATAACAACAATCATCTGCACTACATTTTTTTTTTTTCCAAAGAGGAAACAAGTTGCCAACTATTTTTTTCTGGTTGTTGATTCTACTACTAGCTTTTATTTTATTTTCTAAGAAATACAATGTTGTTTCCCCTTTCACAAGGTTATATAGGTTGGTAATTATTTCGTAGTTTATGACAGCAAATGTCATCTATCCAGTATTCCTCTTAATCTTTATCTTTTATTAAAAGAAGATCATTTTGTCTCATTTTCCTGTGTGGTATATGAAGGCGAAGAGTAAATCAATTCCAAATAGTGGAGTATAACCTGTTCCAGGAAGGGATTGTGTGTATTAGTGTTGTGATCATTGCATTATTCTGAAAGAGTTTCCTGCAAAACGAATTTGGGGAAGATAGGCAGTTGTGTTTCAGTTTGCTGTTGAAAATGTCAACAGTCATCTCCACTACCTTTTTTGCTAAAAGAGGAAACAAATTACGAACTATTATTTTTATCTGTTGGTGATTCTACTACTAGCTTTTATTATATTTTTTTAAGAAATAAAATGCTATTTCCTCTTAAACAAGGTTGTGATAGGTTGGATATTTTTTCATAGTTTATGTCAGCAAATGTCATCTATCCAGTATTCCTCGTAACCTTTTTCTTTATTAAAAGAAGATCAGTGGTATACAAAGATGCAGAGTTTAAATCAATTCCAAATAGCGAAGTAGGACTTTGTTCTTGACAGGGATTGTGTGTATCGGTGTTGTGCTACAATCGTTGCATTATTCCGAAAGAGTTCCCTGCAAAACAAATTTGGGGAAGATGGGCAGTTGTGTTTTAGTTTGCTGCTGAAAATAACAACAATCATCTCAACTACATTTTTTGCCAAAAGTGGAAACGAATTACAAACTTTTTGTTTTTCTGTTGGCAATTCTACTTGTAGCTTTTATTTTATTTTATTTTATTTTTTGAAGGAATGCAATGCTTTTTCCCATTTCATCAGGTTGTGCTAAAGTTGGACATTATTTCATAGTTTATGTCGGCAAATGTCATTTATTAGTATTCCTCTTAACCTTTTCTTTATTAAAAGGAGATCATTTAGACTCATTTTCCTTTGTGATATACAAAGATGCAGAGTTTGAATCAATTCCAAATAGTGGACTAGGACTTTGTTTTGGGCAGGGATTGTGTGTATCGGTGTTGTGCTACAATCATTGCATTATTCCGAAAGAGTTCCCTGCAAAACGAATTTGGGGAAGATGGGCAGTTGTGTTTCAGTTTGCTGTTGAAACTAACAACAATCATCTCCACCACATTTTATTTTCCAAAAGAGAAAACAATTGTCAAATTTTTTTTTCTGTTGGTGACTTTATTTTTTTGTATCCTCAGTTGGTGATTCTACTGCTATCTTTTATTTTATTTTTTGAAGAAATACGTGGCTATATTCCTTTTCAGAAGGTTGTGCTAAGTTGGACATTATTTCGTAGTAAGCAAATGTCATGCATCCTGTGTTTACCTTAACTTTTTCTGTTTTTAAAAGAAGATAAGTTAGACTACTTTTCCCGTGTGGTATGCAAAAAAGTATTGTTTAGATCAATGTGTAAGATGATAAACTGGAGTGGAATAAGGTCTTCGTTTTAGGTGGGGATTGTGTAACAGTGTTGTGCTGTAATATTTTGTATTACTCTGGAAGAGTTCCCTGCAAGACAAATTTGGGAAATGGACAGTTGTGTATCACTTTGCTGTGAAAATAACAACAATCATCTCCCCACAATTCTTTTTCAAAAGGGAACACGTTTTTTTTTTTTTTTTTTTTTTTTTTTTTTTTTTTTTTTTTTTTTTTTTTTTTTTTTTTTTTTTTTTTTTTTTTTTTTTTTTTTTTTTTTTCTGTTGGTGATTCTACTGCTAGCTACCCTTAATATTATTATTTTAATTTTCTAAGAGACAAATATTGCTATATTCTTTTCCACAAGGTTGTGATAAGGTTCTGAGGCCTGAGGCTGGTAAAATCACTTAAAGTATAATGTTAAACTTGTTAGCAATAACTATTTAATATTTGTTGCTGAACTTATTATTAGTTGTAGAAATTGTTGCCTTTATGTCATGGATATAGACTCTGAATATAAGATATTGTATGGATTAGTGCATTATGATAATGATATGATACAAAATATGAAAAACTAGTTTCTACAGGAATTCAGACTCATAAATCAAATAAGGAAACAAAATAAGAATTAAAAAAATATGAGAACCATCACGAGAGATGATTTAAGACGGTCTATTCTTTTTTAGATACTATCAAGACGTTGTGTAACATTTTCTAAATATTCTAACCATGGTTGTAAAAATTGTAGACCCTACCTTGGATTGGACCACGGGGGTAGGAAGTTAGAATTTGAGATCATAATTCAAGACAGTATGTAAAATTATGTTCAGAATATATATGTAAACGCAAATAAGACAATAGTAAGAAGATAACAATAATGATTAATATTTAATAAACAGAAATGTTTTTGTACAACTTTCATGGGAAACTGTTGTTGTCTCTTTTGGTTTTGGGGAATATTTGAGATGTGTTCACAGGATAAGGATAAAAGTGAGGAATGGAGATAATCATACATGGAGTTGCATACAGTGTCAATTATTTGATGCTCAAATAATGGAACTAGAAAATATATATTTTTTGTTAAAACTTTACACTTTTGAAAACAATAGGAGCACCGGCCGAAGTAGGGTGTACTAGTATTGCTGGTGCACTAGAACCACTCTGAGGGAGCATTTTAGCCAGCAGGGCATTCTCGATGACATTTTCCAACATAGAACAGCAGAAGCTACCTACCAGAAGCAACACTCAAACTTTCCCTAGGCAGAGACGAAGCCTTAAGATTCCACAAACTAACTATAGAGTAGGGCTTTATCCTGGGCAGGTATTGTGTGTTCCGAAGCAGAGTACAACAGCCTGTAGGATTCGGCAAACTTCCTAGGTGTTGGGCTACTATCTGAATCACAGTTTTACTACTATAATTCTTACACTTATCCTTAGGCTGAAGCTTTAAGTTCTTTACTAGGTACAAATGAACTAAAACTTTCTTCAGTTTCTTCAAGAATGACACTGAAATTGAGATTGAATCAAACTGAGCTGTGTATACCCGTACTAAAACGTGCAGTTAAGTTACTGTATATAATCTGAATCTCTAAGGGGGAAAGTTTAATATTCATTAGCATAGCTGTGACTTTAAAGTGGCTATGGTTAACTTCATAATTGACAGACAATTGGATGTTTACCTTTTGTCTTTACCTCTTTCACTTCGATGTCTTTTGGGCATCAAATACTTTAAAATTATTGAGCATATAAACCATGTTTGATAGCATACTATGGAGCATATTTTGTCCATTATTAAGATCTTATGCTCTCTGGATTCTAGAATTATGTGCATATAAAATTAATATTTTGCCTTTGCAGCAACCTGATTAATTTCCTATGGTTTAGTTTGATATGCCTGAATTGGCTGATTTGAATTTCTATTATAGAAGTGGTGGAAGAATCAGGTTCAACCTTTTCTAGTTGCTGTTCTTTATTTCTGTAAAATGTAAGGGTAGGGTGGGTCTTGGCACAAATTAATTATTTTTTTCAAGTTGCTGCCTTGTGACCTTTCTATGGTGATGATATATGATGTACTCATTATTTTTTTTTTTACTTTATTTGTTTTTGATATTTTTTTTTTTTTTTTTACATTTGTTTG
>Ga0209489_101740_pt1 | contig 44756 bp, 27 predicted proteins | sample SiratrowhiteBW_FD_187527 | JGI IMG/M metagenome (GOLD analysis project Ga0209489, IMG submission 187527) | Root nodule microbial communities of legume samples collected from California, USA - Siratro white BW (SPAdes) (version 2) | ecosystem: Host-associated > Plants > Roots > Nodule | place... | reverse complement strand
ATATATTTTTTTTTTTTTAAATTGTATAATTTAAAATACAAAAATAATTTAAAGAGGTAAGCGTATCTATTTAATTTCTTTATTAAATGAGTCTAGGAGGGAGAAAACATGGAGCTGCTGAGCTCATAAGACCAATTTAAAAATTTTGGAGACCCAATTCTAATTATAAAAATGGACCCTATGGCTCTAATATCTAAATAAAGGCAGAATTTTAATATTTTGAAAATATTATAAAGTAATTGAATTTTTACAAAATGAAGTACAAAAGATAAAAGTTTATTTGTAGATTTGCGAGCTTTTAAAATTTAGAGGTCATTGGAAGGTTCTATGCAGAAGAGTTGCTTGCACATTTTATTACACGAGCCTGCGTATAAACCCAAATAATAAAACAACCTATTTTCCTTAATTGAAAATTCGTATAATAAGAAAAATAACTCCTAACTTGACTCTAGAAAGCAATAGTAAAGACAAATTTACTTTGATATAGAAAAAGTGTTTGAAATTGTAATAGAAAACTCTATTCCTGCCAATCTTGAGATTGAGAAAAGTTTAGATGAAAATAGAAAACTATAATAGTCATGTGTTTTCTTAAAGTAAAATTACTTCGACTATGAAGTAAAATCAGATGCAAATTTTTTTCACCAAAAAGCGAATGAATATATATATATATTTTACCTGACCATGAAAGATGAGGAGGCAGATTATCTTCCACTACTCGTTAGGTTAAATTATTAATTTACCACAATACATCGATTTCTACTGTTAATGCTTTTTAGTAGAAGTAAGTACAAAGTATACTAAGTTTAGTATTAAACTAAATAAAGGCAGAATTTATTTCTTTAATTTGATTTTTTTATTACTGAAACGTTTGATTTTGTCTCTTAATTTTAAAATAAGGATGCCTTTTTTTCTTATCCAAATGAGCGGAACAATATTATTTTTTTATATACACACAGTTAAAATAATATCAGTCATTCAAGAAACATTGATAGAAATGATAACATTATATTATTTTTAAATTAAAATTATATTATTTTTTAAAAAAATTTAAAATAAATTAGAGCGAAAATTAATAAAATATAAAAAAGTAAAATGTATCATGATTTTCTCTTTTATAAACATGGCTTACTATGTTTTAAGATTTGGTTCTAGACTAATCTATATCTCAATTGGAAAATAAGTAAAGTATCATCAAGAATTATTTTCACCAAAAATCAAATTTGAATATTTTTGAACGATTCAATATAAGATTCAACATATCATAATTCTTTTTATAACTAAAATATATTCATGAATTCTCGTAAGACAAAATATCTAACCGTAAATACTTATAAGGTATAAATAATTTCAGTTATTCATAAACTATTGAAACTTTGTCAAGTTAAATATTTTATTAAATCCATTTGTTTAATTAGGTAAATATACTCCAATTTTACATTGAGTTTCATTAATGAAGCGAAGCAAGTTCAAGCTGTGCAAAACGATATTAACAATTCGTTTATATAAATTAATAGAAATATTTTACTAGCCTTTTGTTATGTATATATTTATTATCAAAATATGTAGATTTTGTTCAGAACACTAAAATTCGTTTTGCAGTTCATTTTACTAGTCATTAGTTACGAAAAAAACATTATTTACTGGATCATGGCAATGTAATAATTTAGAATGTTTCAATTCCACGTGCCAAATGTACATGTTGAGCACATATTTATGGTAAATTATCATATTGAGTTAAATTTTTTTATTAAATATTGAATTGATAACTTATAAAAAATAATTTTAAACTTTCGTTTACTATAAAACAACAAGAATTGAGTTATAAATGACTTAAATAAACTAAATGCAGTATTTTTTATTTTGTAATTCAAGCTTTTTAGTTAGGCCTATTTAAATGAAGAAATTAAATTTGAGTGATCCGTTTTTTTTTTTTTTTTTTTTTTTTTTTTTTTTTTTTTTTTTTTTTTTTTTTTTTTTTTTTTTTCTTCTTCTTCTTCTAGTTTTCATCTCTATTTACGTGCTCATGGGAAAAAATTGTCTTCTACTTCTTCTTAAAGTAACAGGTGACTTTACGCAACAAATATTGATAAGATAAATTTTAGTATTTAGGAAAATAACTGTTAGCACTTGGGAAAATTCAGAGCTTGTAATTTTACACAATAACCATTAACCAAGAGATTGTATTGTATCCCATTTCATTTTGTTCCCTAGAAATATTTTCACAGAAAAGTTCCTCAACGATGATTATTTAGAAAAAAGGGAATAAATTAAGAAGGATATTTAAAGAAAAAAGAAAAAAAAATGTAAATATTAAGAGGAGTGTCAATTAGGAATACATTCTCCAATGCACTCTCTCTTATCTCTTATGGATTGAAGGTTAGAGGAAAAATACATAAAAATGACTTCTTGCTTAAAAGTTTTCTGAAATAACTGTGCAATCTGTAAGTCAAAGAATGACTTCGGGAGTGTATAATTCCCAAGCCATCTCATTACTCTTAAAGCTTCCGCATTGGAGTGTGCATTTTCAATCCGGAAATAAATGTAAAAACTATTTTAACTTACGAATTCTATAATCCGAAAATTATTTTCTTAATTAGTTATAGAATCCGTAAGTCAAATTATTTTATAATCACTTCCAGATTTCGCAATTAGAAAGCTTTGAATTCTTTCATATCTGTTTTCTGACTGTAGAATCCGTAGACTATTAAAATAGATTTGTCAGTTACCTTCACTACGATAAAATTGACACTGCACCGCCTTTGTCACCCAGAACTGCCTCTACAACCGCCGCTCCAACTCCGCCAACTGTCTTTAACCGCCGCCTTGGACCGCCGCAGCTGCAACCTCCAGGCTTTAAACTTTCGCAAACCTTCAGCGCCTCTGTATAACCCCATTTCATTACACAGTATTACGGGTATTTTCGTCTTTCACTGATGTCTAATATTAGAATTTCGAAATTTATGGAGGTGCAGGAATATATTATGGAGGTGCAGAAAGAATCACTCTTCACTAAGGGTACAGGCCCAGCACACAATATGGACTTCGTTGTCCAATTTGACCCGAACCCAGATAATACATGGACAGGACCTCGAATTGAATGAAAAGTTTTATAATTTCAAAAAAAAAAAAAAAACATTAAACTTGAATATTTTTAACTCAAATTGTTTTTTTAATGAAGATTATAGTATGCATGCAACACACTATAAATTAAGACATCCCAACAAAATTGATATATCAAAGTCTACCAATCACTTATATCATATTAAAAATTGTTTAAAAAACGGATACATTTAAAAATAAAAGGATATCATATTAAAAATTGATATTCCTTAATAATGAATAAAAAATGTTTCATTGTGAAAAATTGAATGATGAGAAACACTATTTAGATAGATTAGGTGTATTTCTAAATTCTCTAATATTCTCTATGATTTCTTCTATTATTTTGGATAAATATTTAAAAAACTAAGCATATTTACTTTTCATTTAATATTTTTTTTGTAAAATAGTTGCAAATTTTGCAGAAAAATTTATAAAAAGTTATAACATTATAATAATTAAATGAAGTTAGAACTAGACTAGTTTTCGTTTAAACTGAATCTGATGTCCATTTTCCCATTCACTTTATTCAGGTGTTGAAAAAACCATAGCTTTTTAGCTTCTGGGTAGCACGAATTTCTCAAATATAAAGAAAAATATAAATATAAAAATGTATATATATATATATATATATATATATATATATATATATATATATATGATTTTCATTTGGAGTCTTTTATGTTAATATCAATGGTCACCTGAACTGTGAGATCAATAATTGTGTCAGAAGTGACCAGCTCTGCAGTAATAGACAATCACCAGTGCAAAAAATCTGAACCCGAAGGATATTTGTAAAGAGTTTAGCAGACCAACAGAAGGCTACACCATGTAGTTAGTTATTGATTCTTTCTACGTAAATTGATTTTAGTTATATATCGTGTAAGAATTAATTAAGGTCATAAACACATAGCAATTTTAAACTATATAACAATTTCTTCATAAGTAATATTTCTTTGTATGTATGGATCCATTTTCATTGATCAGCTGCGTAACAGGTCTAAATTATATTATATGTCTATATATGCATCTTGCACAGTAGAACATCTACCTTTTCTGTTCATAATTAATCAAAATATACATGGAACCAAGCTTCTGAAAAATTCTTCCAATGAAAATCCAAAGTCATAGAAGTTAAGATGTTGAAATTTGACTGTATTTTTCTTGAAATTCTTAAGGTGGTACCAGCTTTCGAATAATTAGTGCCATTAACTAAGGTTATAAAAAGTATGCCGTTAAGTAATAGACATATTGGGACAAAGAATTATCATTGTTTGACTTGATATCTATCTCATGTTCGTGCTCATCCACTCACATGGTGGTGGAATTCTCAATATTCTTATGGAATATTTGACTCTTTTAAAGAGCAACTTTTTCCTTTCTTTCCTTTCATCCCTTGATTGTTCCAAGATCGAGTAATTAACACCAAATTTTCGAAACATGAACAAAATCAAAGTATCCTAAATTTACAACGTAAAATCAAACGGAAAGATATATATGATATGATCAAAAGAAGAACTTCTCCCCATAAGCATATTTTGCCAGGACAAAATGAGATTATTATATATTCTCGATCTGTACAATACAACATTAGCTTTTCTTATATTTTCATTCTCTTTCTATATTTTCCATTTCCGTTGAATTCTTTTAGAAAACTACATATATAAGGAAGCAAACCTCAAAACCGCCTCTGTTGAAACAAATAAAAAGGAAAAATTATGTATACATATAACATCAGTCTATTTTTCTGATAAACTATGTATGAGTTCTCTTCTCATAATCCCCTTGCACTTGCTTGCACGCGGAAGGGTATTTTTGCCTTTGTAATCGGTCATAAACAACCCAACCCCTTTGCTTCTGATCCTTTGATTATTCTCAGCCTCTTGCAGGAGGATACAAACATGCTGCAATTAATGAAACCAAAAACAGTTCTATGAGATGAAGAATATCAACAAAAAACGTAGAATTATGATAAGAACTGTTAAATTAAAGTGAAAGAAAGAAAGAGAACAAAAGACTTACTTCCATGGAACATCTCCAACCAGCATCCAGTCACCATCCTTGTCTTCATAAGTAGGGGCGTATTCAGATCCGTTGTATCCTTCCCTTTCTGAATATTCACCTGGATCAAAATTAACCATTCATCATTATTCATTTGCTCAAGCTTCCATATATGATCATTATTCATTTTGCAAACTAAAAAGAATTTATCTGTTGCTGGTTCTTACCAAATGTGCACTTGAACAAATTTTGCAAGGCCGTGAGGAGTTCTGGGTAGCTTTTGTAAACCTTTAGATCTATCTTCCTCAAGTAAGGTGCACCAGCCATGCTGACTTTTACGTACATTCCAGTTCCATCGCCCTGCTCCACCTTCCTCTGTTGTAGACTGTTCTTCCTAAATGACCTAATTGGTGGCCACCCCACTACTTGAACCCTGCCATCCATTCATTTTATTCACCATTAATTTCATTCGTTATATTTATATATATAAATAAAAAAAACATAAATATATAAGTGGCTTACTTTGCAGGTTGGACACTGTCTTGTTCATGATCACTTGTGGTTGTGGAATCAGAAGTGTTAGTGTCAGAGTTAACGTTGCTTTTGCACCTGGACTCTTCCACACTGGATTCTGGTGAAGATCTCTTGTTGCTGCTTCTAACAGCAGAGCCACTGCATGAACGTTTCTCTTGAGGCTCATCACTCCCAGGCAATCCCAACCTCAACTCTGTGGCCTTAAGATTCAGCTCAGTTTCATAGCTCTTCATATTGAATTCGATCTCAATTATTTGATATGTAAATGAACACCTTCAATTCACAATCCAAACGCTGCAAAATTCTGGTTTCTGTGAAAGAGAGAGAGATGTATATATAAATAGAGGTAGGAAGAGATTGATTGAAGATAGGAAAAAGATGTGGTGCATGATTTAGTAGGTGGTGGCTCGTCAATTTTATAGGAACGTGTTTGTGAGGGACGATAAATGTAGCTCACATATGCTGAGGGTGCATGAATTACGCATAGCGAGGGAGGGATAACCTAACCGACCATGTCTCTTCTGTGACACGCGCTTTTCACCCACCAATCACAGGTTGACAAGGCATCAGTGGGAGCGTGGGGCCCACTCCACACGGTGGAAGCGGATGACAGATGTGACTGTCTGTCACATGAAGGACAGGAAAAAGCAGGTTGTCGAAATGGGAGGGCACAGCGGGGCAACAAACACAGCCAATGACAGTGACAAACGTGGACCAGCAACCAACGGGTCAGATGCTGTGAGCTTTTGGGAGTGGACACAGGAGCGTTGGATCTGTGTGCGAACAAATCCATGTGAGAGGGGTGTGGGACCCACTTGGGTGTCCTTGATGGGATGGGCATGACCATGTGGATGTTGGCCAGTGAGTGCATGCCACGTGGTATTTCCATGTGCTATGCTCAACTCCTCCTTCCTATCCTACATTTTTCCAACTGCTCTTTCCTTTTTAACATTAATTATATTATATACTTTTAATCTGCAATATATAGCATTCATTGAAATTCCTGTGGATTAGGTCCATTCTCAACAATCATCTTCGTTTCATATATATATATATATATATATATATATGCTGCCAAGTAATCCAATTCTAATCCTCAGCAAAATCAAATATGTCTATTTAATTATATAAATCGATCTATACTTGTATGTAAATACCCGATTTTAGTTTTAATATATGCAATTCCAGAATTTATATATAGATAGATAGATAGAGAGGTGTAAGTATAGGAAGTTTTTTTAATTAGCAAGAAATTATTTTAAGATAGTATTTAGATGTTCCAATCCATTTACACGAATATATATATAAGACCTGCACAATTATAAGAAAAACTCTAACACAAAACTAGTTCTTTGCACCAGTAATGCATACTAACAGAACCTATAGTATCTCTTACAACCAATCAAAAGATCACAGCAAAAATTAAAGTCCCATGGTTGTCAAGTTTAGTAGTTGAATTATGCCCAAATTAATGGTGAAAAAACTGTTTTTGTCACCTAAACACTAAGAAATGAAAGAGAGAGAAGAGCTTGCTCTCGTAGGAAGAAAAATAATAAGTATTAAATCAGGTGTTTAAAGTTTAAAAAAATAATACTTTGAATATTGTGAAACTGGTTTCTTAAAATTTGTTCCTTATACTTTATGAAGGGAGGACTCGTGAAAATTTATGTATTTTGGTTACACATCCAATAGATTCTACTTTGTCGAAGCCAAAACATAGTTCGTATTGCAAGTAAATTTTCGGAGGGAATGAGGGAAGAACAACAGTATGATGCAGTTTATACCAATTAAGTGTGTGCTTGAAATTTGATTCCATCAAACAGTTTTCACGTCTCCAAAAGCAAATATTTATAGTTTCTATATCTTTTAGCCTATTTGACATAATTTTTGCTGAAGACGTATCTGATATGAGATACCAAACACAGTAAGTGAATAAGATAATTTATAGAGTCCACAAGAAGATATAGTAAAAGGACGTTGAATTTTATTACTTTGATTAATGGCCAATTAGACGGTCACTCACCCAATAACTATACATTTCTACATGTTACTCTATGTAATTATACACGTGTAGTATAAAGTACACTTTTTTTGGTGATTATTAAGTTACACAAACAACATTTATATATCTTGATTTATACCACTTAACTGCATTGGTTTCTTATGCATTTATTAGGGTTTGATCAGACTGCAACAAAAATCTATAGTTGAATGATAGATGTACCCAAGTCTTACCAACAGTGACGATAGAATAATTTTACTTTGACACTACCCTAACAATATTACACAGTTTCACTCCTGAATTTTATAATAAAATATTATATTTTAATAAAATAATATTATCTTTTAGTGTTAAATAGGAGTAAGTCACTGTATCTAGTATTAAACTATCATCTCCCGTGAAGATATTAGGGTTCACCACCAGTTCCCTTTCCTTCACATTAATTTGTGCACCTTCACCAAAACGCTATACACAACACAAGCCAATTATTGTTTGGACCACGCAACCTACTCACATACTCGCATGCATGATAGATGTTAGGTATGTTAGCAAAAAGGTTAAACATTGGCCAAAGGGATATGAAAAAGTCTAACGTTACATGCAGAACCATTTTTTTCTTGACCAACTCATGCACTTCCCTTCGGATGCAAAGAGGCATAGCTATATAAGTATATAACTACTCCCATCAAGCTAAGTAGTATTAATTGGTTTCATTGTTTGTCACTACCAATGTCTGTCATATAAGTTAGGTTTAACACTTGAAAAACTAACTACATGGCTTGGAAAATGGAATCGGTTCCTCACACGTATAAATTACAATCGTTAGGGATTTAATTCTAAACCAAATTTAGAAAAGTCTGTTTTGTATCGTTCACTACCCTAGCTACTGGGATGGAAAAGAGAAATATCTAGGCACGTACCACAGGAAGAAAGAAGGCAAATGACATGATAAATAGGGTTGTGGAATTGGAAAAGACGGTGATTAAAGTAATGTAATGTTGAATTTGGTAGCACAGTAGTGGCAGCTAGCTTGGCTATGTGGCGTTTTATGAGAACACACACGAGCGATGTATTAAATTTTGATGGTGATAGAAGGTGGGCCTTGAGCCACACGTGGGTGATAAGATTGAAGCCTTTTTGTTTTGATGTTGAAGGAGGTAGTGAATGAAGGCCCATGTTAATTAAGTTAAACTAAATTGAGATTAAATTAAATTAAATTTTGTTGGGTGGTCCCCACTCCCACACCCTTGTTGCTTCCTTGTTCCCCAGGATGCCAAAGCATTGAATGTGATTGATTGTTTGGGCCACACAGAGGGCATGAAACAGTGTGAGTGCACCTTCATTTATGATATCTCATGAACAGCTAGCACAGACAATTAAGCAGGGATGTAATACAAGTCTACCTCCCATTGGAGCTCAACTGTTAAAGTTAACGTGCTGTTTCCAAACTCCATTCTTTAATCATTCACAAATCTTACTTAATTAGTAAACGTTTCACCAATTATACGGATAACTTTTCTTGCACTACATCTTTGAATAAATGGTTCGTTAACTTTGTCTTAAACTTTTTATATATTCGTTTCTAAATTTAGTTCTGATTTAAATTTTAACTTTTCTTTCTAATTTCATTACCAGTTATTGTTTATGGATTTAACTCAAATTTTATTCATATTTTATTTCAATCTACTTAGGATTATATTAATACTGTTTCAGCATTAAGTTATATATGTTTGTTATGTTTTCATTTCCATGGTTTCGTAATGTTAACCGTTATACATGTACATGTATAAATAATAATAATAAACTATATGACTAAAAATAAAAAAAAGTATATTATTATTTTTAGAAGGGTAAATAAAAAGTATATGACTAAATATTTATTTATTTTTAGACAAGGGTTCTCTAAAAAATTGTATTGAATACACTACAAGAAAAATGTTATTTAGAGACCAATTTTTAGCTATCAAATTAAATAGTTGCTAATTGTTACCAAAACAGCTACCAAATTAGATTTTGGTTGCTAAATAAGTACAAAATAGAAATAATGATTGAATTTAGTGACCAATTAAGTCAAGATAATTGGTATCTAACATTAACTACCAAGGTTTCAGTGACCTACACCATTAGATTCTAAATTAGTCTCTAACTTAATTAGATACCAATTTAGAATCTAATGGTATAGGTCACTATAACTTTGGTAGCTAATGTTAAATACCAATTATATTGACTTAATTGGTCACTAAATTCATATTTTGTAGTTATTTAGCAACCAAAATTTAATTTGGTGACTATTTTGGTCACAATTAGCAACCATTTTATTTGGTAGCTAAAAATTGGTCTCTAAATAGTTTTTTTTTTTGTAGTGATAAGAGTAATACGTAGTTAAACATCTTCATAAGCATTTAAAAAATGTAAAAAAATCTATAAAATATAATCAACTTATACATTAGCTCATAGAATTTTTTTGTATTAATTTCTTAAAAATTGAATTTTAATTAATACGTAAGCTAAATTTTTACCTATTAAAAGTTTTTTTATTCAAAAGTAAGAAATTCTTCAAGATTCTCTTCAAAGAAATCCAATTTAAACAGTATTATGACTCTTGATTAGGAGATTATTGTCGTAAGTTTTCCTTCTACTAGCTCATTATTGTAGATTAGAGTGCTAAAAAATTATGGCATCCTCTACAGTTACGATCGTAGAAAACCTTGAGACAATTTGCTTGAAAATATAGCCAATGACTGTATCATTCAAAAGTGTATTCTTTTGGCTAACTAATATATGAGGAGAAGTTAAACTCAAGCTACTTCACAGTTATTCAGATTACAAAAATCTTTTGTTATAATTGAACTTATCTTCTTAACTAATCAAATTTTTTATACAACGATAGCCAACATACTCATTCATGGGTCCACATTTTAAATTAGAAAATGACTTAATATCTATGATAAGTTGGTTTACCACCACAAATCCAAAATACATATAAGTCCATCCTTGAGCCAAGGTAAACTGAGTATAAAATATATTCATAATCATTGATTAAAAATCCAACCATTGAAAATGAAAATGTCATATGCATATATATATATATATATATATATATATATATATATATATATATATAACAAAATTTAAATTTTACTACAATTTTTACTAATATTTTAACTCATATTTGTTGGTATAAAGAAATAAGTCAGATGCATATACATAAGAATTTAAATTTTACTACAATTTTTACTAATATTTTAACTCATACTTGTTGGTATAAAGTATTATTGATGTTTTTATAAATATGCATTCACAAGGTTACATCCTTTTTTTTAATATATAATTATTTGTATATTATGTTAAAATATTTAAATCAATTAATAAGGTATATTAAAAAAAACATCACGACGAAATAAACTACAACAGAAAGAATTAGATAAAAAAACTCCGTTTATTATACCAAAAGTTTTTGGCAAAAACCTTACCTGTACTTCAGCAAATAAAAAAAATATAAGAATATAACTAACAATATCAAGGTGTAAGAAATGTAGTGTAGATCCAAAATCTATCAAACGATGTCGATAGACCAAGCTATGTAATTCAAACAATATGAAGCTGAAACAGAAACTTGAAGAATTGATATATGAAATAAATTATATAGTATTAGACGAAATATTATCTTCATGCTAGAAAAGAGATTTCGTCTATAAATAAAGATATTACATCATTTTTTGTCTACCTTGTATCATCTAATGAAATTAAAATTACATAAGAATTTCGTGAACAAAATTGAATAGATTGCTGATTATTCTTTGTACAAAGAATATGAAACCTTTTACATAACAATTTTGTGTAATGCACTAAGATAGAGGTTGACATTGAACTCTCATCGTATTCCTTCTTTGTCTCCTCTTATTCTAATTACAACTCCTTCGACCATAAGGCAATGGTGAGTTATGATTGGACAAAACCATATCTCTGGACCTCTAGTTTACTAGATCTTTCTAAAGACTAGGTCGGGACACCACTCCTTCACTTATGTCTCCACAAAGTCTTCAGAAGATTAGTCTGAGTTACCATCCCTTAAAGGATTAGTGAGCCTCTCCCTGGTTGTTTATTTCGTATTTCATGCATCACAGCAAGAAAAACACAACAAAGATATATATATATATATATATATATATATATATATATATATATATATATATATATATATATATATATATATATATATGAAAAACAGAATTACATCAATTTAATTAACGATTAAATCAGATTTTTATAAATCATGGACTAATCATTCCAAAATATTTTGTGATCTCATCCCATAACTCATCTGAAACAACTTTTGGAATAATATTAGGAAAATAATAATCTCCAAAATATTTGGTCTGATCAATATTATTATTATTATTATCATTCTTTACTTATATTGTAGATCATTACTAAAAATGATATTGATATAATAATAAAAAAGATATTTATTAATGAGTAGTCAGAATAAATGAGCATATGTACATATCAAACTCACCATCAACACTTCAACTCATCTCAATCTCCAAGGAATCATATCCTACATATGAGAAAGTTGAGCAATATATAAAAAAATCCATAAACGCACTACCTTAAGGATTAAAGGTGACATCAATTCCTTATGTGAGTCTGACTCATGTGTCATAATTATGAGATCTTTCTAGTGTTTCCCCCCTTGATTTACCTAATGAAAAATATGTTAGATGAATTGTTTTTTATCTAATAATTCCTTCTATTTTCAACTCGACTAATTCTAAATAAATCCTAATCATGATACCAAGTTTAGTTTATAATAAATTCTATCTCTTTACCGAAATAATCTAAAAGTATCTATAAAAAAAATAATACTCACAAACAACATGAAACTTACTAATGTTTGGATTTGTTTTAATTTTTAGAGCAATTAATATCATGTATACTTAATATTCCTTCTTGAACTTCATTATGATTGACAATAGTCTTTTTAATTCTTTTGTGTTTGATTTGAAAATTAAAATTTTATGGCAAACATGATTATATATTTATTCATTTTGTTTAGATATATGTTAACCTATTAATTATTGAGTATGATTATAAGAATGTGAAAGCAATCACAACCAAGTTACCATAAATTATACAACTATCTTAATAGTTATGTATTTAAAATTTAAAGTTCAGACAATTAGATAAATTAACTATAACAATCTCATACTATTTAATTTGTAAACATTGCATTCAATAACTCTTTTTCTTTCTTAATAAAGGGGATTAAAGATTGAGAATCTCAAAATTAATACACCAAATCTTAATGCGTAACCCCCAAGTTATTTTGCTTTAACTTGTAACATGGCTTAACGTAATGTTCTTGGTGAATGTTGGGTTTGACCACCACCCCAACTTACATGGTTTTGTTGGGGTTGAAATCACATATTTTGTCAAACCGACAACCAAAATGTGGCAGTTTCTGATCCATGTAGAAGTAGGATATTGAAGTTGACGATACATTAATAAAGAAATAAAATCAGTTTCAGAGACAAAGAAATTAAAAATGTTGGCACTCATTAGCTCATTTCCTTGACAATTTCTGCACGAAAGAGGGTTAGGTTGGTCCCCCAGTTTCGCAGCCATGGTCAAGGGCAGCCATGGTCAAGGGCAGCCATGCCAGGGGTACGTCACTCTGCTCTGCGTCTATCATTCACACCTATGCTTCATCTCTGTCCTTCACACTTTTACTTCTTTTACTCATGCAACTCCTGTCATCCAATTTAATTCCTTTTCTATTTTTTCAATAAATAATTTTAATTTATTCACTTCTATTAATTCACTTATTATTTTTCATTTATTCTATAGTCATGTTTGCTTGCAGAACACTATATTCATATTTTGGTTCTCTTTGGCAATTGTAAAGTTTATATTTTTTTTTACATTACAGAAACATCAATAAATGTATATGTGTACTTGAATTTATTTGTTTTAGAAACAGCGGCCCAATAGTCTATTTACGTAACACTCATTTATAATATTTTTCACACTTATATTTACATATAAGTATTTATTCTAAAATTTTTTAAAAAGTAAATTTTTCTATCATAGAAAATCAATATATATATATATATAACATATATAAAAAAAGGAAAATATACAAAATAAAATAAAATTATTTTCTAATTTCTTAGTCTATTTTTGAGATTGTCCTCGTACAACATCTTCTATTCTTGTGCAACATACCATCATTATAGTTAATAAAAAAAATACAAATTATAAAAAAGGATAAGTTGGAGTTTTAAAACAAAAACTAATACTTGCATAAATTTAATCATACACATCTCATCCATATACTCTAAAAAATATATTTTCAATTCAAATATTAACATTTATCAGAACCAACTATCTAAATCTCAATACAACTAGTTATCTCTCATGTCATAACTCAAAAAAATCAACATCACAAACACTTGACTCTACTTCTAGAACATATTGAATTAGACTTGGATATTTGCACATGATATACCACATTCATTAAGTTGTCACCACAGAGTTGCATAATAAGAACTAGTATACTCACACGACAAGTTAAATTCATTATGACTTATCAAACATAATTTTTTTTTTTTCATACAACAAACTATTTCATAAGAACTTCTGTTGACTCTAACCATAAAATATTTTCCTCTATGTAAGTTTAATATTAATAGAGTATGATTATCTCCTCCAAGGTCCCAAAATCGATACATAACCTAAATATCCCAATATAGTATTCTTTTCCGGGAGATAATTTTACTCACAACACACCACGTGTTATCACAACCAAACCATCATAAATTTTCATTTATTCATATACAAACAACTTAATCGAAAGGCCAATAACTTGAAAATTTATCATCCTTACATTATAAAAATATTCAAATATAATATATTGATAATATATAAGAATATAATTGAAGATAAACACATTTTAACATTTATAAACATTTTAAAACATGTTTCTTTAAAGTTTACAAAATTCCCTCTTACTGAGCCAGCATTTGGCTCGGCCAATCACCATTACCATGTTATCTTCACATTCAAATCATTTAGCCTAATGTACTATTGAAAATTAAACAAGCTTCCCTTATTACCTGTTTAGCTTGCTCAATACAAAATCAAATTCCAACTCCACATAACTCACATGAAGGCTAAACTTGTACAGAGAAAGTCTTGATCGTTGACTTGAACATATCCTATGATCCTGGACTAATAGAAACTCATCCTAGTTCTAAAAACATCACATGCAATCATCTTCCTCCCTAGATGTGCAAAACTGACTCAAAGAAAGAAAAAAAACAAAGAAAAACTTTCTCTAAAGAAGATTATGATTAGATAGTCTTGCTCTATTCTCCAACAGGATTCCTATGACAAGTTCTAAACTTCAAAAGAATGAACACATTGGTCAAAATCCTAAAAGAAGTCAAAAAAAGAAAAAAAATTTAAAGAAATGATGATTTTTCTGATATAAATTTCAATAGTTCACTTTTATTATTTATAAACTTTACACTTCAATATAAAAAAATTCATATTTATTCGAATTATACCAATTTTAGTGTTAAACAATTTTCTAGGTCCTTATTATTTCTAATTCAAGTTAAAGCTAAACGTTACTAATGAAATGATTAGAATATATATATATATATATATATATATATATATATATATATATATTGTCATTCTATAAAGAATATTGGAGAATTTATTAAAATTTTCAAGAGGCCTTAAACTCACAAGAAAGTCAATTTGCAAAAGCAATTTGTATCACTAAATTGAAATCATTTTCTCTTATTTCAACTTGTGTCACCATTTAAGACCTTATAGTTAAGGGATAACTAACACTTTTTTTATATTATTTCATCTGCAATGTTAAAGTAATAGATGTTTTCAAAAAATATTATAATAAACAATTGGTTATAATTTGCTTATTAAAAATTCAAGTTTAAATTAATATACAATTGTTTGGATGTAAAAAAATTATAAGTAATGCATTTTTACTTTTGAGAATATGATAAATAATTTGAGACAGACTGCAGCTTTTTCATTGACAAATAATAATAATAATAATAATAATAATAATAATAATAATAATAATATATTTAGATAATTTATACAAGATCTTTGATCAAACTTATATTTATATAAAATAAGTGACAATAATAGATAAATGATGAAAAATCTTTTTTTTACATATATTTCTAAGAAAAATGATGCAAGATCCTGTCATGGTTGAGAATATTTGAAGAGAGGAAGATAAAAAAGATAAAAATTTATATTATGTTTTAAAAGGTGAACTTTAAACTAACTTAATACATTACATTGTGTCTTAATATTTTTTTTAGTTGAAGCAAAAGAGACCTTAACTAAGGTTATGACATAGAGTGTTTTTGTTAACGAAGGGGAACAGGTGACATGGTGCATATGTAATTTGTGTATGGCCAAATTAATGTGATTTATGTCTGTGAAATATTGGGTCTACCTAAGCTACTGAACAATGTAACTCACATTCAAGCTAAATTCACGCAACACGTTCGAGTCGACCATAGCTAGCTAAGCCTACGCCATTGTCATGTGCAGAACTGACACAAACTGAATGTGAAACATTGACAAAACAAAAATCTCAGATTCTTAGTACCAAGGGGGTTCCCATGTTGAAAATGGTTAAGGTGGCGCGTACACTTTTGGCAAAGAGAAATAATGTTTTGAAACTTCAACAAGCACTTCACAATTCACTTTTAGGGTAATATGAAATTAGTATACTTATAAAAAAATAGAAAATAAAATAACGGATATAGAATAGGCATAAAAATTTATTAGGTATCCAAAAACCATGGTCATGCACTTTTGTAAACATGTAATGGAATTTGCATTTGGTCATGGAGCTCAAGAAAGCACAATATCGGATCTGATATCACGCAGGATCCAAGAAAAGGAACAACTTTTTACGCATTGAAAAGAAAGTTAATAATATATCGCCAAAATGATTATGGCTTAGGATCTCTATGTGCACCACCAAATGCCAATTATTTTTAATGCAATGTCTTGATTGCAATCTCTTTTTGATTATTTTTCTGTTCCTAGATAGCCCCCTGAAATGAGACCCTATCTGGGTCTAATCTCTGTTTCTTTAAAAAAACATTTTTTAAAAACTGGGTATCATGCATGTTATATAAATGTTAACCACCGCCCAGTGTATTAAACTAGCATATCTCTCATATATAATCATTACAAACTTATTTCAACAGAACAAAAGGAAAATAAAATCATTGGTCTATAATGACCACTGATGGTACGATGTAATGTAACTCTTCCCCTCCACTCCTTCTTCCCCTCCAAATTAAAGGCCATAATTCAAATAGTTTAATGCATTTTTTATTCTCGAATATAAAAGATAATGATAATACATATATAGAAATATGAATTATGTGTATATATAGTTCTCTTATTCTATAGTTTGGGCATGTGAAAATTTTGAATGCCTGGCAAGGGGGCAGGAACACGAATATGGAATTGTTGTAAGAATTAAACGAGATAAATTGTTGGTCAAAGGTTCTACGATATGAAAATTAAGTCTATGGGATAATAGGGTTTTTGAGCATACATAACTGGGATGGTGAAGGCCTATAATTTTGAGAATAAGAAGGTATACTGTGAGGGAAATGTTTCATAACAGTGCAACTTTTTTCCCCATTTACATGAAGCATTACTCTTGTCCCTATATTGTTGTGTCTGTTCTTTCTAAATGGTAAAATAAGAAAATGTGTAAGAAGGGTTAAAAGGTAAAGGAGTTGAGGGAAGAGAGAGAGAGAAAGAGAGAGTGAGTGGGGTGCCCTCCAGCGGCGCACATGGGATAGGGTTTGACACCTAGGACTACATAAGGCCAACAAACCCACATGGCCACTTCCGTGGGACCTAACAATTCTTTCCAATGAATCTTACCACATGACTCTGTGACATCTAATGGTCCCACCCTTATCCCTATACCCAATTAGAGGGAAGTGGGAAAAGGGCAAACTCAACTCAAATCAGCTCCTGCACCATTTTTGGTATTCAAATTCTACAATTTCCTAATTCATATTCTTCCACTTTTATGAAACTTCACATGTTTGACCATGAGCTGCCATTTTCCTATATTCTAGACTCTAGAATTCTGGATGTGCCGTTTTAAGGACTTGTCAATTAACTTGTTTTAGTATTGATTGTGAGCTTTGAAAATTTTATTCATTATATAAATCCTTCATATAGCTATTCTTTTATGCTACTTCTTGCACATCTTGAAATAATTAAAATATTTTTTTTAGTTTATTAGCAATTATAACATTGTTGTTTTAAATGCTATTTATTTATTTCTTTTAAATATCATCCCACGGAGTTTGATCTATATAATGCAATTCTCTTGGGATGGTAGGTTTCTATACATATTAATATATCTCATGAATGAATTTAAGCCTTCTAAAAAGGATTCGAGTTTCTTCTGCTCAAAGCGAAACATGCATTTTGATGTTTTGAATTTTAAATTTGTTTCCCTATCATGGATTAAAACATCTTTTAAGTTTGTAGAGATTCAATAATGATTTCCAAACTATACAAACATTCGAACTTTTTAAAAGCAATATATGAAAACTTGCAATGCAACGGGAAAAAAGAGAAACCTAAAAACAGTTCAAACTTTTTGTTTTAATCGAATATTAAAGCATACATGTTTAGTACACTAAGCCTATATTCATAGATGTGGTGCATAGACGGATTTTTAAATAAAATATTATTATAAATTCTAAATCATATATATATATATATATATATATATATATATATATATATATATATATATATATAATTTCTTACCATTTTAAGAGTATATAGTAACATGTTAGGTTGCACCTAATGAAGAAAAGTTTCTGTACGAAGGAATAAATTTTGAAATGACAATTATGAACTTAAATATATTGGTTCTACATGATAAGCTGGAAGACTCTTGATAAGAAAATGGATTTTCTTTGAGATGATGTCTCTCAACTTGCGTGAATGAGGATCACAGTCATCCCACAAATTAAAAGCCATTGCCAAAACAAGATTTGGTGTCTCAAACTTAACCTGACTCGAATATCAACCACGATGAGAGGGTCTTAACATAATCTTGGACACAATCTTTTAAGTTTCTTTTCTCACTGTCTAGTTTGACAATCCCAGATGTTGAAGGGAGAGGACAATTGGGGCAACATGGTCGTGGCCACCATGTGTGCGTGCAATTCTCAAGTAACGCCTCACGGATCAAACCTCAAATCTTTATGTATGTACACAGTAACAACACACAGTTAAGTGTTCCTATCAAATAATTGCACATCTATATATGCTTTTTTTCACCACTGTGAACCTCCTTTAGCACATACATAAGGGCACATCCCAACAAAAATTTAGTCTGTCTATAAAGTGCGCTCAGTACTTTTATTTGTAATAATTACGTACAGTAAATAACGTATTAAGTAAGCATTACCTAAACCCTAAGTGTAAAATACTTTTAGCATGCTAATTAATTGATGTCAAAGAATATAACCACACTCATGTCTTTCATTTTTTTTTATTGATATTGATTTTATGCTTTATTTGTTTCTGTGCCACTGAACAGTATGGTTCTCATAATAGGCAACATGCCTGCCTCACAGAGAACCAACGGGTTAAGTTTGACAATTACCGAGCTATAGATATTGATGGACAGAAATGAAAGGGTTTAGTTTATAGTCATGCATACACGCATGTTGAGCAAAACGTTAGAAACAAAAAATCTTCTTGTCACCAGAGGTCAAGTATCGTCACTTTCAGTAATGTATATGTTGATTTAACACGTACTATATGTGTTAATTATTTATGGCTACTCTGATTGACAACTCTAGCTAAATAGTGAACAACTTTCTGTTACGGTGAAACATTTTTCTAAATTATTAATTACACACTGTATGAATTAACTGCATAGAGACAATTGATGTACAAAACTAAGGAGTTTACTATGGAGTTAGTATATGTCTATTCCTGATTGTTAATGGTAAAATATATTATAAGTCCTTTTTCTCACGCATGCATCCACGTAAGAGTCCACTTGGGAAGCGAGTACTTCTTGAGTTTGGAATCTTTTTTATCGATCCTAGGTGGATTATCTATCTAAGACCAATAATAATGGTGGCTAAACCCAAAGATGAATAGTGGTGTTCACCTCTAACGATGATCTTTGCTTAATAAAGGGCATCACAGTTCAATGAATGCTATTGAATTTATATTTATCATTACATAAAAGTCGCAAAAGGTACAGTTTTAAAAAATTTTGCTTTGGACCATAACATGAACCAGTTACTGGAGTATGGAATAATCCATCTTGCGTGTGCATGCAAAGAAGTGTATTATAAAAGCTATAGTTATGTGATAGTAGACATGAGTTGAGAAGGGAAACAGGAATAAAAGCAGAAGAATAATTTAGAATGAAAAAGTGTGACTGAGTTACCCTTGTGTGAAATGACGAAACCCTAGGATGAATAAAGAAATGAAGTGGTGTAAGCAAGCAACATGGGGTGTCCACTTCCGCTTCTTCCACTGAACAATCATAGGAAGATAACATCACCTTGTCGTCACCAAGGCCAGCATGCACAGAAAAGTCCAGCTCACACATTCCTCCACGTGTCACAAACCCATTCCCTCTAAAAATTTTCGATTAAAAAGACGGGACGCACCATGCGTCCTTGTATTAATGCCCACCACGCCCAAACGCTACCCTCCTTAAACGTCCCCTTGTCCTGCCCCTGCCCCTATACCATAGTACATTAGTACCCCCACCTCCTATCTTTCACTATTATTGCCACATACCAAACAAATAACTGAATGCTTAGAGAGAGAAAGAGTCATAAAGTGATACACCATATAAGAGACTGAAAACTCATGGAGGTTGGCCTGAAGAAGGAGAACATGGGGTTTGAGGAAACTGAGCTAAGGCTTGGACTGCCTGGAAACGCTGCCTCAGCCACTGAAGAAGTGCTAAGGAAGAGAGGATTCTCTGAGACTGAAACTCAGGATGACACTGCCACTGTCGATTTGATGCTTAATCTTTCATCTAAGGAACCAACCACTGGACCAGATCCAACTGATAAGCACAACACCTTGCCTAAGGAGAAGACCCTTCTGCCTGCAGATCCTGCTAAGCCTCCAGCCAAGTAAGTTTTTCATTTTCACAACCCTCAAACATTTCCATGATTTTATTTTATATTTGTATAACAAAAGAGATTATTTAATTTCTCCTTTATTTTCTAGCTAGTTGTACCTTTCATGATACAATATTATATATGCATATATATATATATATATATATTATATATATATATATATATATGTATAAAGAGAGAGAGAGAGAGAGAGAGAGAGAGAGAGTGTTAATAAGCTTGTAAACGAGGCTTATGGTATTTATATACTAATTCATGGTATGGTCTAGGGCTAAATAAGCAAGTAATTTTTTATATATATGACGCTTGCTGTGGAAAAGATAGAAACGGTGGGAAGAGATGAGATCGTGGAGGATGGAATAAAGAAATGAAAGAGACTGAAACATAGACTTGTGATAGAGAGAGGGGGTGAGAGAGTGATTAAAAAATATACTTTTGTGAGTTTTGTCCGAAAGAAATGTTTTTATTTCCTGTATACATAATATGCAATGGAAAAAATAAGACGTTCTCAACTCTCGTACAACATAAATATGGAATCACGTACGGGTTCATGCCAAAACCGTGTTCTACTTGCCTAGCCAGTTATGGAGAAAAGTGCAATAATTTACAATTATGTCTGAAAGTTTTGATGATATGTAGTACACCAGAAAAAAGTTACACCTTTCTTGTCCTGATCAGCCATAGCATAATTTCTTCTTCTGCCGATTCATTCACGCAGTGATGTAAAATACTGTATGGGTTAATAAAGGTAAAACTACACCAGTAAATATAAATAGCTAAGTCGTATTCAAAGGATATAGGAGGGTTGGATTATAGTATAATAAAACAGAAACATAAATTTTTACGTGCTTATATTAATCTATTTTTTACGCAAAGTTATATGGCTCACAGCCTCTCAGTCATCACCAACTCTACAAAATCTTCAAAGAAACCTGAAACGCTTCTCTGTAGAATTGAATTATTTAATAACTTGGTTATGTGTTGATGATGAGTTGTATTGTATTGATCATAACAAAGTGATGGATTGAAATGAAATGCGTAGGGCACAGGTGGTGGGTTGGCCACCTGTGCGGTCCTTCCGGAAGAACATGTTAGCTGTGCAAAAGAGCGTTGGAGAAGAGAGTGAAAAGAATAGCAGCAGCCCTAATGCAAGCTTTGTGAAAGTAAGCATGGATGGAGCACCTTATCTGCGCAAAGTGGACTTGAAGATGTATAAGAGTTACCGCGAGCTCTCTGATTCTTTAGGCACAATGTTCAGCTCCTTCACCATTGGTAAATAAACACAATCTTTTTTACATATAGTAATTCATTTTCTAAAAACAAACCACCAGTTGAAATAATATTCAGTGGAAAGTGGCATCAAGTCTTTGCATGCATGTAAATATTTAGATTAGGGTTGTGATGATTATCAATTAATGCTGCATGTGTATGCCATGGCAGGGAATTGTGAATCCCAAGGAATGAAGGATTTCATGAATGAGAGCAAACTGATGGATCTTTTGAACAGCTCTGATTATGTCCCGACCTATGAGGACAAGGATGGTGACTGGATGCTTGTCGGTGATGTCCCATGGGAGTAAGTCTTTCACCTCTGCTCTCTGTCACTTCAAATCAATTTCACCACCATAATTGAACTTCGTATGATAACTTCAAAGAAGACTCTACTTAAACTAATTTACGTAGAAATTAAAAAGATTTTTCATATCATCTTTTAGCATTTCTCCTCGTGCATTAGAAGAAATCCCTCCTTATATATCATGTTCTGCCAATTTATATTATTTGTATTATTATTATTATTATTATTATTATTATTATTATTATTACTATTATATCATCATTGATGCACCTATTGAATGTGAATTTTGATGACAATGAAGCCATTTTGGTATAAAATCTTAGACAATTTAATGAATATTAACCATGGTGGAGCATATATATAGCCAGCACAGGTTTATAGTATAACATGGATTTTGTTGATGTCAACCAGGATGTTTGTTGAATCATGCAAGCGTTTACGCATTATGAAAGGGAAGGAGGCTATTGGCCTTGGTCTTGGTAAGTGTCTGGTCTTTAAACCACTATCTTTGCAAGAGAGAGTTCTATTAATTACTATAATTAATTTAGCTATATCATTTATAAACCTTCTATTCACTCATGAAAGTGTTTAACTAATTTATGTATGTGAATTCTAGTGATCTTATTTAGATACACATTCTAAAACAAAGTTGTTTTAATTTTATTATTTCAGCACCAAGAGCCATGGCAAAAAGCAAGAACAGGAGCTAGACTAGTGGCACATTGAAGACCTGCTCCATCCTTTGTAATTGTGGTGCCAAGTTGGGTTAGTAAAGTAAGGAGATAAGCAGCAGCAGACAGGGATGGACATTGCAGGGTGTTGAATTATAGTTAATTTGTGTATCATTATGGTTTGTTATATGATATTTCAAACAAAACAATGAGATGCATGTCTAATTAAGTACTAATCATGAACAGAAACATAATGACTCTCAATTATGTTGTTGTTAGACTTGGTTTTCTTATATATCTTTGCTTCTGTTGTGTGAGTGCTTGCTTAATAATAATTTTAAGATGTGTTTGTCTGTTGTAGCTATAGCGACATATTATCATGCTTTACATTTAAAATTGTCTTGTAAAGTTTTCCCTTATCATTATGAGATTCCTTCCTATTAATCATTTTTCATATAATAACAAAACTGTATTTATTGCTTTTACGTTAGTTTTGTTTTGATCATCAAGAGCCGAATAGATGGTACCGGAAATGTTCCCTGAACATAGTGGATGGGAAACAGCAACATGTGCGTGTGCATGGAGCATTTATGCATGCCCATTTGAAATTGCTTCTTTAATTTATTATTATATTCCTTCAAGATATTGCTGTCTAATTTTCCATTTATATATATATATATATATTGGTCAAACTTAATTTTATAGATTGACGAGAGGGGGAAAACATCAATACGCGTAAATGATCCCTAGTTCAACTTTTCGTAGCATTTACAAATGGAATTTAATTTGGTGGTACTTTTTCCTTGGATGTTTTGGTGATTTTTTTTTTTTTTTTTGTTCAACTCGGTGATATTGAATTTCAAATTTAATATCAAATTTACGATTATTTTTGTTTTAATAATAGATTCGTAAATCTCTTTATGTATCCTTAATTACCAAAAATTTTACTGGAAAATTCAACAACTCAAGAAGGAAAATTTTGATAAATATTTCTCACTAAAATTGATAGAAAATCATAAATTTTTTATTTTGTTTTTAATGATTTATTTTTTACACGTCTTAAACATAAGATTAATTCTTACACAAGGTAGTGAAATTTTCTATAGTTTTTATGGTCTAAACCTTTAATTAACATTTTACTTTTCAACCATGAAGCTGAAATTTATTTAACACTCAGCATATAATAGCAGTCCATGATTAACTTGAGAAAAATATTCTTGAACACCATCTTTTTTCTGGAGACATGGCTGAGTTCTAAAGTGTGATCTCACATTATAAGTTGTATATTCAGTCAATGCAACCAAATAAGTAGGTGCATCTTTAATATGTAAAATTGTTGCTTTCAGTTTGAGTGAAATTATCATAAGCATATATTTCGAATTTCTTTTGAAAATATTCGATGTCTGCATGTGGTTGGATCGGAATTGGGAAGTAGATTGGAGGTTCCTCGTCCATGGGATCTCAATTGATTGTTGCATTCCCTTACAAGTTGGTAATGTAGTTGGGGGTTTGGCTATTCCCATTTATTTGTTGTCCCTCTTTTTTTGTGGTGATTGATGAAACTAACATGCAAATGCAAGAAACCGATGATGACAACTAATTACTATCACATATGGTTTGGAAACTAACATTTTCCAGTGGTCTCCACCGGAACACTTGAGAGCTAGTCAAGTTGGTTACGCCACTTCAATCACTGCGATTAGATTTGTCGCTAAATTGGAGAAATACGCATAAAAAAAGTGTATGTATAGATAAAGTTATGAACAACAAAATAAAATTAACATTAGAGATGAAGGACGCAACTTTTATATCCTATCATCAAGTTTGCAGATAATTTGGTTTCTATAGGTTAAAGGAGGAGAGGTTATGCATATAACCTTATAATTTTGATATTAAATACATATTTTCTGGTGTGTATGGGTATAAGATATAAGGGTGTGCCATAATTAGGTATTTTACATGTTGCTGAACTACGGTACTTCTTTTTCCTATTTTATATTATTATTTTTACTGATAAAAAAATTCATATAAAAAAGTTATTTGTTTTAGATAACTATTTTTAGTATATAATTGTTAATGCTTTTGTGTGTAAATTTGCATTGTTAACGTAGGATGCAAGTAGTTAGTTGTAGTGCTGCTTTTTCTGTTTCCTATTTTGTATAAGGGTTTATGTATACCTTTCATACTTTCAATTCATATATATATTTTTTATTATTAATAAAAAATTATGCAAATTGTTAGTATGTATTAATGCTCTCATTAGAAAGGTAAAAATAGAGAAAAGTGAAAACAAAATTAAGATATTTTAAATGATTTAAGTAAATATCAACTAAAAGAGTTTGGTGTATTCATGGAATGTGTGTCAATTAAAAGAAAAAAAAAATAAGTTAAAAAGTGCTATACTCCAAAAATGAATGAAGGACTTTGATATTAATCGAATTATAAAAATAGAAAAAGTTATTGTTGAACGTCAAAGTAAAATTTGCATTATTTAAGAAGCAAATTATAAAGAAATAAGAAGTTACATATAAGAAATCGTTTTATAGACACATTTTCTTTATAAAAGACTAGTGAGTTTTTTTATAAACATAAAGAACGTGTACCGTGTAAATGTATTAACTTTTGTGTAAATAAGTTTACAAAGAAGAGTTTAAAGTAACATTTTTGTGTGAAAAAAAAAAATACACAACACTGATAATTTTGTAACATCAAATGGAGAAAACTAACGAAAAACTCTTTTCTGATCCATGTTTAACTAATTGTATCAAGTTTTCAAGTTTTTAGATCTATTATTTCTCTCTTCTAAGTGTTTCTTTAATTATTCTTTTCTTTAGTGATATGTCTTTATATCAATTCTTCTTATTTTTATTTGTTTTAACTCCTTTCATTTCTAATTTTAAGATTTCAAATTGCAAGTTTAATATATATGTTCAAAAACTTTCTTTTCGAGATATTAAACTTTACAATTTTTAAATCGTTACTTCGTTTTCTTAAAATTTAACTATTATCCAATTTATACAATTAATAGTTTAATTATTAGAAATTAAAATCTAAAAATAAAAATAAACATATATATATATATATATATCACTGTTACTTTTATATGTTTAATTTCGAAATTGATTAAAAATAAGCATATAAATGTTCTTTTTAAAATTGATCATCAAAACTGAATTTTACTATTTTTTGCATAAAATTATTTAGTTAGTGTTGCATTTCATTTATTTAAATTGAAAATATAGATATTATTAATCTAAATGAAAAAAACTCACAATTGTAATTGTTTTAAGTTTAAGTAAACTAGATATTTATTTCTTTACTTAAAATAGTTACATATTCATATGATTAGTTTCCATATTATGTAAGGTATATATGTCGTATATTTAGACAAACTTCACTACAAGTTTTTTTATGAGAAAAAAATGTAGTAAATTTATTTATAAATTAAAATTAGTTTGTATATAGTCTAATTTGTAGAAAAATCTGTCATACACTAGTGGAAAAAATACACATTTAATGATGATTTAGTGTGGTGTTATAATTTACTCATTATAATAAGTGATGATGATGACATAATTGTAAATATAAGATGACTTATTGGGTTGATTATTAACTAAACTGACATTGTAAGTACTTATTATGATGATTAAACTGACCTATTATACAAAGTACTTACAATATTATTTCAATTAATAACCAATATGGTAAATCTTATTTCAGGTCAAATCAAATGTGTTTCGTTCCTCTTTCACAAATTTTCAGTTTCTTTTTTTTCTTCTGTCTCGCCAATGCATGTTTCTTTTTAGTCCAATGTCCTGCTTTGTCATCGTGCACCAATCGACTCTCGTTCCATTATCTTTGCTTTGTGTACAACAAGTAAGCCCCTCCATCCTCATGTTTGTTCGCAAGTGTGTGCTTCATTATTTGGTATTTTGATAAACATTTTTCTTTCTTCTTTTTAGTTCAGAACCGCCATTTCTTTCTTTGAAAAGAACAGGGTACCTTCGTCTCCTACATGTTTCTAATAAAATTCACCATCTTGGTTGTGCTTGTACTACTTTCAATGCAAATGTTTGTTGAAATGATTCTTATTCCAACACGACCATCCAAATATCATTGTTTATGGTGACAGTGGTGGTGTTGAAAATATTTATGTTGAAAAAAATTAAATTTGCATTATTTGAGAACGCCAAGCGGCCACTCCATGACTTCCACCATGGTCACTCCAATCCGCCACTCTGCGACGCCCAACACGGCTCTGATTCACCACCGTTGTGGCGGCGGACGAAAAGTCCACCACCAAAATCTCATCCGCAATGACATGGTCATGACCGTTTTTCAAGGACGCTGCTTCTGAGAAAAATATTATTGCAAACTACAACTGTAACTTGTAATGCATGATTATCCACATCCCGTATTAAGTGGGGTAATCATGAGATCATCTCAGTCATTCTTCCTCAATTTTTATTTATTTTTTATTTTTTTTATTTGTTGAGAGGTTATATTTTTAGTCGAATGGACAGAAAACGAGAGCAGTGATTTGAGATCCCCCGACACACCCAAAATCAGAGCCAGCAGTGGCTTTCATGTCATGTCTAGCAGGTACCTGGACCCACTGCCAAAATATGTCAGGTAACCTATAGATAATTTATAGGAACAGTAAAGAAGATAATTTTAGTAAGCCTGAGGGAAAAAATTAAATGCACTAAAATCTGTTGTATAAAAATAATTAAAAAAAAATCAGTTTGTTTGACTGTGAAAAATCACAATCAATTCTTTTATTAAAGACATCCCTTCTAAGGTTCTAATACTCTCCTCGGGCTTGACTTGGCGCAGAACACATTCCTCAGAAATCAACTGCCTTGATAACGATATCAGCATTTTTCTTGGACTTCATTATAAGTTCTGCATTGAGCCTGTCGTTGTTCTCTATCTGCATCATGAGATTTAGTGATGAATGCAAGTGTGTCACTCAATGCCAACAAAATAGATCAAATATAAACAGCCAACCGGCCACTGGGCACTTAATCAGAAAAATTAACATCACAAGTTACAAGAAGAGTAGTTTACCCGTTGTTTAGCAATGTCTGGAGGTTTGCCTATAGATGGAGAAGGAGACATAAATCACAAGTATATTCAAATGCCTTCCTTACGGAGGAAACTGATATAGTATATTGGGGAAAAGTACATGGTAAATACCAGTTGAAATATGCCTCTTCAAAACTCGCTGCATAGCTTTGTCAATGTCAATATCAATAAACCTAGAAAAGAATAGGAACAAACAAATTACAAAAAAGTATATCCTTGACAATTCTCTTAAGTTCAAAAGCAGAAATTGATATCAGATTAGGTTGCATCTTTCTTGATTCATGTAAAGCCATTTTCTACAGATCTTGAAATTGCCCAACTGTCATTCTACAACATAAACCACCAGTCTCAGTCTTATAGATTATGTAGATCTGAAACAAAATGCAGAAAAATGAACAACATAAACCAGTGACAGGGACTAGAATTCGCTACTTTTAAGTTTTTAGCGAACTCTTTCAACAAATGGTGCAATTAGAAAGGCAAATAGTCATGCCAAAACAATTGTACTAAGCTATGTCAGGATACATTAGATTCCAAACAAAGCTGTACATTCGTTGCCTTCAGCGCAGGTATAAAGACACATGTACATGTATTTGGTAAATAATACATACTGTACAGCAGAATGAGAAAAAAGCAAACAAAACCACAAAAGTGTATAATAATACATAGTTTTTTATCAGGCGAATAGACTCTTATGGCTAAATATTGGATTTATAGAAGAAATAATTGAGATATGAGCCTCGAAGTGAATCGATGCCTTTATTTCTGTCCCAAGGCATCTGTATCTTCATGGGCTTCGGAAACCAAAGATATAGCTAGTAACAAGAATGACATGCATGAAACAAGCACAATTAATGATCGGCTGAATATTGCGGTTCGGTAACATACAATTGTCTTCCACAAGAACAATTTTCATAGAAGAAATTTCAAGCAGTGTCTAACAGGATCGGCTGAATTTTCATCAACTTAACATACAAGTTTCAAAATTATAAAGAACAGGAAGTATACGAAGACATATGTGCCTTGGTAAAATCAATACTTGCCATTTCTCGTCAAACAAAGATGATATCTCCTTCCATACCCCATCTTCCAAGAGCAAATAGTTACCTTCTACAATAACAACCTTGTGCCTAAACAAAGGAAGAATATAAAGAAATATGTTCATGCAGTGTATATCAACATATCCGAAATAACAGACAATGTAAAGTAGCAACTTTTTAAATAAATAACCCTGATTTGTGAAAAGACAGCTAATTGGGGATTTGGGGATAAGCAAAGAAATAAGAATACAAATCTTACAGAGAAACTTCACAATACAAAATATTATTGCCTTTAGCATTAATATTACAATTTATCAATAACATAATGAACAACAAAACTATTGAAACTATTGACTGCCCAGGGCTTAATCTGTCAGAATTGTTATACATGTATTACACTAACATAAAATTAAATTATATTTGGTACATTTACTCAACAAAAGTTCTTGAATATGTAGATTTTCATTGTGATAACCTGGATTTTCTGCTTAAAAATATTTACTATATTTTGGACGGAGTTTTAAAGACAACGGATTTCGTAACAAATTCAAACATAGACACAATTACGTAATCCGGTGGAGAATCTATTCCCTGTTAAACTTTATCCTCTAACCTCATTAATGACGATAATTTCTCTGTAAATGTTAGCTTTAAAATATTTATCTTTCATCATTTGCTTTTGTTCAATATATAATTATAATGTGTCAAATTATTAAAATTACCACATTTTAATATTAAAATACTCACTGAAGGTTCACAAAGATATCATCTTCCACTGGGTCCCCAACACCATGGTCAAATGATGGTACATAAACTGATCCCTGAAGATTTTGTTTCACCAAAATGCAAAAGAACAAGGGAGATAAGAACTCCATCATGTCAATGAATTGATGCTAACAGTTCTTTCTATGTATCCCAGTTTTCCCACAGAGATAATCCACATAATTTGAGCTAGAAAAAGGTTATGGTCATGAATCAATTCTAAAGTTTCCAAGCTTGCTCATAATAATACCACTAAATCTTAAAAAATAATAATAAATCTTACATCAATTCTTAGATTCTTGAGACATGTGAGTAGCCGCAATGGATTGAATGTCCAGGGAGCTGATATACCAATTGAAAAGATCAATGTTTTTCTGATCAATACAATTTCTGGAATTAATGAGTAATAAAAAGTATCGTACCTCCCCTTCTGGCATGTGCTTCCTCAGGATTCTATTATCAAAAAATCACTAAGAATGTCAGAATTATGATTCCTCATTCTATCGACAATAAATAAAAATCACATTTCACAGGTATTTATACAGTCTCCTACATGTAGTTAACTCTAGAACTTTTATTTTTATTTTCTTGGAAAGGTGACTAATTCATGGTTTAATCTTCCAATAATGTGTAAGTAGCATCATTCAGTCCCAAAGGAAAGAGATCAATAAGAAAAATACATGACATGTTCATATCCCAACCTTTTGAATACTTTGTCAAATGGAAAATGACAACAGATCACCCACTTATCGCACTTTCAAGTATAACTGATTTGACTGTACGCTCTAAGTAATCAACTCTAGATCATCACTAAGAACAATGAAATGAACCTGGTATAAAATTTCACATGGATAACAACAAAAAATGTTGAGCAGCAGAAGGACACTAACCTCCATTGCATCTAGTTCAGAACGATAAAGATGAAAACCGTCCATGGGAACGACAATCGCAACATCAGGAGGTTGCACCTTAGAGTCAAAGGAAGAAGTTTTCTCTAGCCAAATTTTGTTTATGCGTCTGGCTACTTCATGTGCTAGAGTGCTTTTTCCAGCACCCGGAGGACCAGCCAGGCCAACTAAAAGCCTATGCAAGTATCACATAAAGCATGACTAACATGATTAAAAAAGGAGGACACAAAAGGATGGCATAATTATTTGATGATTGATAAAAAAAGGAGGACACAAAAGGATGGCATAATCTACTTCACGAACCTCACCACTCCCACCCCCGCAACCCCAAAAAGAAAAGAGTCGAGGAGGGAGCTGTAACCACTTCATAGATTTAATATAATAAATAAATTGCCAAATATAGGATAGTAGGAGAAACACATTTAATTGAAGATAACATCTAGTGCAGAATGGCAAGCAGATAAGTAATATAGCAGTTTGCACAACCTAACCAAGGCTTTCACAATGACAGAATTTGGTGATTCACTAGCTAAAGGTCAAGGTATAAATGACAGTATAGCTACGTACGACAGTCATACAATACTTCAAAAATAGTACGATAGGACAAAAAATTGGTGGAGTGTACACATTTAATGGGCCTATGCAACATGGTGAAGGATATACATCATTCTGTAAAGGAAAATTACATTCTGTACAATCGCAGCATCACTCAGAATAGCCTTTGTTTTTGTAATTCCACAAACAATAACTTACTTGTGATTAGGATTTGGTGACAGTAACACTGAAGGCAGAAGTCGTGCAACCAATGCATCATATAACTCATCAACACGACTGCACAGTACAAGAACTAGAAGTAACAAAATCAAATCGATTAAGACAATCTATCCATAGCTTTTTCTACCACAAAAAATCTACCTAGCCAAATTTTAATGCTATGTTCATCTTCTTTTACTGCTTTTTACAGGTTCACTACCCAAGGGTTTTTCCCTGAGAAATCAACTACTCTGTAGATTGTAATTAAGCTCAACATGCTTGATGAATATGCAAGAGAACTTGATAGAGAGCTTGATGAATAAACAACTGCTATTATTGATGAGCAAAAACTGCTATATAAAAGATGGAAAGTTCATTTATATACAAAGCTAAAATACAGAATGAGAAAGACTAACTAACTGAGTATGTTTTGCTATCAATGATTGAGAACTAACAATAGAAAAACTAACTGATTCTGTTTTACTATCAATGATTGAAAACTAACTTGAGCTAAGATCCCCCCCACAAGCTGGGAATTGATGTTTGACATTCCCAGATTGGAGTGAAATGTGCAAAATCAGCAGGTAATAAAGCCTTTGTGTGGACAACAGTTAACTGAAGATATGAAGAAACTGATAACAGTTTGAGTAAACCCGAGTTGACCTTTTTGCGAACAATATGACAATCAGTTTCAATGTCCTTTGTTCTTTCATGAAAATGAGATTGGCAGTGATATGGGGAGCAGAATGACTATCACAATAAAGCAAAGCAGGTCTGTCAAAAGGGATTTTAAAATCCTCAAGCAAATACAGCAGCCACTAAAAATTCACATGTTGTGGTAGCAAGGGCACAATATTTGGCCTCATAGGAACTACGATAAACTGTTCTTGTTTCTTGGACCTCCATGAAATGAGGGATGATCCTAGATACACCATGAAACCAATCACAGATTGACGAGTGTCATGGCACCCAGACCAGTCAAAATCTCTAAAAGACTTGAACTGAGTATGATTGTCGTTAATACAGATATACCTAAACCAGTAGCATTCTTGAGATATCGATAATATGCAACGCTGCTGGTTGATGAGCAGAAATGGGGGAGTCAATGAAATGACTTAGATGTTGCACTATATAGGAAATGCCAGGTCAAGTAGTGATAAGGTAAAACAAATTTTCCGATCATACAACAATATGGAGATGGATCAGCGAGAGCACTGCCAGAAGCTTGATGCATCAATATTCAATTTGGGAGCTCAAAGGTTTAGCACCAAGAAGCCAGTATCAAAGAGAATTTCTAGTGCATGCTTGCACTGATAAATACGAAGATTAAAAAACATCAAAGTATATAACACGAAAGACGTTATACCTTCCCTCTACAACATGAATGCGTTCCTTTTCAGCGGATAAAACCTGGCAGAGCAAACAACGGTACGAAACATATTAAACAAGGAATGCAGCGCCAACACTCTAATGAAAACTTGCGTGTTTGAAATCTCCAACAAACAAACAAATTAAGTTGAAATGACATGAAAACTCGATTTCAAAAATCAATTCTCATTTGTAAATCGTTCCGGTGGTGTAATTGAGGTTTTCTAATACAAAACTGAATTCTGAACCTTAAAACGAGAACTCTTCCTCGTCGGAAGTGACAGCTGCACAAACTTGCTAGAGCGCGTGATGGACAGTGAACATAGATTCCGATCGCGATTCTCCACTACTCTCAGTAGCAAAGGTTCAGCGTGAAGCGAAATAAGAAGGAAGATTGAAGTAGTGCGCGGTTAGAGTAAAACGAGGAGGGAATGTAATGCGAAATTTCCGTTACGAAATCAGAATCGTATAAGGATTACATAGAAGCATACCTGGCGAAGCACGAGCCTGATTCCAGTACCCTCTTGCCGTCGTTGAAGAGAAAGTTGCCTCCATTTAGCTCACAGCTTTCAAACGCCTTCAACTGTATGGCAATCACAGTTCATATACCAGAGAATAATTATTGTTTTAGTATATTTAGTTTGAAACATTTAACATCAAGTCGTTGTAGTATAGTGGTAAGTATTTCCGCCTGTCACGCGGACGACCCGGGTTCGATCCCCGGCAACGGCGTATTTTTCTTTTTTGCTTTTATATTATCAAAAAATCTCATTTTCTTCTTTTTTAACTTTTTTACTTCTCTTTAAAATATAAATTCATTTTAGTCCCAACAAAAATTTAAAACCCAGTTTAATATACTTTGGAAAACAAGGAGCTCAACAAGTATTACAATTTTATACAAGCTAAAATAATAACATCAGCAAATAAAATAATTATAAATTTTAAAAATAAAATAAAAAATAATCTTATATAATAAAGATAAAAATCAAACTCATAATTTTTTAGTTCCCGAAATACATATTTTATTTTTTGTTGCTAATAGAAAAACTCGACTTTTAATTCTTATAAAAAAGCACTTTGGTTCTTGTTTTACGTTGTTGTAAAATATTTAGCTCTGTTTCAGTTCTTATAATATTTTTTTTTCATTCTGAATTACTCTCTTTTAATAGAAACCAAAAGAAAACAAATGTACATGTTATAAGAACAAATAAAAAAAATTATAGAAACTAAATATCAAAAAGAAAAAAAAATAGAGAATAAAAAATAGACTTTAAGATGTTCAGACTATTATATTTATCAAAGTTTAAGGTGTAAATGTGAATATATATCCGGCCAACTTCAATGACTCAATAAACAAAACAAATAACAATTGGTTTGTATATGCCGGTTCCTCGAGTGACTTGGTGGTTTGGCCTTAAGAACCTTCACTACAAGTCCTTGGTTCGAATCAGCACAAAGGTGCAGGAAGAAAAGAGACACCACACAAAAAAATGAGGTATTCCAAAATACCTCTCCTTTTAACAAAAATAAAATTGAGTTCTATTTTTTTATATTATTTTCTTATAACTAAATTAAAGAGAAACTATTCGTTTTATCTATTATCTAACTTATTTTATTGACTACACTTTTATTTTATTATTTGAAGACAAAAATAAAATTGAGTTTTATTTTTTTATATTATTTTCTTATAACTAAGTTAACGAGAAACTATTCATTTTATCTATTATCTAACTTATTTTATTGACTACACTTTTATTTTATTATTCGTCTATTTCAAATGGATTTGAGTTAATAACATAAGGGAGTTATTTTGAAATAGATTTTCAATAAGCATGTAATTTGGATTCTTGTCAAATTTAAAGTGAGTTTTAAGATTAGGTCATTGGGTTCGAATCAGCACAAAGGTGCAGGAAGAAAAGAGACACCACAAAAAAAATGAGGTATTCTAAAATACCTCTCTTTTTAACAAAAATAAAATTGAGTTCTATTTTTTTATATTATTTTCTTATAACTAAATTAAAGAGAAACTATTCGTTTTATCTATTATCTAACTTATTTTATTGACTACACTTTTATTTTATTATTTGAAGACAAAAATAAAATTGAGTTTTATTTTTTTATATTATTTTCTTATAACTAAGTTAACGAGAAACTATTCATTTTATCTATTATCTAACTTATTTTATTGACTACACTTTTATTTTATTATTCGTCTATTTCAAATGGATTTGAGTTAATAACATAAGGGAGTTATTTTGAAATAGATTTTCAATAAGCATGTAATTTGGATTCTTGTCAAATTTAAAGTGAGTTTTAAGATTAGGTCCTTGGGTTCGAATCAGCACAAAGGTGCAGGAAGAAAAGAGACACCACAAAAAAAATGAGATATTCTAAAATACCTCTCTTTTTAACAAAAATAAAATTGAGTTCTATTTTTTTATATTATTTTCTTATAACTAAGTTAATGAGAAACTATTCATTTTATCTATTATCTAACTTATTTTATTGACTACACTTTTATTTTATTATTCGTCTACTTCAAATGGACAAAAATAAAATTGAGTTCTATTTTTTTATATTATTTTCTTATAACTAAGTTAACAAGAAACTATTCATTTTATCTATTATCTAACTTATTTTATTGACTACACTTTTATTTTATTATTTGTCTACTTCAAATGGATTTGAGTTAATAACATAAGAGAGTTATTTTGAAATAGATTTTCAATAATCATGTAATTTGGATTCTTGACAAATTTAAAGTGAGTTTTAAGATTAGGTCTTTGGTTTCTCCTTTTTGGTAAGATTCAAACTACCTAAAAATGAAAGACATTATGGAATTGAAATAAAAGATGAAAACATACAGGATTAAAGTAATAAGATAAAAATAATAATAAAAAATACTAAGAATAAGATAAAGGGCATATTATGATATTTATCGATTTAGTTATAATCATTAGAATTTCTATATACTAAGTATAAAGATACAGGAAATTTAAGTGATTATAAACTGTCTTGTTTAATAAAAATCATAATTAAAATAGATATAGTAAATAGAGGTACCTTTGATAATAATTAACTTAATGGAATTTTTCTTAAGGTGCTGGTCTTTGTGGTGACAAAATATTAAGAATAACATAGTAGAAAATTGAAGGATTTTATGGGATTAGAGTTGTTCCTATTTGTATATGTTACTTTAATGATACTAACGAATATATTTACTTCCTCAAATATTGGAAAATTTAAATATGGATAATAAATAATTTAATAACAATAATCTATAAAAATAAACTCTAATATTATTGTCTCATTTTCAGTAAAGTGACGACTATTCATATAAACATTTCAGTTATCACGAAATGACATTTTCAGTTATGAATAGTTTAGATTTTTTTTTTAAAATAATATTTTAATTTTAATTATATATATATATATGTATATGACCAATTAACTCGGCTATATTGGCGGCAGCTCGAGGTCAATAGAGGGTAATTTTATTTCATTCACGGAACAGAATGACAGACCTCTGAGGTGACTAATCATGATGTTAAGCGTAACAGCTTGTGAAAAGACACAGTTCTCGCCTTCTATGTTAACATAGGAACAAATTCAAGAGTCAAACTTGAACTGTTTCGTGCCTAGTAGAGTTTAAATAACATACAAGGCGTTATTACATGCACATATAAATTATGTATACGCTAAAATCAGTCAGTCTCAAAGGGTGTCATTAATCCAATAAGCAATCCTAAACTGTAATCTCTCTCCAACAGCTATATGAGACTCGTTTTTATTTATCTATATCTTGTCTTCTCAATCTAGGAGCACGTTACAAAGTCGTCTCTTCTTTCTACTTCGCTTCGTTTCTTCATAGGGCCACTGCACATTTTAAAAAAATTGTGTAAATTACGTCAGAAAAATGAACTATAAGCTGAGGTATTCAAGTCCAAAATAAAATCATCCTGTGCAACAGTACAACGCATAGCGCAAGTTAAAGAATCCAAGCAAGTTTGAATCCCATTTCCATTATGTGGGATGAAGAAAAAAAAACGAATGACTTCTCGGAACGTGACATAAAGTTACTGGCCAATATGGGTGAAGGAGATAGCTTCCTAGTTAACAACTAACATGCTTACATTCGTCTATTTAGCAAATAACAAATGACACCAAATTATTCTAAAACATGATCTGCTATTTCTTCTAGCTTTACCTCAGTATTGACTAAATGAGGGACCCGAACCCTTTTGGAACCATCAGGTAAACGCTTACAAGCTGAAGGGTTTTCCAAATCAGTAAAAGCATTGGAAACCTGCATACAAATCACAACCACGAATGCAAAGGTACATTTGAGTTAGAACATGAAAAATTACAGGAACCCGGGTAAACATGTTTTATTCATTAACTAAGGGAATTTATTTCTTCATTTACTGACAACTGAAGCTTCCACCTTAAAAAGCCTATAGAAATATAACATTAGAAAGAAAATATCCTAGCTGTTTCGATACCTGACTTTGGATAGCCCCTATTAACATGTCGTGACAACCAGATGCATGCACATTTTCTAAACTAGGGCACTGAAGCAACAGTCTCTCTGTATAAAAAAAAAAGGGTAAAAAAGGATGAAACAATTCTTTAATGAAATCCCTGATGTTGCATCAACCTTCAGCTGATAATGGCAATAGTTCGGGTGTGAAAATATTACCTGGATGCAAATTTGTACAAGAATTCAGATTCAAATCCTTGAGCTGAGTACAGTTTAAATATAAGGCCTGTACATTAATTCAAAATAAGAAATTCCAAATATTAGAAACGTGAGAAACAACATGCTTAATAAACTTGCTCAGTCAAATAAAACTTACATCCAAGCCCGAACATCCCCATAAACTAAGTTTCTTTAAACAGCTGTGTTTGATGATTAGCTTTTGGTTTGTAAGGTGTAGATTAGTAATAGATGTCTTCTGTAGTTCGTGGTTATTTTCATCAGCAATTGGATTGTAAGAATCGGGTTCACATATTGTCATGCCACAGTCCATAATTTCAAGATGTGGCAATTGAGCCGTAGCAAATTGAATGCCGCCTGAAACGTAAGATAAAGCAGTTAAGGTAGAAATAAAACAACTAAAAGATAGTAAATCAATTGAGTATAAAACAGTGATTACTTGAAGTCACATTAGGGCAAAGAGCAAGAAGGAGTCTTGTCAATGTTTCAGAGAACACATTGCAAATCATGCTAACGCCACTGTCACTGACGCTGGATCTGTTATACAAGTTAAACCGTTAAAACAAACTTCTTGAACAGGCAACACAGTCACATGCTCAATATCCAATAACATTGACCACTTCTATGCCAATTGACTAATTTCAGAAACATTGAGCAATCTAAAGACTAATTTATACCGTAACATTAATCATTCTCCATTACCAATAACCAATCTAACAAACAACTAACTGATCAGTGGTTGTAGACTTTTAGATAAACCGCTGTGATTTGACTAAAGATTGGAGTTGGTTGAAGAGGGTCCATTTTGGTCACTACACTATTCAAGCATGCGGTACTATTGACTTCTATATAAAATGTACTGTATCGAGTTGCAACAGACCTTTAATTTTTCTCATTTTCTAACGCATATGCATTTTCAGGACATTAAAGGAAACTAGGACGGAAGCACACATACCCACTGAGATCAAGCAATTCCAGAATTGGATAGCTTGAGGCAATGGCAGCAACAGATGCATCAGTAACTTCAGATCCAAAAACAAGTGAAAGCATTCGCAGCCCCCTAATTAACAGAACCAACAAAACTTTGTCAAGGTAAATATTGCAACAGATACTATTCAAATTTAACCTATGACGCATAGATATGATACATATATCAAACATCATACAAGTCTGATATGACAATATGATTACTGTAAAGAAGTATAGCATATTATACATACATATGGTGCCTTTAAATATTCATAAAAATTTATAAAACAAAATAAATATATAATTTTAATATTGCAAATTTAAATTAAAAGCATTTCTATACAGTAGTATATTACTAAGAAAAATAAAAATTACAAATCACTTTCATCATAACTTACTTCCTGTTCTCTACAAATAGGAATAGTACCATGTTCATTCCTTTTTTGAGATCAAGAGGGGAGTTACTTTTTTTAAATCAATGGAGAGTTATGCTTCAATGTTTTTTATACTATACATGCTTTTATATCTTGCATGTAGCTAGCTACTAGATTTTCATACCTTTTTAAGGGCTGCGAGATACTAATTAAAATATGTATCATTGAAACATCCAAAAAATACTAGTATCGGACACATTGAATACATATATATAAAGCAGATTAAAGTTCTAGTGATTCATAGAATATAACAAAACAAAAAATAAATGAGGATGACAATTCCTCCTATAAATAGCGGGTGGTTATTAAAGAAACTGTTGGGAAAACAAAAATATATATTCCATAAAAATTATTAATTATATATGTTTATAATGCAAAAAACATGTCAACAACTACAAATGAAATAAACCAGCGCTCACTCTCTGCATGTCTAGTACAAACTTAAGGTGACATTAACATTGGCTGGTACTTATGGATTATGGTAAAGGTTAAATCCCCATACACAATTGAGAAAGGAGGCCAGCAAGCCTAGACTTAAACAAACCTTAACTGAGCAGCAGTAAGAGCGAGCACAGCAGTATGAGAAAGCTGCATTGAATATATACGTATGTTTTGCAACCTAGGGCAACTTCTTCCCAAACTTTCAACCATGGTTGCAAGATCAGTGCTGTCATTTTCTCGATGAGAAAAATTCAATGAAATCTCTCTCAACTGAGGGCAGTTAAAAACCTACCATTTCAGAGCATCTGTTAGTAACCAGAGTTCACTCTGAGGCTAAGATCAAACGTATATATCGAATTCAGAAATTGAAACATCGCACAGAATTAAAAAAAGATAGAAAATTGATATTACCATCTTAGAAAGAGAGTACAGATCCGACAGCCAAATGGTAGAAAGACTAGAAGAACAAAGAACGAAGCCTCCAAGGTGAGAACAACCTTCCATCTTAAGGCTTTTGAGGCTCTTTTTATCAGCAACAAATCGACCTAACTCACTCCTGCATTGTTAAAATGGCAGGACAGGCAATGTTAATCAGTAAAAAGTACCATCCGCTGGTTAAATTTGCATCGTTCTCAAATGTATGTAAAGCTCAGTATTTTTATATTATTTCTTCAATGTCCCTCCTCTGGATCAACCAAAATCTATAACAAAAGAACCATAAGGATTTCCAAACATAAACTTATCTAATCAATCCACTACCACTACCAAATCTGCAATTATTAGGTGCAATTGTTAACTTCGATAAAAACTCTCAAAATCTGATTCCAAACCCTAATTAGAATTCAAGTTATATATAATTTTGTTCTTTGAACCAAGTCAGAATCACGCGTTCACGACTAGTAAAATTTCACCTTACACACGAGCTGCAAACTCTACTGTTCAACAATTAGAAAAAAAAAAAAAAAAAAAAAAAAATTTAAAAAAAAAAAAAAAAAAAAAAAAAAACACACTTTCATGGAAAGCAAAAAAAACATACAAAGAAAAGGGTTAGAACGTTAAAAATACCCGGTGATTCGATTGACTGCAGAATCAGAAACCGAAATCTCCAAGAATGCCAAATTAGGGCACGAAAATGCAATGCAAGCCAGCATCGTCGAATCCACGTCACTGCAACATCAAGGAACGCACAGTTTACAGTTACAATCTCAAGTTAATACAAATTACTTCATATTTTAATTATAAGCACGGTAATCTTTTCATTAGATCGTTGTCCAAATTATAGTACGGTGTTCTCTGGAATTGACCTTTTCTTCCCATTAATAAAATCACATTAATCGATGTTTCAAATTACACTGTTCGATTTTCATTACTTACGATAAGTTAAAGAAATAAATAGAACTCACACCTTTCCATTACAAGAGAGAGCTTTACAATCCCCGGACACTTCTGCAACATCGACGCCACGAAACCCACCTGAACACTCGCCGGAACCCTAAGATTTAACTCCTCCGCTGCCTTCCACAAACCCCTCGTCATGTCCCTCCAGTCTCTGGACACCTTCGCCGCCGTTAAGAGCCCCGACGGTGGTAGCCTCCTTAGTACGTCCCAAATAACACTCCTCGGCAACCCAGACGAATCCAGATCATCCTCTTGGGGCCACACGGCGGCGGAATCCAATGGATCGAGTCCGTCGGCTTCTTCATGATCAAATGAGAGAGCGCGACGGGGTTGGAGAGAAGGGCAGCGGGCGGCGGAAACAAAGATAGAGGAGGGAGCAGATGCCGCCGCGGAGAAAGAGGATTGGGAAGGGGTGGCGGAAGAGGAGGTGGCGGGGGTCTTCCCGGTGCAGATATGGCCCTTCTTAGGGAGACCGCAGCGGCCGCAATTGTAGCTACCGCGTTTCTTGCCGAACTTCGCTTGGGAAGAGGCGGCGGCGTGAGAAGGTGTGCGATGAAAGGGTTGCATGGTGTGAATTGTGTGAAGTGAGGTATCTTGGCGGAGACAGAGACAGAGTGGAGGTCTTCAGATGTAACATAAAACAATGGTTTAGAGCGGGAGACTTCGCGCCATATTTGTTTTTTCCTCTTCTTCTCTGTTACCCTTTTTCTATTTTAAGTCTGTTTTCATTTCTTTTATTAAATTCTTATCTGATTTAAATATATAATAAATATTTAAGAATCAAATCAATATTTTACTTTTTTTACTTAAATCTGATCTTATGTTTCTTATTACTGTATTTATAGCTTTAACTTTCTTTCTTATAAATAAATTACATAATTTCATATACAAAAATTGTAATACAAATTTTTATTACATTTTTAATGAATACAAATATATTATAAAATACAATACAATCACATGATATTTAAAATATTAAAATTATATATATATATATATATATATATATATATATATATATATAGGAACAGCTGGCTCCAGAAGAAGGTTGAATGGAGTCTGAACTCAATTCGCTATAAATAAAAACCACCAACCAAGGCAAAAAATATAAGCACAGATAAAGCAGTTTTATATTGGTTCACCCTAATCTCTTGGGCTACGTCCAGTTCTCCCTTGAACAAACCGTTCAAGAGGTTCCACTATTAAGCAAATAGTTACAACGAGTACACAAACCTCTCCAGGTTACAACGAGTACACAAACTCTCCAAGTTATCACGAGTACACAAACCTCTCCAGGTTATACCAGTCTCAATCTCCCCCTGAGATCAAGACCACTCAAGATTGAAATAAACACTCTCAAAAGAGAGAACAATGAAAGCTTACAAGGGTTTACTTCACAATGGTGAAGAATTACACAATGGTTTCACACAACCCAAAACTCTAGATGCACTCTATAGCAGATTGACAATAAACACTCAGTATATTTTCTTTAAATATATTGTATGATGTTTTTCTGTTTTCGGTTCTCCTTGTTGTTCTTCAACTTGAACTTGCTCCTCTATATATAGCTTTTTAGAAACTAGCCGTTGGGATGCTTGAACAGAGCAATCTTGACTTTCTGATGTATGAAGCTCAAACTGGAAATACTTCTCTAATTTTCATACTGCATTAAACATGATTAAGTCTGTATCGGAAATAATTTATTATAACATAGAGAAATTATATCTGCGATACTCATCAATAATTTGAATAATTTCTATTATGAACAGATTTGAACGTTAATGCACATTATGATATAAAATCAATTAATCACAATTAAATGCTTCATAATAATTTGAATATTTTTCGTTATGAACAAATTTGAACGTTAGAGCACAATATGATATAAAATCAATTTAAATCAAATCAATAACACATAAAAGTAAATAGTAAGAAAACTTATTTCTTTAATAATAATAATAATAATAATAATAATAATAATAATAATGTTAACTGCATAATGTATATAAGTCATCAAATATAAATATATACTCGAGTTTTGTTATCATCAAAACTTTATCAAATGATTTGATTTTCTAAAAGGACTTTGGACCGCCTAATGTTCAACAGAAACCATTGGTTTGAATAAATGAAGATACACTTCAGTAAATAGAAAAAAACAATATTTTCTTGCTATATCAAAATTTGAAATAAATAATTAAAATAAGCATCCGTATTTCAAACACGTATGAAAGCATAAGTGATTCATGCGAATGCTGTATTTTACTAATTTATAATATGAATGAGAGTTAAATTTGCATTTAACCACTTACACCAAATTACATTACCTTGAATGCAAGACTAGATAGTTGGAGCAATTTCACTTCATTCTTCTGTGACAAAATATTACTTAGTTACTGCCAATTTTTTTACAGGTCCTACTTAAGATTACCTAGCAAGCTCTCATCAACACAACAAAATCCAACCTCGTCAATCAAAACACTCACTCTTGTAAATGTCTACATATATAAGTGAACCAAAATTAACTTTGGACAAAAAAAGGAATGAATTTGGACAGTAATCTAATACTATTACACTCTTTATACCGTGTAAATCAGTTAGTGGTTGATTCCGAATTAAAGCTACCAAGTAGCTGCTTTGAACGAACCCTAACTTGTAATCGTACAAGTGCGTGCATACACTGCATTGCAATACGTGATTGTTTCCTCACCCACACCCCACGAACCAAAGCTTGCACCTTCACCAGGCCCTTTAATGCCTTATATGCTCTTCTGGCCTGTCCAACAAATAATCAACTCAATTATGGTTCTATGCATATATATGAGAATTTTGATAATTTGTATCAATTCATAAATTTAATGATGTTTAAATCAAAGTAGCAAAATCGGTTTTGGATGTTTGAGATAAGATGGCATACTAGATGTCCCCTGAAATAAGCTTAGATCTTAGTGGCCGCAACATCTTCCTTGGTGATTGAAGAGATAGGTGTTGGTGTTGGCGTAGGGAAACTGAAATCTTCATTCCTGAGTATGGCTTCTTCGCATTCGTTAGTGCAAACACTTGTGCGGGGGAGAACGATGTCTTTGTTGGATGATCTGATGAATCTCCCCCGAAACATTCTGAACCATTTTTGTGACGCACCCATTTTACTTGTTTTCTTTTGGTTGGAGTGAAGGACTTAGTCATGATGTGATGGATTTAAATGTGAGGAAGTGGCGTAAAGGAAGGGGAGAGTTGAGGGAAACATGTTTGAAAACCTCTTTCTTTTTCTTTGGTGGTCCAGTTACAGTGATGTGATATGTCAGAGTTGTGAAACTGAAAACGTGGCGGCATGATTTTCTTTGTGACGATTCCAGTGTGTGTTCAAAGCATTCGCAACCCACTCGCAGGAATAAAATAAAGTGTCACTATCGGAAATTCTTCTCTGATTTTTGGCATCCCCATGCCTGTCTAATATATATATTGTTTTGTTGCATGTTGCAACTCTCTTCTTTGACAAGGTATGGTTGGTGTTTTTTTTGTATGTGGTGTGAGTTTTTGGTTTTGTTTGGTTTCCATGTTTTACTGTTATCAAGGTGAATTTGAGGATATTGAGGAGGATTAATGTGGTTTGTTTAAGATAATTTGGAAAATTTTCTATATATAAGTGAAGATGTGACATAACCCTGAACATACTCAATCATCTTAGATACATTATCCATTATACCAATTTTATTCATAATTGATTATAAGATTTTAGCATAGTAATTATGAGTTTTTTTTTTTTTTT
>Ga0209489_101739_pt1 | contig 44757 bp, 22 predicted proteins | sample SiratrowhiteBW_FD_187527 | JGI IMG/M metagenome (GOLD analysis project Ga0209489, IMG submission 187527) | Root nodule microbial communities of legume samples collected from California, USA - Siratro white BW (SPAdes) (version 2) | ecosystem: Host-associated > Plants > Roots > Nodule | place... | reverse complement strand
ATTATATATATATATATATATATATATATAATTTTTGCAATTTGTATAAATATTCCCACATAATTTATTCATCATTCAAAAGTAATTTACGTACTTTTAAAAAATTTAACCCAATGACATATTATTAATCTTTTATATAGCTTAATTTTTACACATTTTTTTCAACTCTCAAAACCACTCATTTACTCCAATCATTTTCGCTCTCTTTTTTCATTAGGCAAATTACTTACAATATATCGCAATAGAGATTCGAATCCGAAATTTTATAATCAAATTTTGATTATTATTACCCTGATTATTATATTTATAATATTAAAAACAACACCAACAATAATAATAAAAAGTAATATAATAATATTAACAATAATATTATATTAAAAATAATATTATTATAAAAAAATATTAATTAAAATATTATCAATAATAATAATATTAATGTTAATATTATAATATTAATGATAATAATATTAAAAAAATATATTAGTAGTATTAATAATAATATTAAAATAATAATAATAATAATAATAATAATTTTATAATAATAATCGTATGAATCTTAAATAATAATAATATTATATATGAAAAAATTTATAAATAATTACTTACAGTTTTATTTAGTAAGTTTATAAAAACAGATCTGTAGATAATTTACCTATAAATATAGATCTGTAAATGTAAATACTTACAGATAAATAACAGTAAATAACATCCATAAATAATCCTAAATTTAACTATTTACTTTTATCTGTATATAATAATTAGTAGATAAATTCAAAAAAAAATTGTATTTTATTTTTTACATCCATCATTTAAGTTATTAGGTTGTAGTTTGCGAGTTTATGTTTGGTCAAATTCTTTTGATAAAGTTTTATTTTAGTTTTGAATAAACGAAATAAATATATAAAATGTTTAAAAAAGGTACATGTATGATTTAATAATTATTTTTATAATAAACTATAATTTTATATATTTATTATTAAAATTTAATAAAAAAATACATACCAAAAATAAAATTTAAAATATACACATACAAATTTATAAATATTAAAACTTTATTTTAAAATTGAGTCAATCCCAATAGAATTGTAATGTAGTATCCGAATCCGACAGTCATTGTCCATTTTACTAACTTTATTTCTCTAATATTATACACTCAAATTAAACACCCAAATTTAGTTCTGATTTCTTCGCATCGCATACCTTCTGGTGACTTTTATTTGCTTGGGTGAGAATCTTTGAGGGTACCCACTCTTTATCCAAGCGCAACTCTTTCATTAATTGCTGTGTGGTTACGTACTATGTTCAAAATGACGACATGAAAATACAGGAAAAATAATGTGGTTTTTTAGTTTCTAGAATAGACCAGTACGTTAGTTCCATAGGTTAAATCAGATTTAGTTATGTCAACAATTCGGACAACTCGAAACAATTGATGGAAAAAATTAATTTCTCCAAAAAGTCAAACGGGTTGTCAAGAACCAGTCAACAATGAGGAAACTGTTATAAAAATTTAGTTTGAACGTTATTTTCAAATGAAAATAAGGTTAAATAAGTTTTCAATCAATATCAAATATTTAAGGTTTTAATTTATGTAAAATCATTAAATATACACAAAAATGGTTGTAAAGACTAAATCTGAAATTCTGCAGGAACTAAAAATTTATGTAATCCATAAAATTGGTTTCTTTTATTTCTTTTTATTTTTACCTTGAAATGTTTAAATAAGTAAAGGCTCATAAGTAAGATATATTATGAATTTTTATTATTTAATTATTTATTTTAATTTTTATCATATAAATTATATGATATAAGTTTTTTATTTTTAACTTTTTTATAATTTATATCAGATTATTATTTTATATATTTCACAAGAATTATTGCATGTGGTTCGATGGTAGTGGCCAAGTGGATGAAGTGAAATCGAATTATATTATTTAGATTGTTACATTATTATCTTCTAAAATAAAGAAAGTAGCCTTGTGCATATAAGTTATGTTTCTTTTTTCAATGAAGGATTCAATCAATTAATTAGTACAAGAGTTAAGATAACGAATTCAGTTAACAGTACGATGATTGGACTGTTACAATCTTGACTTCTTCGTGTTCCAAAGGAATCCTTAAAAAGAAAAGTCACAAGTTCCACAGATCATATAAGTTATGAAAGATGTCTCTACATAATTGTTAGAGTCGTGAATTTGAATAATGTTGCTGACGAAGATATTTTGCAAGTAGTTAATCCGTAAGTATTTCATCTTCAGCTCATCTATTTTTTATAATTAAAAAAAAACAAATTTGGAATTGTTTTACTTTACCATATTGTGGGTCCAGAAGATGATACATGGAATGAGTTAAACCTTGAAGCCTCTCTCATGAATGGGTCCAGAGGTGCTGCTAAATCATCATTCTAGGGGCAAGTATACTTCTATTTTCCAATTCAATAATTTAGACATGGGAGCTATGATAATCGCAATTTGTGAAGTACAATGAGATGCTTCGTTTTCAATGTAATGTTCCAGACATTGATCTCTACCAACTTTATCTTTTTAGTGTCCAATTGATACCTAATAATATTAATGCCCGTAGGTGTCTGTCAAATTTATGGACCCGAATCAGTTCACATGTTGTCTGATTATTCTTCCTGGGTCGGGAGGCAATGGTTGTATATACTATGTATTGACTACCATCCCCACAAAGCAAAAGCAAGAACCATCTATTTCAAATGAAACATGTATATAAACTGTACAACGTGCATTCACTTTCACTGCATTGACAATGAAATTTCCTGGAAACAACACAAGCAGATGAAATATCAAAAAAGTGTGCTGAATCTGGTCAGGGTTTGATGGTCAAGCAGGACTGGGAAGGTGAAGATAAGAGAGGTCTGAAAGAAAGATTGTGATAGATGATGGGAATAAAGATGTGAGTGTGATGAGGCAAAGTGGTGAGGGCTCAAACCACTTTCCCAGTTCACCGGCAATCCCAACAACACAGTCTAATCGCACATCACATCTCAAGTTATCTCTTCCTCTTTTTCAGAGACTTAACCAGACTCTGAAGAAGGTGGGGTGCTGTCATGTTCATTCATGTGTTTGGTGTAATGGGCATCCTAATTAGGCCTCAGGATTTTGAATGTCAATTTTTGGAGCAAACCGGTTCACCCATTCCCCCTCTCATTGTCAATCTGTCTTGTCAAACCTTGAAATAAAAATACTAAATACATGTTTTTCTGTGGGACTGTGACACATTATAAGTGCAAGAGAAGAAAAAAAAAACAAACAAAAAACAACACTGCCAGGCCTCGTGAAAAAGCAGACACACTTCTCGGGCTGTACATTTCTCTGTGTGTGTATCAGAGCCAGCTAATTTTTTAAAACCAAAAAAATTTTACATATAACTTAGTAACATATTCGTAGATATAAAAATGATTAATTTGGTAATGCAAAGAGAGAAAAAAAAATGTGTGTACTTATTGGATTGATAGATGTGAGGAATTATTATTATCCATAGCAATAGCAGATTGCTGTTTTGGGAGAGGAAATGTCCTAGATGAAAGAGTGGTTTGAAAGAAAGAAGGGCTGAGTGGGAAGAGAGAGTTGTTGCGTTATTTTGTGAATGGGGGCTTTCCTTTTGCCAGTTTTTACTTTTACCTCAATTGATACAAGCAACACTGACAGCAGGGGTACCTAGCCAAAGCAACTGTGTATCTCTGTTGAACCCAATTGCAGAGAAAGGAGCTTTCACCCCCTCGTGTGTGTACTGCATTTTTGGGGGGAATTCCCCAATTATCTCTTCAAGCTTTGGAATTGGAGAACTTCTCCACTGCCATGAGTCGTCACTCACATGTCATCCACTACAATAATACTCTCATCTATCCATAATTGTTGGCCCATTAATTTATTCTTCTTCAGGAAAAATATCAAATTCAAAGTCTCGCATCTTAATCTAGGATTATGATTTAGGTCCACTCAACAGAGAGAGATAATGTGTCTCCCCGCCGTTTGATGTGCATCATTAATCCATTTCTCAACCAGTTTATGCAATGCTTTCGCTTCGTAATTCATATGGTGGAGGAAGATGTGCATTGCATTTTCAGAAATACGCAATTTGAATCATGGGGCCTAGCTTCATTTTTGGTTTAATGTGTACAAGCATGGACCCCCGTTACAAAAGTAAACAAGCTAAAATAAGAAATATTGGTTACATTACATTGATTACTGAAACATCTTACACTAAAATCTTTTAAAATTAAATCTCACTTCCAATCATCGGAGTGATATTTAGGAGACGAATCAATAATAACAAGAAGATTATGGTCTCGCCCGTTAACTATATAACCAGTAATGATCGTGTATATATTTAAGAGACAAAACACCAACCTGCACATTTTGGGTGCAATAACACGTGTTTTTGCATAAATTTCATTCAAGTTATATAAAATTATTGTAAAGAATAAAATCCATAACATAATTACATATTTTAAACGTCATATTTTCCATGGTACACAAATACGCACTTGAGGCACTTGGAAGTGTGAATATATAGGGTTTTGAATTCAAGTGGTCATTCTAGCCAGTGGGAAACTCAAACTAATGTTTCAAAACAAAGAGAAAAGAATATTAAGTCGCCTGAGCACGTATATATATATATATGAAGAAATGAAAGGAATATGAACAAGTATAACAATAAGGAAAAGTGGTAACTTGTACGGTCAAAAGATTATAACTATCATTCGTTTTCATAGACACTAATGAAACAAACAGACGCACCCCCCATATGACTGTGTTTCTTTTGTTACTTCATTCATTCTCCCCGCATAACAGTAAGTATATCACTCTGAACTTATTGCTGTGTCAAACGTTGCTTTCTGCAGAGGTGAAAACACCACTTGTTGGCATGTGCACATGGAAAATGAAAGGGGGAAGAAGGGGGAACCGGCGCGTGCGCATAGAAACAACTCTCACATAGTTCAAATTAAAAACTCTCGGTGAAGCAATCACTGAGAGGGATGAGAGAGGTCACGTTATAACAAATCCTCGAAAGTACAAAAACCAAACAATGAAAAATTAAGAATGCAACTTCAAAAACCTAAATACCTTAAAACAGCAAGGTAGCGTAAATTTCAACCACTACAGTACAAAAAATGTTAAACCAGGTAGCTACCTGGCATCATTCAAATATATGCTAGCTCCGTCCTCCCCTACCTCTATGTATCCATGATGGATATCTGAAGAGAAGCTACTCATCATGATTACAGCTTACAACCTTCATTGTCTTGTAGTAATAGAGGGTGGTAGGGTAATGCAATTGCAAGGTGCCAGAAACACAAACCAAAAGGGGAATGAAATCATATACAAATAGAGAAGGAAACAATACAGAGAGAGAAGTAGGAGTGTAGTGTGTTAAAAGCAGAGAAAGGTTTAAGATATTCCTCTCGGTAATCACACCTCAACATCTTACATTCCCAACACTCCCTTCCAGACTGTCCCTTCTTCCTTCCCTCAAAAGGTTAATCCAAAAATCAATACTATAAACATCAATAATACTATAAACATAGTACTCTTAAACAACTCAACCTCAGCAACATTAATCAGTGCATGAAAGGCACTAACACTGAGATAAAAATAAACAAATACCCAAAAGGGAAAATTTAAGACGGCTGCTGCTAGTGCCTGCAATGTTCTCCTGTTCGGTTCTGGCAACGTTTGTGTTCTTCTTTTGTACTAGGATTGTTATAATCTATAACTATATATGCTAACTTATTAACGTCATGGCATAAAAAGCTTGTTCCCGCACTTGCAACGCCATGCTTCTGGGTAGTACTCGAGGCGAATTATTAAACCGGGTTGGACAGGAACGTGAACCGGTATGCAAGGACTGCACCAGCCGCACTTGGATCTGCACGACGGCGGCGACGACCCCGGCCCGCCGAATCTCTTCTCCTCCGCCACCAGTCTCTCCACCGGCGACCCATTTTGCTTCTCTTCCCGGTTAAGGTGATTCAAAGCCCCACCACCTGAAAAAACAAAGACAAAACGTGAAAAGTTGAACTGAAGCGTGTGGTGTTGAAAAAAGAAGTGGGGTGGTTTTTCCTTTCTTTTTCTTTTTAAAAGTTTTAGTATTGTGTGGAAGTGTGCAGCACTTACTGGGTTGTGGGGTGAGAGTGGCTACGGCAGAAGCGGAAGAGAAGAAGAGAAAAGTGAAGGTGGTGAAGGTTTTTAACCAGTGGAAGTGATGGTGGTGGCGCATTACGCCTATGGGCGAGGTGGGGTGGCGCAGGTTATGAAAGAGTGTGAGTTGAGAGTTGAAGAGTGAGAAGGATGAGGATGTTGAAGGGAGGATATGTATGCGATGTTGTATTATTGTTGCAGAAGTGAAGAGAAGATTATTGCGTGAGAGAGTTGGTGTGGGAGAGAAAGTCCAAGTCAAAAAGAAGGAGAGTGAGAGAGTGAAAGAGAGAGAGAGAGATAGAAGTTGTTTGAGTATTAGGGGAAAAGGACCAAATGGTAGGGGGCACGGGTCCCACAACACTCCAGAATGATTGTGATAGGTGGGTTCCTACTTGGTGAATTGTATGAAGTCGCTTCAAACAAACAAAGCCTCTCATTTCAGTAATTTTGCATTTTAATTCTGTGCCTTCTTTTGCATTTTACTTCTCAGATTTTTAATTCTTTTTAAAAATTTTGAACTCATTATATTATTATTCGCGTCAACCATTTACTATCGCACGTTAAATATTTAGTTGTACAATCAAAATTACAATTACATTTTATAAATCTAAAATTAAAGATATTAATAAAAATAGGTATGTTACTCTCTTGTTGTAATAGAGAGAACGGAGATGATCTCCACCATAAAAGACCACAAGATGGCCTAACAAGATTAATGTAACTATACTAATACAAGATTAATTATGTTATAAGTATTAATTATACATTTTCACTTAGCATCCAAGGAGACCATCAACATTGTAAAGATGACGTATTAAAAGATATAAAATAAGATATTCATACTTTAACATTATACATAATAAAATACAACTATTTGATACTAAAATAAATTATTATTTTATTATTATATAATATTTTATTAAATAAAGTAAGTGTCAAATAGATATAATTAATCAACCGTGATGTCAAAATATAATTTTTTTATAAAATAGAATATTAGTAAAGGAGATGAGTAAAAAATGAAATCTTCTCGATTCGTACAAGAGTAATTGATACTCATCATGAAGCTAAGAGAAAAGCGAGAAAGATCTTATAATAGTAACAAAGAATATGATCAACGACAAACAGAAACCAGTGAACACCCGAATGACTAAAGCAGGCAAATGGCCTTGTTGGTTATCTTAAAACAAAAGAGATAGTCATCTTAAAACAAACAAAGCCTTGAAAAGAAAGTTAACAATAAGGACTCATATATCTCAAAGTCTTAAAAATGAATCTAATCAAGAAACCTCCGCGAAGCATATTCACCCCATCTGATACCTTTCCCATCAATTTTAACTCAACCATTGAGTAGAATGTCACAAAGCCAAGTTGCAACCCAACACCTCCACTAGGATAGGGAGAACCCAACAAATCCCTTTTGTCGATGGTATAATGGATGTAAATTTGTCTTTCAATTGAAAGTGACTCACGATCCATCAGTATGATGGAACAATCGATTCAGACAAACACATCAACGTCAATGTGACCCAAATGAGCATGTACACCACAAATGATGTCATCATGTGTCGTGTTTTTTCCACATTACTAAAAGGAGGAGTTCTTAGTTGGTTCACCCGAATTTTCCCCTTGTCGATTGATTTTTTTTAATACATTGGTGGCCAAATTTGGAACATAACTCGCAATGAACATTCCACACCATTTCACCTTCATTGTACTGGTGAACATTTGACAAGAAAAAGGATAATCACTTTGCCTCTTTATGATAGGTTTGGAAAGGTAGCCTCGAATATCCAAAACCTCAATCCCGAAGTGGTGTTACACCACTTGGTAATGACTCTAAGACCGGGATCCTTGGTGGATCATTTATGCAAAAATATTATGCAATTGAAAGAGTTGCAAGAGTTTAGGCGTACAACCAGGATAGAGATGGTCCAAGAAAAATAAAAGAGGTAGAAAAACTCGACCGACAATAAAGTACCCCTAAACCCAAAGAACATAGAGCACCGAGATTCTTATGATACACCATTCTCAATGTGAAGCGAGGTCACATCCTCAAGGAAGCCCTTAATGATGAGCTCATCCCTACGCTAAGGAGGGTATCGACTCCACCAAACGTTGACACTTGTAAACAATGTAGATATCACCACAACTTCAAACATGCTACCAAGGAATGTCAAACCTTGAAAGACAAAATTAAAGAATTCATTCAAGTCGATCTTTGTAAAAAGGGAATTATGATAGACATGACTACCGAAATGAACATCACCAAGACGAGAATGAATGACGAAGGTTAGCCCAACGACCTAAAATGAAAGAGGAGAATCGAGACAAACACCTTAGAGAAGTAATAAATATCATTACAGGCAAATTTGTTGGAGGAAGGGCGTCCGCTTCTGCTCAAAAGTGGCACTTCTGAGTAGTTCAATCAATTAATGTAGTAATATCCCTTTCGTTATAGGAATGTATTTGATTACTTTCACGAACACACGCTTTAAAGTCATAGATCCTGTGTAGGACGACCCAATGTCATTACCCATGGAAGTCGATAATTTTGTGGTTGTGAATACCCTAATAGACCAATGAAGCTATATATCGGAATCCCTTTAAGAAGCTTTAAATCCCTGAGAAAGATACTCAATTGTACAACGACTTTTGGGAGAAAGGGTCTATACGAGGGAATACAAGATCTACATACAAAGTTTGGAGAAGGTACCCTCATCAACAAGATAACAAAATGAATATCTCATCGTCAACACTAAGACCTCGTACAATATTCTCTTAGGGAAGTCATCACTGAACAAGTTATGAGTGATAGTGTCCACACAAGACTTAACAATGAAGTTCCTCTCAACCTCTAATGTTGACCTGAGGAATTATAAGGAATGTTAAGTAGTTGGCCTATATATCGAGGCTCAAGTGTTGAATACTGAACCACCCTGTCCAAGAGAAAGCATAATCACCCTGATTGATCTCTACTAAAGGATAAACAATGATATATAGATACAACCAAACGAAGATACAACGATCAGGAGAGTCATGGAGAAAACACGGAGTATACAAATATGAATATCCTTAATACCCTCTCAAGTCAAGATAATATCTCAAAAAAGATAGTTAAAATCGAAATTTTAATCGTAAAGTAATATATACTATCAGTGATTCAAATTTCACACAAAATCGTAAGGATCGTCGAATAAAATTGTAAAAACGTGAGATTACAATTCTTTTCTGTATACTGACTATTCACATTTTTAAATAAATATATTTCGTTCAAACATAATTTTAATTAAAAATTAATACAATTAAAATTTCATCTTAATATATATGTTCTCAGTCAAGTTTCAATCATAATTAAAATAAAATAAAAAAATCACTTTTAATATATATCTCTTTTATTTCTTTTATGATATTTTCAAATACATTTTTTATTTATTTTATTTGCAGATAAAAAAATGTGTTACGTGAATTCATTATGATCTTATACATAATATCTATTTTAATTACCTTAATTTCAAACCCTGAAATTGCTGACATGCCAAAAGTAAATCTCGAATTCAAGAAGCATTGGTATTGTTTTTCTTTATTTAATCACATTCACATAATCTAATCTTTATTGTTTTCTTACTTAAAAAAGTTTCGAATAACTTTCTGTTTCTCTTTTTCATCCTTTTACCAGAGATAAAGTGTATGATTGTTATTTATCTTCGAAAAAATATTCACTGCATTATATGTGTAGCAGATATAGACATGTCAGAGGTATAAGTAAAGGTCTTTTCATTTTCTGAGAGGGGCAGCCAACAATAAAATAAAACGAAATGAAGATTGGAATAGAGCTTGGATCCAATGCTATTCATGGCGCACTCATTTTACAAGAGCTACTCAAATGGACTGTCATTCATTTGGTTTTCAAATATAATATATTTCTCCTAATGATAACACATTTTAATGTAAAATTTACTGTTCGATTTGATTTAGAGATAGATTTTAATTATATTTAGTGATTTAAAAAAATCATTTTTGTGCAAGCAGAGGCATAATTTATGTGTTCGAGTTGAAGGATTTATATTTGTTTAATTCACTTTCAAACATTAAAAATCAGTAAAAGTCAAAATCAGCCGTAAGTTAAGTTATACGTCTTTAGATAGATAGAAACCCAAACTCATGTGACATTTTTTTTTTCTCTAATTAAAACATAACACCTGGGTGAAATTTTTTTTGTCAAAGTATAGTATTACCACTAAAAGAGGATAAATTATTGTTTAAATGTACTAGTTATCATAATAACGTGAGGTAAAAAGGATGATAGCAAAAAGATTCTAGAAATAAAAATTTATATTTATTTGCATTCCCGATACCTTTATTTATATTTGTCTGAATATTTATTGAATATTTTTAGAAAATCAAAACAAGACAAACACGATTTTATCAATGTTTTAATAAAAAAAACATACATTTTCTTCTATTTAATACAAATAATAATAATAATAATAAATTATAATTATATAAAATTTAAAAATAGAATTAAAATAATAAAGAGTGTCTTAATAACTTGAAAACTGATACAAATACGAAGATAAGGACAATATGTATATATTAATATTTATTTTTATCTTCTATTTAAAAAATAGTTTTATTCATGTTTATATCAATGTTTATCAACATTTAAATAAATTAAGCTAATATTTACATATGTAAAATTATTTATCATCCTTATTTAAAAAAAGTTGAATTTTGTTACAAGGATATGTCAGGTTTAGCAAATAATTAAGAAGAAAGAAAATGAAATAAAATTAAAAATACAAAATGGTAATTATTTTAGGTTTAATTCAATTTTTGGTCTTGTATTTTTGAAAGTTTACAATTTTGATTCCTAAATTATAATTTTTTTTTCATAAATTTCTGTTTACACAGTGTTAATTCATTCATCTTTAATTTATATGTAGCGTGCTTTAATTTTCAGTTCAATTATTTATAGTTTTTTTATAATTTCGGATATTATGAGATTGCAGTATAAACTTGTTGCCAAATATGAATTGATATTGATTTAATATACTTTTTAAATTTAAAATTGAACAAAGTTACCTATAATTAAAAGTTAAGATATCAAAAATTGTATAAAAAAAGATGTTCAAAGATCAAAATTATAAATAATTAAAAATTGAATTATTAAAAATATGAAAAAGGTTAAGGATAAAGTATCCGAATTTTGAAAAATATAGAATTCAAAATTAAAATTAAACATTTTCTTAAGTTATTTGGTGACGGAATAAATTAAAAATCATTATTCTTTCTGTAACACCCCACAAAATTAAAGTTTCTACTATGACAGCTAAAATATTAACATCATGTGTATCTCAAAGTATTCCATAGTTAACATGCATCAAAATTATATAATAAAGCTAAATTGAAATTTCAAAATATATTTACAATATCATATACAAGTTTTTCAAAATATAAATGATCTCCCAAAGATCCATCCGCAGCACTATCTGCTCTCATATCAAGACGCGATCATAACAGATAGAAAATCAAACACAATACAACCAAAGAAAAGGGGTAAGCTAACCAAATTTTAACAAATCAAAAACATTCAATTTCATGTATCATCATAATATAAGAATCTAACACACTACAAACATGACTCTACTTCCGGAAGACTCGTGCATTGAATAGACCCCGAGATATGCACATATCATACATCTCCAAACTGTGAATCCACACAACCCCCACACAAATAAATCATCAATCATGTATGACAGGGTTAGTCCCCCTGAGACTTTCCTGACCAGCTATATTTTAAGCTATAGTCACCCAGTTCAGACCTCCTTCGACTCTCACCACCTAGTAATGATCATCTATTTGATTCTTATTACTAGTAGAGTTTGGATATCAATCATTATTGATCAGATTCTTAGACAATGCACTTCTTAATTAACCAAGACACGGGTGTTTTTTTTCCTGAAAACACTATGCCTAGGCTTGGACCAACTTTATCAATACTTTTAACAATATAACATTACCATATAGATCTCTACTCATGCATTCATTTACTGTTAAATCTCAATCTTCACTTTAATTTAAACTTGAATTATCAATTAATCTAGTTTATTCAACACATACATTGCATTCCAAAAGAGTTAAACATTCAGAAACAAAAAGCAAAAAAAAAATATTTTTTTTTAGCCTGGAGGAGACAAATTTCGCCTGAGCGAAAATACCACTCGCCTGAGCAAAAATTCTTTCGCTTGAGCGAAAGTAATCCAGAGAGCACTGCCCATTTTCGCCTAAGCGAAAATACTCTCGCCTGGGCGTGAATATATCATCGCTTGGGCAAAAGCACTCCAGAGAACACACTAGCTCCAGCGGCTTTTTCGCCTAGGCGACTGTACCCTCGCTTGGGCGAAAATACTTTCTCGTCTGGGTGAAAAACTTTCCGCCTAGGCAAACATAGTCCAGAGGGCACACTTGCTACTCGAAACCATTCTCGCTTGGGCAAAATGCTTTCGCCTGAGCGAATTATGCAGAAAACATAACTTATCAGACAATTTATGCAGGTTTTACTACCACAGAGTTACTATGCATGTCTAAGATGACTAACTTAACCAGAAACTAAACTTGCATTCCATCAATTACCACATACTCATCATACATACCAAAATGAATAAACAATCAAGAATTCAACTTAAGATTCATGCTAGCAAGTAAACCATCACAGATGCATTTTCACATACATAATTTGAATGAAATCCTAAATCACAAACAAACTGAAATCAGGTAACATGCAAGTCAGTTTCCCTTACCTGAATTGCACTAGACGTTCTCTCTAACAGCCCCAAAGCCTAAGATCGTCAAGAACTCAAATCTGCATCAAAATGTCCTCTGATCAATGATCAGACGAAAACACTAGGAACTGAGCTCACAGGGGCACTATCTGATAACTCAGATGCCACATGCAAGCTCATAAGGCAGAATAAATCAAAACCCTAAAAATGGCTCTAAGGGAAGAGGGCAGAGAACGAATTTACTTTAACGGAGATTCTGATCGGGTAGACTTGCTCTATTTTCTGTCACAAGTCCAACGGTGGGCTCTGCTTGAGAAACTGATGAAGTATGGAAGCAGAGACTTAGAGAGAAGTCAGAGGAAAAAGAAGGTTAAGGGTTTTAGAAAGATGATGACTTGAGTGGAAATGAGACTTGACTACTTCCTTTTTTTATAGAGGAAAAAGAAGGTTAAGGATTTTAGAGAGATGATGGCTTAAGTAGAAATGAGACTTGACTACTTACTTTTTCTATAAATAGGCGTTTTTAGTTTAATAATATAATAATCAAGTAGTTATTCCACTTTTACCATTTCTACTCAAATGACAGATTTTCTAGATTGTTACACTTCTATATAGTTAACTGTGTACATAATTAAAAAATAAAAATTTCCAATGTAATTTAATTAAAAATATTTTGATCCATTTACATTCTATCCAACGGAACAATTTTTCATAAAAAGAAACTTCCGGAAATTATAATTCCATTCTCAATGTGAATACTTTTACATGTAAAAAGTTCGGACAAAATATAATATATTCCTTTTTAAGTGAATCATTCTTTCTCTTTTAGTTATAGGAAACAAAACAAAACATTAAGGTCACAATTATACCAAAGACAAAAAATGGTTAAAAAAAATATAGAAATTAACTTAATTTCAAGATGTGAAAAAACATTTTTTTTCTTATACGTCGACAAGTTATTCACCTAATCAATTCCATATCATTAAATATATTTTTAATAAAATTGTGTAAATAAAAATTATATACGTGTTATAGTTATATTTTTCAAGTTAAAATTAATTTTCTTAAACAATGGAGTGTAAGAATATTTGCAATTTTTCGTGAATTATAATTTTAGTTTATCTATAAATTTTAAATTCTTTAATATCAATTCCATTTAACTTATAGATTATATAATATAGAAAAATAATAATACATATTTTTTACTTAAATAAATGCATAAAATTAAAATAAATATAAATATTAAATTTCAACTCATTAAAATAGGAATATAATAAAAAAGATTAAAATATAAACATTATTTATTAGAAAAAAAAATATTTTAAAATTAGAATCATCATCATTTTATTAAATACAATAATGATTGCGAGAGAAACCATCATCATTTCGTTGACATAATAAAAAAAGTAATTTTTAGTATAAACCAATTTAGGATTAGAACGATGATATTAGTAAATAAGGATATATAATAGGAGTAACACAACAACACAAAATAATTGTATTAAAATCACAAAAATCTTCAAAATTACATTAAAAAATAACCCGAAAAAAAGAAGCGAAAGAAAACTCTTCCACTAGATTTAACGTAACTTTTAACAATAACTATCTACATATGTTAACAATTAACCTAGATCTATCCAATGTTATAGTGACATTTTCAAAACTATCATCATCTTTCCATTGAAAAAAACAAAATTTCCAAAAAAATATCATAGAAAAATATGTTACAACTTTAAAATTTTAAAAATGTCTCCATACCTTTTGGAAACAACTATCAACGAATCATTACTAAAAATATCGTAAATGGCTACTTTTTACTCTAACGATAACACCACTGGCATATATAGTTTTACTTAGGAAATTATTAGAATTTTAAATTATTTAAATTTAAATTTAATTATGATTTAAAATATATTTAAAATAATGTTTAATTGTAATTTATATTTAAATTACTATATTTTATATTTTCATTTTGATATTAAATTTGAATATTATTTAGGCTTTTAATCTTACTGTTGAGAAAGTAATAATAACATTTAAATTCATTGTACTATGATAAAAGTAGATTATTTACGTTTTTAATGTTATTGATACAAATTTTTAGAATAAAACTAATATTAAGTATTTATCTTGATGATAAAATTAAATTGTGATTAATTATGTTATTTTATTTTTATGGTAGAATCAAATTGTAATATTTATATTTGCCTTCTATAATTTTAGCTATACATATAATAAGTAAATTTTCTGTATATATTTAACCTTTTGTTTTTGTTCTCAACATAAAAAATAATGAGAATCTTTATTGTCACATTTTTTGTTTACCATTATTAAGTTTTATTCATCTTTCCATTTTTTTATATGTTATCAGAGCACTACTTTCAGAGTTTTGGTTACTACATTTATCCATGACTGAAATTATTGACATCTCACAAGATTTCTTGTTGTTATTAAATAGGATTTGTTCTCTCATTATAGAGCAAGAGAGACAATTTTTTTATGATCAGTCAAAGACAATGATTATTACTAACAGAAGAAGATATAGAAGAGGGAAATACTTATAAAGTTTGTTGTCATTGTGGAAAGACAGGATATACAATTGATACGTGTCATAGAAAACATGACTTTTCATTCTACCTCAGTTTAAATTTAAAAAATTAAAATGCATGTTGTGATAATAATAAGTAAAATCACGAAGGTTCAAAATCAGAAATATAATCTCAGCATATTAGTCTTACTCCTGAGCAATATCAAATATTTTGACTCCTTTTACAAAAGGCAAATCTAGTGACAATGTTTTTAATCAAAATGTGTTATTCCTTTCAACATAACAACACATTAGTAAGAATATTTTTTTGTTCTTCTTTTAGTTCTTGAATTTTTGATAGTGGTGTTATTGACCACATTTGTTCATCCTTGACTTATTTTAATCTTATTTTAGTAGCAAAATTGATTGATAATAATTATCTGTGTGAGTACATTTAACTCTAATGGTTGTCACATTCAGGAGAAGAATTCCTTGAAAATAATTAGTTCTCAATTTATCGCTAAGTCTACAATTGTTCATTATAATATATTAAAGAAGACATCATTGAAATCAAAGAAGCAGGGAATAGTGATTCAAGACCCTTACATCATTGAAATCAAAGAAGCAGGGAATATTAACAAAGAGTTTATGTGAAACTGAATATAAGATAATGACTACTATGACATATGAAATTTGTTCTGACCTCAAGTCCGTTGACATAACATCGCTAGGATCAATCACTGCATCTGAGGTATTGTCCGCTTTGGAGCTTGGAGTTTCGTCATGATTTTGTCTTTAAAAGGCGTCTTAGAGGGTTAGGAGAGGAATGTGTATTTAAACTGACCTTGGTTTTGACCCCTAAGCGATGTACCGGAACAAACCTCCTAGTGAAGGGCTAAGGAAAGAGATCCCCACAGACGATGTCGATGTTCCGACCTCAAGTCCATTAAGATGAGATCGCTAGGGTCATTCACCGCATCTGAGGTATTGTCCACTTTGGAGCTTGGAGTTTCATCACGATTTTGTCCTTAAAAGGCGCCTCAGAGGTTAGGGGAGGAAGGTGTATTTAAATTGACATTGACCTCAACTCCTAAGAGATATGAGACTATACTGGATATATCCAAACAAAATTTCAATATTTTAAAAGCGTACACACATAAATATAGATTGTCACATTGTTAGAAAATAAATAAATAAGAGATTGTCGAGGTTTCAAATGATATAAATATCAATTTTATTATTTTTAAATAAATATTGACGAGACTTAGCTTAAAATATATCGCCTGATTGAAAAAAAAAAAACTCAACGTAGAAGAAATATTACAATTTAATTTCAGTTAATTTTATCACAAAATAATGGATATACCTATGTAAGTAATCAATAATATGATTATAAAGACTAAAAATAAACGCAAAAATTATTTACAAATGAAAATAAGATAGTATCCTTTTCTCTAAAATATTTACATTCATCGAAAAAGTTAAACTTTCACACATGTGTAAAAAATAAAACATATACCACTTTTTTTTTTTCAATATGAAGCAAATTAAAACAAACTATGTAGAGAAAGTAAACAAATAATTTGCTTATAAAAAAAATCAATGTTTTCTTGTTTTTAACAAAAATTATGCTTAATAAAGAAGAAATAAACAAACTATAGGAGTGTTTATTTAATCACATAACCTGATAAACCAATCTAAATTACAGAAATTGAGCTCAATTTTCTTTAAAATTAAGTCAGACTCAATTTCCCAGTAATAATAGGAATGTACAATTTATTTTATTATTCTATTAATTAAATGGTGTATTTTTGAAATATTAAATAATATAGTCAAATTTTAAAAAATTATTCTAAAAGTATAAAGGAGGTTTAAATTAAAAATTTAGTAAAAATAATTCAAAATTTATAACCCGTTTAATCTAATTCACTTAAAAGTTATTTGGGTTGGATTGAGTATAATAAAGAGAATAAAAAACTTCACACAAATGAATCTTAAATACTTTTTTTTTAATGAATTGCACAAACCCAATTCATATACTGCCCTAAAGGACACAACATTTTCCATTGGTGAAGCACCACTTTTAGGACGTGTTTGGATTCATGAATGTGACTTTATTTGAAAAGGAAAACATCCCTTATAACCGAGACAAGTAGAGAGGGCATTGTGTTGCAGCATGTCCATCAGTTTTGCCCTGCAAACACTATAATGTATAGCTACAAATCATCCTTGCTTCCTCATTTGAAACCACCCAAATTTCAGAGTGTTTGCTCATTAGAAACCACTTTTAAAATAAAATTATTTAAATACAGAATAGTTTTTAAATTATTTTATTTAAAATTAAATAAAAGTAGAAAATATATATCAGTATTATAAATATCCCTTATTATAACATAATTTGCTGCTATTTTTTAAACAGATACCTTCAAATGAGACAACTTTTAGAACAGTAACTGGTACTTTTAATATTTATTCATATTTAATTTTTAAAGCAATAACACTTTAATAATTATCATTTCTTTCTTTCAAGTCAATTTTGAAATTTCTGTTTTTTTTCTTTTCTTTTGTTTTCTTTAATTTAAGCAATTTCATTTTTATTATATTATTTTTTTGTTCCAATCCAAACATAGATTTTTCTGTTAATGCTTAAACAAATGAGACACGGTTTTTCGAAAGAAATATGAACGTATGAAATTAGTTCCTGTACAAAATTAAATTATCTTATACGTAGAATGAAAACACAGTATTGTAGTGGTGCTATTATATTTCTACAGTTCAATGTTTACTTTTAATTACCCCACCTGTTTCTTGAGTTTCATCACCCAGACAGAAACAGTTTGTTATGTCTTTGACCTTTTATTTATTTTTTCTTATTTAAGTCTGAGTGTAAGAAAGTTATATAAAATATGAGTAATGTTTCTTATATAAAATTACATAATATAATTGGATAAAATTATTTTTTATTGTTGGTTAATAAGTATAGATTAAATTTAATAGAATTTTGGTTCAGAATATCATATGTAGTTCTTCACATGCATAGTTTAATATGATGCAGTATAGATTACTGTGTTTCACTATTTTCCCTAAATTCAATGAAATTAAAAATACTTAGTTTATTAAATTTTACAATGTAGGGTACAATTAATGTATGTAGATAATAACTAAGGTCAATTTAAATTCAAATATAACTAAGATATGTAGAGTATATTTTATTTTGTCTAAAGATTCAAACTCAGGTTTCAACTAATTTAATTAATTAATTAAACTTGTTATATGAATTAAATTTTAATATTATTTTATTTAGTTATTAAATCATGACTCAATTAATTTATAATTTAAATTTTAAAATTAGAAAAATCAGAATTAAAGATAAGAAAAACAAATTAAAAATAAATGAGATCGATGCAAAACTTTATTTGACTTGTTTGATATTAATTTCATGAATTGATTTTCAAATGTTTAATTATAGTGAGAAACAACAAAACATATTAAACAAGAGGTGAAAAAGATAGACAAAAATGGAGAAAAAAGAGAAGATGGGATGAAGAGAGAAAAAGTAAAACTCTAAAATTTGTTAAATGTTTTGTATTTAAATTTTAGTACATTAATTTTAGTCTTACAAAGGCTTTGAAATTTGAAGTAAATAAATGAATTAATTACAAGTGTCTAATTTAATTTATTTAATTGAAAAAACTATTTAAACGATAAAATTGTACCCCCCAACTTTATAAAATATAATCTAAATTACAGGTATGCATGATAATTTTAGTTTCTTACTGAACAATAATTTCCCGTTCTCGAATTCATCCCTCTCCGGCAAACACAGGCCTAAGGATTGTGACGTTCTGAGCATTTTTTAAGTGTGGGTTCCACTACCCCCCTATAAAGGAGTAAAAAGTACAAAAAGCTTTAAAAAGTGTTTTAATTATCAAAAAGGATGAAAAAAATGGTAACATGGAGGGAAGAAAGAGTGGCTGTAAATTTAAAGGAAAAAGATAACGCTTATACTTTGGACAAGAGTGAGATTGTATATTTGTTTTTGAAACTTAATATAAATAATAAACAATCACTTTAGTGTATGGAAAATATTATCACATAGGTCTTAAATTAGAAACAATATAAATATATATATATATATATATATATAGAGAGAGAGAGAGAGAGACGCGAGAGAGAGAGTGTGTAAAGCGATAATTATATTACTTCAATTTTTAAAAAATATGTGACTGAAAATCTTAATGTATTTGTTTAACATTAATATAATAATATTAATAATAAATTTAAATATTGAATAAATAATAAGTAATTAAACTAAAAAAAGACTTAAAATTTTAAGAACTTAAAACGTTTTATTTTTAGTCTCGATTCTAGGTAATTATACCCAGATACAATAGGTTTTCATATTTTTATTTTTATTTTGTGTGTAATATGTACAATTTATTATGAATAAATATTTAATAAAATTGATAGACTTTTTCCGACTTTACAAAGGAGCTTGGTTTCTTGATTTAAACGTTATTTTTTTGAAATAAAGTGCAATGTATATCGACAATTTATGTTTCTTTTTTTGGTGCAACATTTATCGTTTGTATCTCTTAATTAGCGGTATTCAAATTATTGAAATGAAATATAATATAAAAGTTGAACTAAATTAAAAAAAACTATCCAATCTAAAAACATAAGTCAAGCAAATTAAATTCAACTACTTACACTATTTTTTAGTTTAAACATCATTACATATTTTTTAATTAAATTATCTTTTCTTTAAAAATCACAGTAACATAAATATTTGAACTGCATTTTATTACACATAAAACGATGGAATAAAAAGAATTTAATGTATATAGAATTCATTTAATAGCATTGTGTACCAAAATTATATAAAAATATTATATCCAATGAACTAGTGTATTAAGGAGAGGTGAAAATAGTTATTTACCTATCCAAACAGTGATTCTTTTATGTTAACTAAGAAAGTTAATTAGTATGATGTTTTAAAAAATATTTTTATCAACATCTTTTTATGAGAATTTATATTAAGAATGAGAAAGACCGACTGAAAATAAACTGTTAATTAGTTAAAAAGTATTTCGAGATGATATTACTAATTAAAATTACGTTATATTTAAGTCCATTTTTTTCTCACAAATAAGTCGAGAGGAAAGGATTCTATCTTAAAAAATACTTATTACACCTCCAAATTCATTAATGAAGTGAGAGGTAAATGTTTAAATTTAGGATTTGAGTCCTCCTAAAAATGTTATTACTGATGATCAATTTAAGTTAGAGAATTTTTGAACGAGACTTAAATTTTTGTATTAAAAAGCATGCATTTGAGATCTTAACTTCGGTATAAAATAAAACATAATATATTATTATGAATTCTTAAACAGGTAAATATTAAAAAAATTGACAGTATTAATGTGAAATGTGAATAATTTTGTGGAAATTGACGACGCTGTCTCCTGTTCAGAAGGCAAAGCAGTAACGCATTAACAGAGGCATGCACGAGTCTATAAAAAGTTACCTAAAATTCTAATTATGATCGTATTTATTTATAGTGTTTGCACGTGAGTTTTTTTTTTCTTTATAAAATTCTTTAAATTAATTTACACTCTCAAAAAATAGTTAATTTGTTAGAAAAACAATATTTAAGAATAAATAAAAAATATATAAATTAATGCATCAGAGTGACGTGAGAGTATAAAAGTGAAATTGATGAATTGAAAAGGGAAAAGGTGAAGAAGCATAAGATATGAATCTTTATGCAGGTGCAGCAGTGGCAGAATTCACAAGTGAAATATAATAAAAAGCATGTGACGTTGTGTGATTCAGGACCAACAATGTTTAGTTGCCTCCTCTTCTCTGCATTTTGCTTTGTTGTGACATTCGAACTCGTCTCTTTGCTTCATCACTCAGAAATGAATGTGTTGGCGTGGTGCAATTAATGGTGAATTGTTGTGTAGTCGTAATTGTTTTAAGGAAAATGGAAGAAAAATAATTGGGTTAGGTCTGCAAAGTGAGGCCCTGTATGCATAATGCTCCTAATGGGCCCATTGCAGTTCTGGGTTTCTGATTATGGACTTCGCCTAGTACACATTTCAAGAAAGTAAATCATGCCATTACTCCATATAACTCTTCCACTTGATAGCGATATGCATATCGTTTCTTAAAAGTAGTTTTCAGTAACAAAATAGTGGCCACCCACGTATGTATCATACCATTGCCTCTGACCATATTCACTCCTGTTACACTTCCTTTTCAACTTTCACATTTTTGCAATATTTTTATTTTTCATGTATTTAATCTTTTTAGATTTAGGATCAGTTTAATTAACATTTTATTATCCCATTATTTTCCATCAAATCTTTAATTAATATGTATACACACACATTTATTGGAATAAAAAATCTCATAATAATTCTATTAAGATAAAAATATATATTATTGTACCTCTTACTTTATTAAAAGATGTTTAATCAACATTATAACATTCTGATAGGGTTAGTCGCTATTTTCGGTTAGGAATACTGTTCACTGATAATACACCTTTTTATTATTTATTCCAACATTGACATGTACTCGGATTATCAATTAATAATACTTAATTTATGTTATGAGATACAGAGTAGTGAGGATTGTAACGTTTTATTCTAATAATCTCTTCCAATACTCTTTTTATTACTTAAAAATTATTATAAATAAATAAATAATATATTATCAGTGAAATTCATTATATTAGAGGTAAATAAAGTAGTTTTTATGGTTTTAATAACGTTAATTGAAAGTTTGAGTAAAAGGAAGAAAGTATATTACCAAAAGAAAACGTGTTACAGATCCTAACAAAAATATTTTCATTTTCATTTTTCTCTTCTGTTTTTTTTAGAAAACTTATCCAGATAATTAAATAATAAAGCACGTTGCCGAAAAATTCATATGATTTGACACGTGCTTTTTTTAGTGGAACCAATTTCAAAGACCACTTTTTGCTTTTGAGATTTTATTAATGAGTAAAAATTACGCTCAAACTCTTTAAGATTTTTTTTTCAATTATATTTACTTTTCTATTATTTTCACTGTTATAACAATTTTAGTTTTTATTTAAAGAAATTTTTTAAAGAAATAAATAATAAAGTCTGGATGTTTGTTGTTTATTTTCTTCATAATTTCATCTCTTTAGAACTTGTTTTTTTATAAAATTTTTCAAATTTATAAAATAATTAATATTTCATTATTATGGAAGATGAAAGTGTTGAAGAGAATTAAATAAGATCGACATTGTTTTATTAATAATTATATATATATATATATGTTGTTTTAGGTGTAATATCATTAAATGATGACTCATTACTCAAGTTATGTATCGTCCCTTCATTATCTCTTAAGCAATAATATGGATGTTCAAACAAAACATATGATGGTGATGCATGAGTTTTGGGATGTATGAAACCACATAACTATATCATGGTGCTCAAAAGATGATATAATAACTTAAACATTAATAAACAAGTTTTATATTCTGCAACTTGTTGGAAGAAATCCAAGAAATATATCACTCAAAGGTTGTGAGAATACTCTAATAATGTGTGTTCATGCATGAAAGAGAATGTTTAAGTCAGAAATAGACACAATCAATCATGCTTTCTAGATATACGTCTCTAGTCTCTATAATATAGTTATTCTTAATTGTGAAAAATGTCATTTAAATGATAAGAGTTTGCTCAAGTCAATCTAATTACGATGATTATAATATATTATATAAAGTTAATTATATATATATATATATATATATATATATATATATATATATATGTTGTTTTAGGTGCAATATCATTAAATGATGACTCATTACTCAAGCTATGTATAGTAATTATTTTTTTATCGTCCCTTCATTATCTCTTAAGCAATAATATGGATGTTCAAACAAAGCATATGATGGTGATACATGAGTTTTGGGATGTATAAAACCACATAACTATATCATGGTGCTCAAAAGATGATATAATAACTTAAACATTAATAAACAAGTTTTATATTCTGCAACTTGTCGTAAGAAATCCAAGAAATATATCGCTCAAAGGTTGTGAGAATATTCTAATAACGTGTGTTCATGCATGAAAGAGAATGTTTAAGTCAGAAAAAGACACAATCAATCATGCTTTCTAGATATACGTCTCTAGTCTCTATAGTATAGTTATTCTTAACTGTGAAAAATGTCATTTAAATGATAAGAGTTTACTCAAGTCAATCTAATTACGATGATTATAATATATTATATAAAATTAATTATATATATATATATATATAAAGTGTGATATGCATGTTTATATATGTATGGCAATGTAAATGATAAAATGAATCATTTGTGTAATATATGTACTAAAATTGATGTATTAAGTACAACTTATTAGGAAAAGAAGACAAAATACGCTTCAATGATAATTTTATTACATAAATTAAAATATGGTGAGAAGTTAAAATAGATTTGTTCATCTAATTTAAATTAATAGGTATGAAATATTATTATTAATATATTTAAATTAGTAGATGAAATATTATTATTAATATATCATCATTATAGTAATTATAGTAAGAATATGAGATTTTATTATTAATGCATATGGTAAAGAGAATATTATTAATAATAAAAAATCAATAATAAACAATAAAGACCAACATTATACAAATAGAAAAGTAAAATAGATAATAAAATACTCAAGAAACTTTAACTCTTGTCTTTATTTATTAAATTTTAGTGAGTAATTATACATAAATTGTTAATAATAAATTGAAAAGGAAAAAACTAGTTTGACATCACTGTTCATATTATACTTTTATTTGACACTATATTTTGTTAATAAAATATTATATATAAATAAAATAATAATATATACTAGTGTTAAATGATGTTAAAGATAAATAGTGGTATCAAAATATCACCTTTTTATAAATACAACTCAGACAGAAGTATACATATTGTATTAAAAGTAATTTCTTTACAAATTTCTAAAACAAAAATCGAGAATACCTATTATATGAAAAAATAATAATAAAGGTGAGAAAACAAGTTAATATACCATTTTTATGAGTTGGCAGTTCATTTTTTAATTTTATAGCATATATATAAGATATTAAAACAAAGAAAATATAATTTAAATAATTACAATTTTTCTATTGTGATATTTTAAAAATACAAATATAAAAGAATATAAAAATATATTATAATTTAAATTGTAGAATCTATAACTTTAGAGTATAAGTGGTTTAATTAAAAATGATATCTGAATATTTTAATAATAAAGTAAAAAAGTATTTAAACAAGGAAAATTCATTTGATTCACGTTCCTTTTAAGTTAGTTATAATCTCTTTATATAAATCTTTATTTCTTTTCCTCTAATTTTTTTCTAAGGTTTATAATTTTAATCTTCATCAAATTGGAGATTAAAGACCGTATATAGGCTCGTAATAGTTAGTATACAGGATTCTCTGCAAGTCTGAAATTGAGATTAGATTTTTATGATGTTGATTTGATTTTGCATGTATGATGTGGTTATGAAAATTGATGGTATGTTGATATGATGAGTAAATAGTTTGTATTGGGGTTGATCATTCATCGTGTATGTATGTTGATTTTGCCCAATTTAGTCATCTAATACATGCATAGTAGCTCTGAGGTAGTAGAAACTACATGATTAATATGAGAACCTGTAGTTTTTCTGCATAGCTTGCCCAGGCGGCATTATCGCCCAGACGAGTTCGCTTGGAAATTTGAGATGTGATTGCCCAGGCGAGGGTACAATTGCCTAGCGAGAATGACCCTGGAACAAGTGTACTCTTTGGACTAATTTTACCCAGGTGAGGAATCCTTCACTCAAGCGATGAGGTATTCTCGCCCAAGCGAGAATGGCTCTAGAACAAGAGTGTTTTCTGGACTATTTTTGCTCAAGCGAGAGGATTTTCGTTAAGCTAGGAGATTCTCACTCAAGTTAAAATTTTGTCACCCAAGCTAAAAAAATATATTTTTTTGGCTTTCTGTTGTGATTGTTTGATTCTCTTGTAGTGTAATATATGGATTTAATTGAAAGGGATTAATTAATAATTTAAATTTTTTTTTATTAATGTTTTAATGAATTCTTTTTGTTTTGAGATTGAGATTGAAAAGTAAATGAATGCATGAGTAGAGATTTATATTGTGATGTGATATTGTTAAAAATGTTGATGGAGTTGGTTAAGATCTAGGTATAGTGTTTTTAGGAAAGAAAACAAACACCCGTACCTAGGTCAATTAGGAAGTGTATTGTCTAAGGATATAGATGATCATTACTAGGTGATAAAAGTCGAAGGAGGTCCGAATTGGGTAACTGCAGCTTGAAACATAGTCGGTGAGAAAAGTATCAAGGGAACTAACCTGTTATACATGATTGAGGATTCATTTATGTGGATGTTGTGAAAATTCACTAGAGATGTATGACTATCTCGGAGTCTATTCAAACGAGTCTTCTAGAAGTAGAGTCTAGTATGTAGCATGTCAGTAACTTATAAGTGTGATGATACATGAAACTGAATGAAATGCTTGGGTTGTATTAATAGTTGCACTTAAATTAGATAACTCTGAATCATTAAAAATTTGGTTAGCTGACCCTTTATTTTGTTGTATTTGTGTTTTGATTTTTATCTGTGATGATCATGTCTTAACATGGGAGCAGATGGTGTTACAGAGAAATATTTGGGAAATTGAAAGATATTGATAAAGATAGTAGTTTATTTTGAAAAGCTTGTTTATGATTTTGTAAATATGTTTAAAGTTCCAATTTAGTATAAATATCTACTGATAATATGAGATAATGTAAAATATCCATGATTTTAATATTTTAACTGCATTAATTTACTTTTCTGATGTGTTACAATAACAATTAATTTAATATGTAAATTTCGGCATCATTTCAATTAATCTAACCAGATATAATAATTAATCAGTTAAAACTTAAAATAGTTATATAATTAAATGTAATTTAATATATATCAACACATGTAATTAAAAAACAAATGTGTCAAGCATGGAATGTATTTTACCCTAATACATTATTTCTGTGAAGGTTAAATCTTTAGACTTTCAAGAAAAATTGCCACTTTTTTTTATCTTTTATAAAAAAAATTCGTTTATTATTTATTTGTAACAGAGGGGCTATGAAGCCAAACTAAGAGCGAGGAAAGAAAGCGACAGCAGACGCATCTGTCTATTTAGCAGAGAAATAATTACTATTATTAATTATTATTTATTATTAAAAAGAGGAGGCAGGGCACCTGATGATAAAATAATACTAAGCGTAAACGGTACAACACTTTCCGTGGCATGAGAAGTAATGCAATATTTGGCCATAAATGGAAGAATCTTCCTTCTGCAGTGAGACAATGATGAAGCTTTCAAGCCTCCCACCCTAACCAGAACTCATGCATTTCAAACCCACACGCATCATCGGTTCTATTTGCCACCTCCTCACATACTCTTATATCATTTACCATTTCAAAACTACTATTTAAACAATCTGGGTGGAAATGATTAAACAAGATTATGAAAAATTAAATGCAAAAAGTGATCCATAAGAAACCAGACACCTTCTGCATCTCACTGGAAGAACTGCAAGAGTTTGTTTGGCAAAAAATAAAGTTATGATGATGATGATAACGAAGGCATAGCTCAGAAGGGTGAGGAAGAAAGATTACGACGTGACATGTATATCTGAAAATCTTCCCTCGCCCCGAGGAGATCCAATGCTTAAATTCGCGGTGCATCAAATGCCATTGAAGTAAAGCAAGAAGAAAGAAAAGACAGTTGGACCATGTTACCTTGTTCTTCACTGTAGCATGAATGTGATACAGAAGTCTAGTCTAAGTTTCAGTTTTTATTTATGATGGTTTAAGTAAATTGTATAATTTTTCTTATATTTAATGTTCTCATGAGTTTAACGTAGAGACGGATTTCCTGCTATTTATATATTGTAGTAAATAAACAGTCAGTTTAGACGAGTGTTTTAAGAAAAATATAAAAACAAATTTTAATTTTTTAATAATTTAAAATAAAACAATTGAAAATTTTATATATGAAATTTTTTAATTTTTTTAGAAATCCTGAAGAAAAAAAATTATCCAAATAGATGTTAAATTTTTCTTCTTTGTTCATATACACTATGCACTATTTTCATTAGTTAATCATGATTATGTATTTATTTATCTTGTATGTCTTTTGGTTTTGTTTACAAAAAGTACAAAGTATTTGAGTAATATAAATTGGCTTTGATAAAAATTAATGTTTCTGAAAAATATTTTAAGGTATAGGATTTATTATTTTTAAGTAAAAGATTAAAATAAAAAAAATAATTATTTAAATTTTATTTTAGAAAAAAAATTGTTATAAATTTTTTTATATTTTTTTAAAGGATCTAATCTTCCTTTCTTAAATCAAAGTCTATCTCAATGATTTTGGTGAAGAAAATGATAAGTCTATCTCATTAAAATTTATTTTAGAGTAAGTTCATCCTTATCTTTTTTTTTTGAGGTTTTAAGAAGTTTTGTGTGTACACTAGAAGTCTTGCATGTGGTTCTTTTAGGAAAAAATGATCTTTTTAAGTTTAGGAACATGAGGATATGTTTGGATTGTTAATCAAAGTATTTTATATGCATGTTTAGCATTTTGTGAGAGAGTGAAATTGGAAGCTTAAACTTGATTTAAACAAATTAAAAATGTAATATAAGCTAGTTATATTTTATAATAATGAGTAAATGATCTAAATGTGAAAGTGATTTAATTATAATATCTTAAGTTTTATATATGATTGTGTGTTGTTTGAACATAATATAAATGTTTAAGTTTGAGATAAATATTAATTGAGATAGGATTAAATTTGAGACAAATTGGTTTAAGTTGTAATTATTTTTGAATAAAATATTCAATGTTAGACATAAGAGCAAAGTGAAAAATTAGCCTCAACTAATTAGGACACTTGCACTATGTGTATGATTTATGAGTTATGCAAAGTTATAGGGTAAGCAAAAGTCTCCTTAGGCTAAATTCATTTAATTGAAAATTGGAAAGTTTTGATTGTTATGCCATTCAAGTCTCATTGAACAAAATTTATTTAATTCAAAACTAGAAAGGTTTGATAGTTTGACAAGTCAAATATGATGAAAGAGGTGTTTAAATTAAAACTCAAGCTGATTTGGTAGTTGGGTAAGTCAAGTCTCATCATACAAAATTCATTTAATTGAAAACTTGATAGCTTTGGTCATTAAACCACATAATTTTTATGAAAAACTTTCAATAATGTAGTAGTGTAGTAGCTGAACGAATACTTTATTTGCTGAAGGACTAAAGTTGTTGAATGTGCTGGTGTCCTTGAGAATGTAATTGATAGTCGTAACATCTTATGGACAATGTTTTAATATTTACTATTCATCAAAGATATTCTTGAAAAATTCATTAATCTTGATAAAACAATATAATTTACCTTAAAGAATTACTATGTATATATGTATATGATACATGCTATCATATGATGATAATTTAAATTAAATTAATTTACTCTTATACGTATATTTATCGAATGATATAATTGTATTTAATTCATAAAAGTTGTAATAATAAATGTACTTTTAAAAACTCAGCATCTTATAATTTTATATATAAATGACATGTATATGTTTTTATATTAATTATATCAACTAGTATATAGATTATAATTTAGACCTTTACATAAGGACTTAAAATATATGATACTTGTTTTTAAAACAATTTGTTATCGTGTTTACCATATATCTTTATTTTATTTAATGTTTTGTAAAAAAAAAAATAAAATACTTTGATCAAATCCAAAGAGTTTTAGATTGAATTCTAAAATGTTTTACGATACGGGGTATTACCTTATTAAACCACTTCTCCTTCTATTTGATCCTAAAAATTGGAGTGTTTTTATTACTGGCCTTTACTTACACAGTCTTATTATATAGTTGGTATTGGTTAAAGGAGGGATGAATATTTGTAAAAACACTTCAGTACTCAAATTACTATTTTATTGATATAGATTTTTTCCCTAAGTGAAGTAACGTTTTAGAAAACTCCAACTTTCTTACATTTGATATCCACCTATTTATATTATTTTTCGCGGACCTTTACTCATATATATATATATATATATAGTATTTAGTAGTTACGATTTCAAGATTGCTTAAAATTACTTCTGTTGCTAATCATATATTAAAGTAACTGCTTACTTAATAATATTTAGTTATTGTTGAGACAGAGTTATTGTTGAGACAGTATTATTTTTGGTAGGATGGTGTTTGTGTTGAGATCATATTATACTAATTTCTCATAAACTTACGTCTCGATGATAGAATGATACACACTACATTAAAAATTAAATAGTTAAATCAAATTGTTATCTATCAGTTATCAAGCCAGTTAGTTCACAAGCATTCTATTAATATGTTTGTTGAATTTCGATCACATGCCAAACTAGCCATGTCCATAGGAATGCTTGTGTATGAAACGATTAAATATTACATAAGAGACAATCTGTCCATTCCATCTTATTTCATTATCAAACATATTATACCGATTTTTATTTGAAATTAAAAAAAAAACAAAATAACAGCTTATTTACATATTTTTACATGCGCTAAAAATTATGTAACTTTAATATTCTCTCAAACCAATTCAAATATTAAAATTAGTATAAACTGTCATAAACACACCTTTACTGTGCATCTATCCAGGAGTAAAAAAATAAATCAAACAACGGGAAGAAAACTTACTCTACGATGTAAAAAAGTAAAGATGAAAAAGACTGGTGCTTGTTTGATACAATTTGAATTGGTTCCACTATTTGGTGTCTTTCTTGACTATGCTTTTGGGACACTACTATTACAGTGATTCTCATACAGTAGTGCGGAAACACAAGTGATTTAGGATAATAAAAATAAGATATATATAACTAATTATTTTATATAATAACTATTATAATAGGAAATGATTACCAAAAGTTATCATAAAGTTTAATAAACTCATTGTATATATAATCTATAATTAAACGAGAATATAAATTTAGAAGTAATTTATCTTGGAAAGGTGTGAAGGGAGGGAGTGAAAGGGACGAGTGTGGGAGTGTAAACACTGCAAGGTTTGGTTTGGTTGGCATGGACGGAGCGGACAAACCCAATTTATTCACCCAACACACATTATTACAAACTGACGCCAACTCCCACGCCCATTCCACATCTTCTACTCCTCCTCCTGTCAATTTTTCTTAATCACTCGCTTAATTTTTTCCTAATTATTTATTTTACAAATAAGTTAGGTTGTAAAAATATAGAAATAATTTGAAACTGTTTTTATTTTCAAAATATGTTATTATAATTAGAGAGGGGAACAGTAAAAAAATATAGAGAAGAGTGTAAAAAGGAAAAATAAAAAAGGAAAAAGATTGATGGTAATGTATAGTGAGAAGGAAGATTAGTTGCTAATAATGAAGACAGAAACATACGTGGCAGCTTAGGGTTCACCCCAACTCCTAAAAAAGCCCCCCCCCTACCCTTTCCCCATTTCCCCCCAACCCAACGCTGCCTGCCAACAACACTCTCTCTCTCTCTCTCTCACTCTCTCTGTCTCTCTCCCTCTCCTTCTCTTAAATTCATGGTCCCACCCACCACCGGCTGCCGGAATCCGAGGCCATGAACGCCGGCGGAACCGCCACCTTCCGATCCATCCTCGACAAGCCCCTCAACCAGCTCACCGAGGATGACATTTCTCAGCTCACTCGCGAAGACTGTCGCAGATTCCTCAAAGAAAAAGGTCTCACTCTCTTTCTCTCTCCTCTTTTTTCCTCCATGATTTCCGGTACCTGAGAACCTTCATTTCCCTAACACATTATTATGCTGCCATATTTTCTCTTTATTAAATGATGACATTAATCGGGATGCGGGTTATTTTTTAATTTAACCTCAATAATCCTACTTATTTACTTTATTAATAAATAAATAAATAATTAATAAAACGGAGGAGACACGTGTTCGTACAGGGATGCGCAGGCCTTCATGGAACAAATCGCAGGCGATCCAACAGGTCATTTCCCTCAAAGCGCTTCTCGAACCTTCCGACGATGATTCTCCTCCTCCTCCTCCCCCCATGCACCACCATCCTCATCCCCCTCAGCCTCAAGTGAGTTTCTTTCCTTCTTCTTCTTCTGCCTCTGCTTCTTCCCTCACAAACAGTTACGCCGTCACTGATTGTAGGCCAATTTGACTCCGCCTCCGCCTAAGGCCCCTCCTCCTGAAGAACCCGCTTTTCACGCCGTCGACGACATTCAGAAATCTGCCTCTTCTGGGGAAAAACCTACGGAGACTAATGACACCAACACCAACGCCAACGTTGCTAGCCCCAGGTCTGTTTTCTTTTTTTCCTCTCTCTTTTCATGATTGTTTTAAGGTTTTGGAGGTACGGAATCTCGTCCAAGCCAGTTGCATCTTTGATTATTTGTGGGAGAAAATAGTGTTTTGAGGTTCAGGAGAGAGTGAGGGTTGCGTACCAGAGGGAGTGATAAGAGGATTTGGGGTTCGGTGAAGGTTAGTTTTGAAGTGGATTTACTTTTGCTATTAGCTTCTAGAATTGGCTCATTGTTTTTTTACTTTATTTTTTTCTGAGCTGGAAATGGTGCGAATGGTGGGTTTTTGGTATCCGGTGGAAAAGCTGTTAGTGCAGTAGTCTAAAAGAATGTGAGTGCTTTCTGTGGGCCTAAACACTTTCTCTATGCCTGACGGGATCATGGGTTGGATCTTGCTGTCAGTGAGGCTAGAAAAGGTTTTAGGTCATTTGGATGTTTGGAATTTCCTGGGATGTATTAGATGGGTTCTTGTATATTTTTAATCAGGGTTTGGGCAGAGATGAATGATTTAAGAGATACATTTTGGAAGCACTATGGATTTATCAATTCCAAACAACCAGTCAGCGCAGTGGAAGCATATAACCGCTGTTGCCAAATCTAGATAATCACGCAACTCTAATATTGTTTATTCTGTATCGGTTTCATTGGATTTGTAATTAATATTTGATTATTTTCCATTCTGTCTGACCTTATACAATCTCGTCGTTCTACTTTAATTTAAAATTTTCTATTTAGTTTTTCCACTAGATATCATGATTGAGGTTGGAACAAGATTAATCCGGATTAAATGTATGGCAATTATCAAATGGAGGAAGGGAAACTTTACAGGTTTAAAGTTGATTTTAGGTTTAACATCATCAATTTCAATATTCAAGAAACACGAACAATTGAGACTGAAAACTGAAATTGTGGCAACTAAGTTATTAACAATTGTATGTTTTGTGTATAGGGAATCTATGAAAATTTTCTCAGTTGCAGCAATTCGTAATCATACCTAGCTGAAAACTGAAAATGAAGCTGACCTGTGTTACAAGTAGGTGTTAGATAATATGAATGAGAAATAGAGAAATAAAGATAAAAAAGATTGTATTTTTTTTTATTACAGTGAATACAACGAAGAGAATTCAATCTCATCCAACGGTTTCCCTTTGATGAAGGGTTTCCCTTTTCAAAACAGAGCTTATTCTCAGGTTTCGAAATGATAGCCAAACAAAATGAAGCCTCTTCCTTTGCTTCCTTTTATTTGTTTATCTCACTAATCCCCTCTAACTAACTATCTCATATTCTAACTGTCTCTAACTAACTTCCGCCTCTCGTCTGTCCTAACATTAGGTGTTCTAGATTTACTACAGTATCTTGACTGATTGATGGATAAATTAAAACTACTCTTGTGGCATTCTTTACTAAAACAAGAGTCCTGGACATAAAGTTTACCCAACGTTTAGAGCCATATTTGGTAGCCTAAAATTGCGTACTATCGTATTGCTTGAATTCAATACATTTTGATAAGACAGTGTTTCTTTTGTCTATTGTTCATTCATGTTCTGAACATTACTTGTAAATGTGACCACAGAGGGTGTGCAACTAGTGGGTCATTTGGCCAAATGACAATTTTCTATTGTGGTAAAGTGAACGTCTATGATGGAGTCTCACCTGATAAGGTTGGTAATGATTCATCCTCTTGCATACCTGGCCATAAATCCAATAAGATTTCACCTTCCAATGCAACTGTATTTGGCTTTTGCAGGCACGAGCAATCATGCAGCTTGCTGCAAGTCCTGTTCAGTTTACTCAGGATGATCCCTTACATGGAAATGCATCAGTTTGGTCTTCTCCTTGCCACTTACCCATGGATAAGGATGTCCTCATCCCTGTTGATACAACAATCCTTCAGGTTTCTCAAGCAGGTAGCAAGTAGGTAGAAAGATTACATAATTTTGTTTTGAAGTATCACTACTCAGATGTTCAAGGGAGTTAATTTTCAGTGCCCGTTGCATAAAAAATCTGGAACTTTTCATTGAATGATTTCAGCTGATGGTTTGATGCGGAAAATTGCTGTAGCCTTTTTATCTGCTTAAATACCAGATTCAATTTATTTCTTGAAGGAGGATGCAGAGCCAAGTTACCTTGCTTTGTCTGAATATGGGAAAAAGTAAAAAATCATGAAATAGGGGTCAAGCTTTGTACTATTTCATTTGCCATGTTTGTTGAGTTTTTTGTGCTACTGGCTGTTCCTTTTCTGTGCAAGCTGAGAATAATTGGATGTGCAGTCTTATTACGACCGAATTCACTTTGAATGCCGAATTTTAGAAACATACCTATATACATGCTGAAGATGGCCAAGCACATCTGTCTTTGACTTGCTTAAATAACGGCAACTTGTATAATATTGAACTGGATGTTAAGATCCTCATATTACGCATGTTTTGGTTTTGGCAACTTTATAATTGGTGTTCTGAATTGGAATTTACAGATAAGATGGTGGAATATCCTCTGCAATACAGAGAGAAAGGGAGCATAAGTCGTGATGCTGGTAGGTATACTTAACTAGTTGGAATTTTTTTCTGCTCGAACTTTTTCTTGTTCTTTTGTGACAACTTTACATAAAATTTCAAGTTAATTTTTTTTATAAACTACCGGGCTGAATTTGGACCAATGCTGCATCCTTTGTTGTTTGGTATAACTGCAAGTTTTACTTTGGCCGTCAAGGGCCTAGCACAACCCTCCTTAACACGGTCGTGGGATTGGCTATGAAAAACACAGTCGGAGTTCTCTGTCTAAATAATACTCCTGAAGCTTTGATCTTTAGCCGTGTCAAATGTAATGTGATCCACATAGCTGACCACACCTATTGGAACAAGATTTTGTTGTTGTTGCTGCTACAGCTGCACCCTTTGTTGAACTTATTTTGATATTGCATTCCCATTTATTTTTAATTTGATTTGGCAAGTTCTTTGAGGTCCTTTATACTGGGTCATGATTTTTCTGAATCAAGAAAATCAAAACTCATCTACTTAGTATAAGTTTTATTCTTGGATATATCTCAATGGCTTTGTTTGATCCATGTGCCCCATGGGGAAAACTGAAGACTTTTGTTGTTATTGCTTCTGTTGGACTCGTGTCGCAACTTTTCTACCTTAGTGTTGGATTTAAGCTCCACTTATGATTGCTAGAACCTCTTGTATATTTAGTACCTTGTCTGCTGCTGGTAGAATTGATATTTGTTGATAAGCACCCGAGCACTTGGAGTACCCACTCTAAAATTAAGGACGGAGAACCAGCATCCCATGCAATTCAATGTGGGACTTACAGACTACTCAAGTCTCTATCATTTGAATTTAAGAATATTAGCAGTTATCACGTACGAATGGGTACTGGTGCTGATACTATTCATCAATTATGTTTTTACCCTGTGAAAAGGTCCAATGCTTGTACGAGATTGTGTGGAGATACTGGTGCTCATAATTGGCAGCTATTAAGGATCTAGGTAATGGGTACATGCTCCAATTAAATACCTGGTTAACAGAACTTCTTGTTGCTTTTGTGAATCTAAAAGCAATGAAATCTTGAGTGTTTGATGTACCATATCAGTATGGGTTAAAAACATTGTAGTAAATTTCCACACTTCCAATTCTTAAAACTGAAGTATTCATAATATATGTATGTTTTTTCACAAGATATAGATGGTCAAGCAAGCAGAAAAGTGTCATTGCAGCGATATCGTGAAAAGCGTAAGGACAGGTATTTGCAGTGCTGAACTGCCATTTGTCTTGACATCAATTTAAGTCCCTGTACTACGAGTGTATTTTTTGCGTGATAGCCTGCTGAATTATTCTCTTAATCTGCCTTCTATGTTAGGGGAAGATTTAAAGGCAAGAAATTGACTGGAATAACTTCATCTAACTTCGAGATGTATTTGAACCTTCCAGTGAAGGTCCATGCCTCAAATGGGAATTCAAGCCGTAGTAGCACTAGCTCTCCACCACAGCCTAGACTGCCTGTAGTTTCCAGTGGTTCAGCTGACAACCAGCTCAAAGTTGCCCTTCCCATTGATCTCAATGACAAAGGTTAGTTAGTTGAAAATTTTCTTCAACTTCTAGTAGCAAGACAGTGTGTTTTATTTATCTATCGAGAATGTGATAATTTGACTTAAAGCCTTTGAAATTATATCAAAATTATAGTAATTGAAATAAATCAGGTTGTCCTGTTTGCTGTATTGATATTTGGGGACGTGAGATTTGGAAACCATCTAACAAGCAAGGGAGAAATCTGTGTGGAGAAAATCTTATAAACTGATGCTAACCTTTTATGACTAGTTTACAAACTATAATATTTGTGATGGCTATTAAAATATGAATGGTGAACCAAGATATGATTAAAGCATTAATGCTAGGTTGCTTCAATATTTTCTGTTATAAATTTATGTTGCCTGTCTATTGCAGATGTTCAAGAATGCTAGAACTCAAACTAGATAGACTGTGCAGAGTTGGGACTCGTAGACGATTGAAGAGAGATGATCGAAGTAAAAGTAAAGAGATGATAGCGTCTAGGAGCCTACTGCAAAAATTGACTGCTCTTAGACTGGTCAATTTTAGTATCTTTAACTTTGTGGAAATTTCTGTTGTTTAGGATAGTGGAGTGCCCTGCTTACCAATTTTGTAATATCAGCCATCTAATTTCATCCTTCGGAAATTTCTTGTTACTCAAGTTTAAGGTTTTATTAGTAGTAATGTAGAGCCAGGAGGAGCTGCCATTTTCCCAGGAATATATATGACGTGTAAATTTATCGTGCTGCCTCTGTTTAAATGTTAATAGCTTTTGTGCAAATGCCAAACTACCCTTACACTTCTCACATGTTTACTAATTGCTGATTTTGATTGTTTCATTAAGAACGTCTCTAATATATCATCAATTGTTTGAAATGTTGTAGGATGTGTTTATGCTCCATTTGGTAGATAGGAGAGAAGAAAAGAGATGAAGGGTGAAACAAAAAGAAAAGAGAAAATGAGGGAAAATAAAGGTGGATTAATGGGAAAGAAATAGATGGGAAAGAAAATGAAAATAAGATCTTTATCTCCAAGTAATCACAATCACGAAAATAATGTTGTACGGGTTAGTTATTTTTAAATTTAATTGCTCTAATTTAAATAAGGTTGTTAATAATTGTTTATATTACGATTTTTAAATTTTTTTACACACTTTTTATTTGAGACAAACAAATTATCTTAAACGACGACGATGATTTTTTTTTCTTCGTGAATACAGCAGCCACATGTACGTGGACACGTCACATGACGGAAGAAGAGATGGTAAAAAAATAGAAAGAAGTATATAATATGCGCCACAATAATATTGTGTGGTTTATGATTAATTTTTAGTGGTGTGATAAGAAATATATAGAGTGAAGGAATGAGAATTAGAGTAAGGAACAGGAGTGATTGAAACTCGAAAGTTATCATTCATGGCGATTGAGGTGAGTTCTTTTCTTCTCTGTGAATGGATGAATGAAGGTCTAGAAGCTTCGTTATTAATAGGACATTTTGACTTCCCAGGCATGGTTGATGGACGATAGCAATGAAGATCCAAGGCTTCCTCACCGTCGCAATCCCAACGAATCAGTTTCATTGGACCAATTGGCAGGTGACCTCGTCTCTCTCTCTCTCCCTCGCAATCCCACCAATCTCTCTTTCAATTTGCTTCTTCATTGTGACGTTGGTTGTGAGTTTTGCAGAATTGGGGGTCTTGTACTGGAAGCTGAATCCAACTATCTATGAGAACGATGAAGAGTTGACCACCATTAGAGAAGCTAGGGGATACAACTACATGGTACTATTTTATTTTATTTTATTTTATTTTATTTCAGTTTGTTTGATTTTGTTTTCTGCAATCCAATAATGGTGCATGGATTCCTACCTAACGCATGATAAGATTAGTATTAGCATTTCCAGGATGATATGAATTGGAACAGTATTGAGTTAAATCCCTGACTTTTGGTTTACATGCTTTTTGACCCAACAATGGAACCGAAAGAGAGTTCGCCCTGAAAATACCAAAACCCTTGAATTCCGAGAGTATCATAAAGTTTCTCTATGTACAACTAAAGAAGATTATCTTTTTTGCAGCCTTGAACTTTAGAAGGCTTCATTTTTTTAATATAAATAGTGTTACTTTAAATAATTAAATAATGAGTTTGTTATAGAAATTTTAGAAGCGTAAATTTTTTTGAAAAGATTAATTTCTTTTTTCTATTTGTAAGTGTTGAATTAAACCAAAATATTATATTCTTTTCTACATGCTCGTTACTTATAAAATAGTATTGGTAAGACCTATGAGCACGTTTGTTAAAATTACTTGAATTTGATTTAAAGTCGGTTATTGGATTAAATGAGTTAGTTATATTATTAGCTCAAAATAAAATGACAGACAATAATTTATATTAGACTAGACCCATATAAATTATGGTTAAAGTCCTCAATTTACTAAACACGCCCCTGTTCTTTTGGCATTGGGGGTTTGCATGTTGTATGTTGTTTACGAATTCTTAAGTTCTGAGAAATATTTTTTATTTTTATTTTAAAAATGTTGATAAGGAATTATATCTTTAAAATAAGTTTAAGCATAACACCTATCTTTTATGTAGTACACCAAAAAGGTATGATGTAAACAACTTAATTAAGTATTTATTGGAAAAAGCTTTAATTGAACAAGAGTTTAATTATAAATTTGATTGAGAAATTTATTAAAATAGATTAAAAAGAACTTATAAGAAGGTCAGTTAATTTTTTAAGCTCAAATAAGATCATAGGTGACTCCAAAGACCCTATATTGTTCTCAGACTGAACCCAATTTTCAATACTTAGTAGCATTTTGCGAAGACCAATCATGTTAGTCTGTTTAGATATCTGACAATTCTGAGGTTAATTTATGTCCATTTCAATAACTTCAGACAAATAAGGCGCGATCTTTTAGGTTTGCAGCTAGCTGCTAACCATTTGTTATGAATATTCTAGGTGATGCTACATTTAATTGCATCTTCAATATATATGTTTTATTTGGATCTGCTGTAGGACATACTTGATTTATGCCCAGAAAAGATAGAAAATTATGAAGAGAAGTTGAAGAATTTCTACACTGAGCACATTCACCAAGATGAAGAGATTCGCTATTGTTTGGAAGGAAGTGGCTACTTTGATGTGCGAGACAAGGAGGATCGTTGGATTCGCATTTTGATCAAGGCTGGTGATCTTATCATTTTACCTGCTGGAATTTATCATCGGTTCACCCTAGACCCGAGTAACTATGTCAAGGTATGCAAAGGTTTATGTTAACCAAAACCATATATTTTCTTGTTAGTTTTTTTTTAATCGAAAATGGTGTAATTTTACAAATAATTTATTAAAATCGATACTTTTTAAAAATTATCCATAAAAACTGTCCATTTCCGTAAATTCTTCCTAAAATTGCACAATTTTTGTTAAAGGAAGAAAAAAATTATGCTGTTTTAAGATTGTATATCGAGATTTATGAATTTTCTCGGTTGACTAATCATAGTTTTATTGTGTACATATCTGTGGTTGCGTGCAGTTAATGAGACTGTTTAAGGGAGAGCCAGTTTGGACAGCATATAATCGACCACAGGAAGAGAATCCTGCTAGAAAGGAATACATTAAGGTCCTGAATGAAAAATTTGGAGTGCCAGTTGCAGCTCATTAGGGCCATGAAATACTCTAAACTTTATAGCTTATAGTTTGTGATGTAATTGTTGGTATATGTTTTTAGCTTTACCTTAAGAAAATACCTATATGTGAACCTAAAACGAAACACGAGATGAAACAGACTTAAGAGCTTATGATGTATTTTTACCTACTACTAGCTTGTCATGTGAAACTTCTATTATGTGTTTAGTTGTTTAAATAAAGTTTGTCTTTTTAAGTAGATACTGACATCCATTAGCATTTGATAGGCTTTAAGAAGTGTGCGATTCATAACTTATTAGTGGTAGGAATTATGAATGCTTTTGAGGTTAGAGGGTCGGTTTGGTTGTCCAGGGAAAGGATGAAATGCACGGGAAAACATGTTTTGAAGTGTCTTGGCATCTGCGTTGTGTTCCTTCTTTGCTTGAGTGTCCACGGGTTTAAGGTCAATGAGATGGAAAGTTACATATGTGACATTGGAGATAAAATACTTTTTACACAGAAAAAGTTCATTTACTATAATTCTCAAATGATTTTAAATTAAGTTGCATTTATAATAATAAATTTCACTTTATATGTATATACTTGTTTGTATAATCCTCAAATAATTCTCAGTGCCGTCAAGCCTTTTACAATTGCTTTGTCTCCATGGATATTCTCTATTTTTCTTTATTCCGACACTGGTGAGTTATAGCTATTCGTAATTTCTCTCTCAAATCTTGGTATTCTCCAAAACCATTTATTTGGTGCAGTGCTTTTTATTGTGTAGTTGGAGATATTTAGATGGGTGCAAGTTTTCTATTGAGTTTGATTAGGTTCATGTCAGCAACTTTTTGGAAAAACATGATCCATCGAAATATTTTTAAAGACGTTAAATGGGGAAAAGTGTAAATAAATTCTATCCAGTTGTTAAATTATAATGATTTTTCATGTTGAATTTTGCTAAAACTAAAAAAAAATAACAAAATATTGAAATTATTCATATATTAATATATTTCAAAAAATAGCATTATTTTTAATTTATTCAAAAACTTTCAATCTTACAATAAATTTTAAAAATTACAGTGTAATTAAAAGATGTTGGGGTCGATATAATTTATTCTAATGTAATTTGATCTTAATAATAATAATTATGATGAAAAAAATAAAATGGAAGTACAATTTAATCTATACCCATTAAAATGATTTATTTTTCTTTTTTTTAATATATTGATGAATTACTTTTTTTTATTAACACTAATATTAAATCTATCTTCTCATTCTTATTACTTAAATATAGTCACTAGGTCCATTTCTATGAATACAAATGAAATTACTTTTTACACGTAGATTTCAGGTAAACACTTCCATGCTTTTTTTTAAACTATTGGAATAATTACAAAATTTCAACCTTTCCTTATATCATACCAAATACCGTGCATGAATAGAACTTTTAATTAAGTATCTGCTACCCAATGCATATTATAACTTGTTTTCCATGCATTATATCAAAATAGAATCACGATTCAATATACACTCAATCTAGTATATTGCGAAAATACCCAAATTACTTATCACTTAAAAAGTAACCAAATATACACAAAGCATTCCTTGTAAAATCATCATGCTCAGAATAAAAATACAACTTAAGCAGACATTGCAATTCTAATTAAAAATTTTATTCACCATGATAAAATAGGCTGAAAAACTAGTTAAATATAATTTATTTGTTTTAAAAAAATATGTTCTCAAAATGAAAAAAAGAAAATATTTATTATTCATTTTCAAATACTGATGGTTATTGGTGGATATTTTTGTAAATCGCATTATAATTCTGAATTTGCAAAGGAGTGGGTAAGAAGGAAGTAGAAGCCACATCCACATGCAAAGCTTTGTGATCCATAGTTGAAACTTGAAAGTATTGAAAATGAAAATCTGAGGTAACATCTCTGCTTGTCTCCACCAATGGCTGCTTTCTCTGTGACAAACACCACTTCACCACCATTTTCATGCCTTCTTCAACTACACCCCTCATCATCTTCACCCTATCTGCATGTATTTCTCTCCCTACCCCTGCTTCATGCTTCTGCTCTTTCTACCTCCTTGCTTTTGCGCTTTATGCTTAATATTCTTATATGTCTATAATTTAGGGATCACTGCCATATAATCGGAAATTTAGGATTTCCGGGATGCTGGGACTCCCACCGTTTTCCTTCAATCGGAGGAGGAGGTATTGAATTTGCTATCTGGGCCCTGTTTTTATTGTGACTTTTCAACTTGGTACCAATTTGGGGATTGTTTCAACTTCTGGGGTGTGCTTGATTGGAGTGAAAGTGCGAAATGTCAATGTATCTAAAGTTTATTGTAAGTATTAGCAAGTAGATAACTTAGTTTCTTAAGCATTTTGTCAGGGCTCCTTTCTTGACCATGTGCATGGATTGATAAAAAGCACTTCGGGAATCTCTACCTTTTGAAAGGAATTAGTCTCGAGCGATTGGGTGGAGATATTTTTTGTGCCAAAAAACAGTTCATTTTAAGAAGTTATTTTTTAATCTTACTATTTTTGTGTCCAAATGTTGCCCCTTATTGTTGTGTTGTATGATCCTCTTATTGCTGAAGCTGAGTATGTTTGAATCTAAAAACAGGAGAACTTTAATGTGTGCATTCAATCAAGATACTGAAGAAGCAACTGTTGAAACTGATAGTCCAATTCACGTGCTTGGGAAAACAGATTCTTACCAAGTAAGACTAGGGGCACCTTTTCAATCTGTTTCTTGTCTTTCCGTTCCGTGTTGTCATATCTTGCAGGGGATTAGTTTTTACATTTTGGAATTCTTTAGAATAAAGATACATGTATCAGTACAATGGTCTTCCAATTGGTTCACCATTTGGTCTGTTAATATCAGATTGTTGCTCAGGTTGATCTTTGAAGAGTGGAACCTGTGGTATATAACTTTTTAATTGAAGACACGCATATGACACGCATATGATATAAGAAGTGGACTTGTCTGATGTAGCCTATATTCTGAAGGATCAACATGGGTCCTCACTCTTTGTGTTTTATCAAAAATAATTGTGAATTGTGACTCTGTAACTTGTAGGTGTTGTTGCTTTATTGATTTAACCACTCTCTCTCTCTCCCAGTTTGGATAATGTATATAGTCCATGATTATGTAAATTTATGCTTCCTTTGTCTTGTTTAAAATTCATGCAATCTTTAGTAGTTGGATACCAATTTGGTTATTCCATGTAGGAGGGAAGTAGAATTATTTCCACGGTGTGGGACACAAGTATTGAAGCCTGGTCTGAATTTGCCAGGAGAGTCTCTGGTGAGTGGGATGGATTTGCAGCAGACTTCAGCACTGAAGGAAAGGCAATTGAACTACCCGAGTCCGTGGTGCCTGAAACATACCGGGAGTGGGAGGTTAAAGTATTCGATTGGCAGACTCAGTGCCCCACTCTTGCTGAACCAAAGGAACGTGTCCTTCAATACAAATCCATTCAGTTACTTCCAACTGTGGGATGCGAGGCTGATGCTGCCACACAGTACAGCGTGGATGAGAGGAAAGTGGGAGAAGGAATTAGTGGACTTAATGCCTTTGCTTACCAATCCAGTGGTTCTTATGTTGCTGTCTGGCAAAAGAAGGAAGACTTACTAGAGTTGGAGTGCTGCATGATCAATCCTCAAGATTGTGAATCTCGGGTTAGGATTATTCAGTTTATCCATGTATTAAATAACACAGAGATGGTGCTACAGGGTATTAGAGTATTTCGTGAGCAGTGGTATGGGCCTTTCAGAAATGGTGATCAACTAGGAGGTTGTGCTATCCGTGATTCTGCCTTTGCTTCTACTGCACCCATGATTGCTTCTGATGTTGCTGGTATCTGGAAGGGATCTGCAGCTGTCGCCACTTTTGGCACTCGAAATACTGTGAGTGCAAGGATCTCTTTTATTACCCTTTTGCAATCTGGATTTTCCTTGTTTATTGGATTCATTGGCATGATCTTTCTTTTTAATTACAGGGGATCTTTCAAGAGCTTTCTGATGAGAAAGTACAGGACTCTGTTAGAGATGGAGACCGCAATGTATTGCTTCCTAAGCAGCTGTGGTGTTCACTTAAACAAAACAAGGAAGGTGAAACACTTAGTGAAGTGGGATGGCTTTTGGATCATGGACAGGCAATCACATCAAGCTGCTTATTCTCAAGCACTGCAAAGCCACAGGCAAGTTAAAAGTTTTGGTAAATGTTTTTTGTTTTGATCTAATGACAGATTTGATAGATATTGAGGATCCATAGGGTTCCATTCCACTCTCATTATTTTAACTTCAGTTAATTTCAATATATGTGTGCAAGAGTGTATATGTGAGTTGCTCTTGCTCTAATTCTGGTTTCCTAAATTTAAGATTTGGGGTCCACATTTAGTTATTCGAGCACCAACTCCAATAATGCTCGTTTGTGATTTTACATTAATCTATAATATCAAGTGGCAAGTCAGAGATGAACCTATTTGCAGTAGAGAAAAATTAATGAAGAGAAAGTTGTGGAGATATCAAATAATGAAGGAATAGATTAGTATGACTCTTCCAATCCCGCTCACTTTATCTCAATGTGAATTCTTTACATGTTTGCTGGATTCTCAACATTGAAAAACAGCACTTGGCAGTGTAACCTACAACAAAAAGGATATATCGTATAACAGATATAACCGTAGAACAACAGTATCAACATAAAGGAGGGGCATGAGTCTTCTAGGAGAACACTCTTTTATTGCATCAACGTAGATAATGAAAAAGCAGATGTTTAGGATATATTTGCGCCTATAAAATTTAGCCATATTTCTTCTAACATAGACATGTTCTTCGTCTTTCAACAGGAAATATCAATAGCATTGGAAACTAGAGTTTTGGAATATGCATAGACAGCTATATTGGCAACCCATTTTGATCCAAATTTCTCTACATCCTTAACGACGGTACTATCCAAGGTGATTTATTCAAATACGAATAATGTTATAATTAAGAAAGAAAGATAGACAAAAAAAAAGAAAGGAAGAAGAGAGAGGTGTATGAGATTTTAATTATAAATTTTTTTCATAAATATATATATATATATATATATATATATATATATATATATATATATATATATATATATATATATATATAT
>Ga0209489_101738_pt1 | contig 44766 bp, 27 predicted proteins | sample SiratrowhiteBW_FD_187527 | JGI IMG/M metagenome (GOLD analysis project Ga0209489, IMG submission 187527) | Root nodule microbial communities of legume samples collected from California, USA - Siratro white BW (SPAdes) (version 2) | ecosystem: Host-associated > Plants > Roots > Nodule | place... | reverse complement strand
TATGATTTGTAAGCTTTAGATTTTCATATGGATCTTGAAGTTTGAAATTTGTAAATCATGTGTTCTTATCTTCTTGTAATGTTTTTTTTATTTCTCCATCATTTCATTTTCATATAAAGATAAAAAATAAAAAAAAGGGAGGTCCTTTAGCTCTTTATGGCATTTTGTTTTTTTTCTTATTTCTTAAATAATAAAAAATTCATCATATTCCATCTTCCATACATTAGTCTCTGTATTTCAAAACCACTCCAAAACAGTCCCAAAACGACTTCTGCCGACATCGCCATTTTTCCGCGCCACCAACAGCCACCATTTACCTCCAAAAATAGCCACCATGTAGTCCCTTTAATCCCAACAAGATGCACCCAAAAGAGTAGCCAAACAATACCCAAAACAGCACAATTTTTCCCCAAAAATAGCACCAGTTTTATCTCCAAAACGACACCACTTTACCTTTAAAACAGCACCGAAACAACCATGAAAACGCCACAAAAACGGTGCAAAAAACGCCTCGTCGACGCCACCGCAATCGTGCCACCTCGGACGACGGCGTTCATCGTCGTCGCCTGCCGCCTGCCGCCGCCGCCTGCACCATGCCCCTCGCCGCTGCCGCCTTCATGTCTCTATAGCATGTGCCCTCAAACCCTAATGAGTTTCTGGTTAGTGGGGGTGTTCTCTACACCCCACCTGTTGGAGCTTGCACCCCAGTTTGTTGCAATTTCTAAAATGCCCCTAGCCACTAGTTGGATTTCTGATTAGCGGATCTACTTCCTGCACCCCCATTAATTAAGTTCTGTACCATACTCCTCTCAATTACCAAAATACCCTTAACCCAAGTTGAGTTTCTGATTGGTGGGGTTACTTCCTGCACCCCCATTGGTTAAGTTCTGCACCCATACACCTCTCAATTGCCAAAATGCTCTTAACCCAAGTTGAGTTTCTGATTGATGGGGTTACTTCCTGCACCCCCATTGATTAAGTTCTACACCCATACACCTCTAAATTACCAAAATGCCCCTAACCCAAGTTGAGTTTTTGATTGGTGGGGTTACTTCCTGCACCCCCATTAATTAAGTTCTGCACCCATACACCTCTCAATTACCGAAATACCCTTAACCCAAGTTGAGTTTCTGATTGGTGGGGTTACTTTCTCCACCTCCATTAATTAGGATATGTACCCACACTTTTTTTGAATTCCAAAACTGTCCCCACAAATACCCAAAAAAGTCACTGCACCACTTAAAACTCACATATCTAAGCTTTGCATTGCCACGAATTCATTCAGTCACGTTCCGTGTTTGCATGCATGATCCCGCTAAAATTAAAGTGTCAATTCCATGTTACATATAACTGTTGCATGTTATTTTTCAACACCGAATTTAATATATACACCAATGCCCAAAGCCCAGGCTTTAAACCTGGCACCATTTCTCAAAGCCCAAGCTTTAAATCTGGCACTGTTTCTCAAAGCCCAGGCTTTAAACCTAGCACCGTTCCTCAAAGCCCAGGCTTTAAACCTGGCACTGCTCCTAAAAGCCCAGGCTTTAAACCTGACACTGTATCTCAAAAGCCCAAGCTTTAAACCTGGCACTGACGCCATTCATTTACCCTACTTTCAAACACAAGCTTTCAAAAATTTCAAAATATCAAACCAACTAACAATTTTATCAAACAAAGAACTACGTAACCCTGATTCTCCATCCCTGATAGAGATACGTAGGAGCAAGGTCAAACCTTGTCGGGCTCCCTAAAACCAAAACAAATATTTTGTTTGTTTTATCTTAATCTCTTTCTTGGGAAAATAAATGTTTTAAAAAAAATCACACTCAGATTACTTATTTAATTAAAGGTACCGTCTTAGGACGGGCGTTGTGGAGGTGCTAACACCTTCCCCATATGTAACCAACTCCCGGACTCGAAATCCGTTTTCACAAACTTGCCTTATCTTATTTTTGGTTTTCCATAGTTTTTCCTAATAAACTATGGTGGCGACTCCACTATTTTGAAAATCAAAATTATTTTTTGTTCATCGTCCCCGTCATGGCCCCGGTTGCGACAGTTTCAACAACCCAAAACTCTATATGCTCTCTATAGCAGATTGACAATAAACACTCAGTATATTTTCTTCAAATGTATTATATGATGTTTTTCTCTTTTCGCTTCTCCTTGTATATCTTCAACTTGAACTTGCTCCTCTATATGCAGCTTTCTAAAAACTAGCCGTTGGGATGCTTGAACATAGAAATCTTGACTTTCTAATGTATGGAGCTCAAACTGGAAATATTTCTCAAATATTTTAAACTGCATTAAACTTGATTAATTCTGTATCAGAAATAATTAATTTAAAATAACATAGAGAAATTATATTTGAGATACTCATCAATAATTTGAATAATTTCTATTATTAACAGATTTGAACGTTAATACACATTATGATATAAAATCAATTAATCACAATTAAATGCTTTATAATAATTTGAATATTTTCTGTTATGAACAAATTTGAACGTTAGAGCACAATATGATATAAAATCAATTTCAATCAAATCAATAACACATAAAAGTAAATAGTAAGAAAACTTATCTCTTTATGGACCATGTGTCTCCTTCTTTAATAATAATAATAATAATAATAATGTTAACTGCGCAATGTATATAAGTCATCAAATATAAATATATATTTGAGTTTTGTTATCATCAAAACTTTATCAAATGATTTGATCCTCTAAAGGGACTTTGGACTGTCTAATGTTCAACAATCTCCCCCTTTTTGATGATGACAAAACTACAAGCCTTAAGAACAAATAATTTCAATAATATCAAGAGATTAAACATCGGAAGATTTTATTTGATGAAAAACATGCAAATGCATAACTGCATTAAAATAGAATTGTAAAACAAATCCAAGAGTATTCAAAGTATTTGCAAAAACAGATTGAATCATTTCTCTTAATTATTTGTCATACTTTCTCTTTCTCCCCCTTTTTGTCATCACAAAAAGGATTTAATTTAAAAAAAATCATCACAGCTGCAGGGAGATGCTGATAAAGATTCTAAGTGGTCATGTGTCAGGGATAGAGAATTTTGGATAATAGGGATGACTTCAATCTCTTGGATAATAGGGATGACTTAAATCATTAACAGGTGAGGGAACATAATTCTTTCATTTTTTTGGGGAGCTCATCTTATGTGAATTTCTGGCTTGAATAACACAAAGACTTGGGTTAGAAAGGCAAATCAATTGAAATTTTCTAGGTGTGTAAATTTGGTAAAGGGAAATTGCAGCTCAGACTCTTAAAATTAGAAAATGCATGGCAAGAATTAATTAAGAAAAATTTTGCACCAACTTTTGAAAATATAATTTATAAATGCATTAAGAAAATATGATTTAAAAGAATTATGCAATAAAAGTAACAAATATAGATGTAAATGAAAATATTTGATGCAATGAGTTTAAGCCAATTGATATTTTCCATCATTCAATTAAGATTATATCCCAAAGTTCTCTTCAATATTTAAAACGTTCTTCAACAAGGATTTTATAAAAATATTTGCTAATTGTTCATCAAATGAGACAAATTGCAAATCAATGGTACCCTTTTGAACATGATCTCTTATAAAATGATGTTTAATTTCAATATGCTAAAAACACACACTTTTTTATTTTATAAATAAAACAAATTTGAAGAAATCAATTGAGTGTAAATCAAATTTAAAACAATTGAAAAAAAAAACATGACATCTTGCTTAGACAGTCACATATCATCAACTATATGTAAACTTAATTAGACCGTCTAATGTGTAAAAGATTTAGAGTAACAAATGCAAGCAAAAAGAAATACTTATCTTGTAGACGGGACAAACCGTCTAATCTCATATGAACCTTTGCTAGTAAAATGTGAATGTCTCATCCTTATTTGACCAATTCCAACGAATCTCGTTCTTTGTCTTTTTATCTTTTGACTCTCAATTCTGGGAATATAGACTTTCTTACCTTTATGAATAGTGGGCATCCATTTTCCCAATTCCAATATTTGAGTCTTCTTGTTTGGATGTAATATATTTGCAAGAGGAATAATTTTCTCTTTTGGTACCCACATAGTTTTAGGTCCTTTCATGTTAGTTTTCCTCCAAGATGTATTCTTGAAGGTTCCTGCAGAAATAGGATGTACAATGGAAGAACTAGATGATGTATTATTTTGATCACAACCTATTCCTTTCTTATCATGAGACTTCCTAGAACTTTTTATCAACATGTCAAGAGATTTTTCATTTGTATGTGAATGAGATAAAACTTTTCTAAGAGTGATATTTTCAGTAATTATATCATCAATGTTTGTCTCATTTGATTCAATAGGCCTTTTTCCTAATTTTTCTCTAATTAACACAAGTTCTTTTTCCAAGTTTTTGAGATTTGTGTTCTGAACTGCAAGGTCCCTTTTAAGGTTCCTATTTTCATTACACAATCTTTTTCTTGGAGAAGCTCTGTGTTTTTGAGAGAAATATCATTTAGACTAGCTTTCTCTTGTTGCATTAATTCAATTTCTTTGCAAGCATTTTTATATTTTCTTTTCATGGTTTTATATGCAGATGCAATCATACCATTATTAGATATTGCTTCTTGATAAGCTAAACTTAAACTATCAATATCAGTAAAATCTACCTCATTATCTGAGTCCTCTGACATAGAGTTATCTGCCACATCAGTCATGAGACCTATGTTTTCCTCTTCTTCAGAATCAGAACTGGACGAATCCAAATCCTATGATAAGTTCAACAAAAATCTAAGTTGACACAATATCAAAGATTACTCATGAAGTCTGAGTGCATATCACAAAGACTGTCTTCTGCTTTTATCCCAAGAAGATATATGTCAAACAACAACATTCAAATATCTCTTAGGGCATGAGCTAAAGCTACAATAACCATCAACTCTCCTAACAACTATTTTCAAATTTTGGCTCGGTTATTGTCAATCTACGGTGTGTAGTTTTGCACCATGCCAAAATGTTGTTTAGATAGATAACAACCCTAAAAACTTCAAAAAAGGATCTCAAAGCATAGAGCAAGAACATTCCCAAAATACATGGATTCAAAAGAATATCAAGGAAAATATTGAGAGTGTTTATCTTGCTACCTAAGAGAGTGAGGTTACCTTTGTATTCGTCGAAAAACATAACCCCTCCCTAATGAGAAAACGCGTGATTAGAACTAGGAACAAAAGGTTAAACATTGTACTTGTTGTCAAACACAATCCTCCCTAATTATTAGACCCAATGATCAGTTGATCCTTGAAACACCCAACCCTCAAACCTTAGCCAAGAGTGATTGTTTGGCAAATTATACTCACAGGAGTAGTCAGGAGTAGCTAGGTGCCCAAATAATACTTATTGAGTTAGAATTGGCTTGGTAAATAAAGTTAGTAGATATTACTAGGTCGAGGTAAAAGTGGCTTGAAAAAGAATACTCCTTGCTGAGATCAACTAAGAGTAGCTGGAGTAAAAAATACTCATTAAGCCAAGAGTGTCTTAAGGAAAGAATACTCAAGGGATTATCCATTACTAAGTATGAGCCCAGAGAATACTCTATAGTACATCACAATAGTAGTTTGTCTAGTTGAAGTTTACTTGTTCGTCAAGAACTGGATGTAGTTTGTCACAACAAACAAACCAATATAAATTGTTGTGTGTATTTTCTATCCTTTTTTATCCTTTAATTTGCATGCTATTATCATTTTCACTAACCCGAGAAGGAGATTTATTATGAGTGTACGAACTAAAAATGTTTTTAATTAGAACTTCTTCTAACTATTTTTTAAATTTGTCATTGTTATGTTTGACCAAATGCAAAAACCATGATCTGATCACTTGAGAATAATTGATCAAGTAATTCAGATGAGTTGCATAATCTACTTCTATCTTAACCTTTTAGATGAATAAGTGATAGAGTTTATTTATATGATCTTTTTGGATTATCTTTTATAACAAAATCAATATTTGCGAGCTTAAAATATGTTTAATTCTCAATTTTAGTTAGTTTTTGTTGATAATTGATTATTGGAGTGTGAGAATTGGATTTATTCTAAATCCCTATTATTTTGAATAAAAAAACATTGAATTGAGAAAAGAAGAAGATGGGTTCGACTTAGGAAACCTGAGCCCAACACAAATCAAACCCTAAGGCAAAACAATGGAATGCGCTTGACGCAGGAAACATGGGACCTATGCATGTTGGGCTACAAAACCTTAGACAATAACATAATCCAGTTGTGCCCGACATCACTTTAGCTGAGCTGGGTTCGGGCATCATAAAATAGAATCTATTTAAAGGATTATCTATATTAGGGTTAGACACTCTGGAGACTCTAGATTCTCCACTCCATCTAGGAGTCAGGCTTCGCATGAGTCATAAAAGTGTAGCCTTGGGATGACGGTTAGGATTTGGACAATTTTTCTTTTCTCCTATTTGTATATTCATCTTCCTCCATTGTTCATCATTTTATTTTGTTAGGATCAAATGTAACCATTTCAGTTCTCATGTAATCAATATTGGTCCTATTTATGTCTTATCATAAATGTTTTTCTTTCAATATGTTAATATTTTGTTTCTGTGCTTAAGGTTGTCGCGTTGGTTTGTGACTTAATCATTGATTCTTAAGAGTATTGAAAAATATCTTTTGTAATCTGGAATTGAATGAAAATATCATATGAAAGCTTGTGTCTAGGAATAGAGCAAGATTCGTTTATTGTCTTAAATAAAACCCTTGTGCCAAAAGCAAGATTTATTTATATAATTGATCAATGAATTAACGGTTAATAGACAATCATAGGCTCGTCTGTAAAGGAATTAAGGTTCAGTATTATTGTGGATTGACATTGACATTTGTTAGAAAAGAAAGTAATTGACTTTATGCATGAAAGTAATCCTAGAAAATGTATTTCATCTCCTTTCCATTATTTTTCCACATTCTAGGTGCTCACTAAAAATACAAAAATAAATTTTCATTGTTTTGATTTTATTTACTAGCATAAAAATCAAGAGTTTGAAATTATTTGTAGTCTAATTTCGTTATAATTATATTTATTATTTGCTATATTTGCGACTAGTGTATTTGCTATCATTAACAAAAATATGTTAACAAGAAGGTAAGTTCAAAATAAGTTTTAAAAAATATTTATCTTTAAAAATAACACACAAGAACATTGGATGTTTTTGTAATCATCTTATACCAATGCTTTTTTTTTTTTCAACCCATGCATACTATTATTCTTTCTTGAACGTTAATTGTGAGTTGTTAACTTCAACCTCATCCACACTTATGATTCAATTTTGGTGAAAAGAAAGAGATATTGTGCATATTTTCCCCTAAAGTATCACAGGGACAAAAATTGAATTTTTTCTCTTTTATTATGTTTTATATTATATATTTATTGATTTTAATCATTAGTTGCAACTAATATTACATGAACAAAATTTCAAAACATAACCATAGAATTCTTCATTTAATACTTTAAATTTGTATGGATATAACTTCATAACAATTACAAATTCAGAATATTTATTTTTAATTTATTAATAAATCTAGTAATAGTATAGATTACAAATCGTAAATCCAATAATATACTAATTTTAATATAATATTATATTTTTAATAATTTTATTATTTATTTAATCTTTTAAATTATTGATAATAATTTATTATTATATTATATTATAAAGTAATATTTTTAAATAATTTAAAAAGTAAATTACGAAACAGAAACAGTTTCTCTCGCAGAAATAAGCTTGAAAGACCTTAAAAAAATATACATTTGGAAAAATAAAATGATAATGGTGTAGTTTGAAAACTTTTATTTAGAATAGGTTTGTTCTGTGTTTCCCAGTACTCAGTAGTTTAGACATTTTATAATTTGGAAAAAGTGCACAGGTAAGGTGGAGTACAGAAACCCTGACAAAAAGTAACAGAGTTTAGGCCGGACAAAAGAGAGAGAATCAATGATAATTGTACTTGACAAAGAAAACCAACAACTTGAATTATATTTTATAAGCCAATGAAAATCTTCATGCACATATAGACACATTTTGTGGAGGTTGTACAGGCATTCATGCAAATGGCCAAACTCAAATCAGGGTTGTACATACAGAACATTGTCAAAATCCAGTCCAAGAATTTGGTTTTATACTGTTAAAAACCAAACACCCTATCCACTTCCCTTGCTGTTTTTCACTCTTTACATTTTATGGGATCTCTCAACATGTTTCGTTTCCATTTGCATTGCACCTTTATCAAACACAAACTCTACATCTGTTAAGCACTCATGATAGAATAACCTCCAATTCAGTTGTAATATTAGCTTACAGCAACTACGATCACATATAGAGAAGCTCTAGGACTTGAGGGCAGCACAACTACACAAACTCAAGTTTCCTTTGTCAAACAACCAGAGGGCTAACACAGAAACCAGCGGGACATAAAATGCTACTGAAAGAAATGTCAATTTTCTGCAACTTGCAAGCTTATCTGCCGAAATAGATGACGCGACTCGAGTTTTTGAGCTTGCCCTTACTTCATCCACCTAATAATTGAAACCAAATAAGATTTTAGGATCTGAGGAAAAATAAGTTTGGACCTGTAAATCAGCCTTTTACTCTATCAATGCAAGCTGAACTTCTTCACATTGAAATGTTTCTAAAGCAGTCTGTAAAAATCCATCCGGTAAAATGATGGTAGAAACCAATTGGTTATGGATACATGTTGGGCAATTTGGTCAACTTTGTCAATTACCATTTTAAGCATCATCGGATAGATAAGATTTTGTATACTCTAGACATGTAATTTCAAATTCTAAAGTAAGTTTTCTCATGTTTACATTCTGACTAAAGCATGACAGACAGAAAACGGTTTGAAAAGGGAAAACAGAGATCTGTAGACTCTTGTCACGGTAGTATTCAGGCAGAACGGAATCATGTTATAGAGGGAAAGGAAAGATGAATGACAAGAAATAGATGAGGATTATTATTATTACATACATTATATTCTCTTAATAACAGTAATGCTAGGTGTGGAATAGAATGAAACAGTAAATGAGATAAAATCTACAGAGATGCGTAGAAATATCAGAGTGTTATGTTTGCTTCATTGAATTGCCTAATCCTCCACGTTCAAAAACAAGCTTTAGTGAAAACCATATAACCCTAGCGATAGTTTATATAAATGAATTCATGAACTCTTCAAGTTATGGTGGCTTTACCCCATACTATTCAAATAGAACGAAACAGTAAATGAGAGACATTATCTACCGAGATGGGCAGGAAGATCAGAGTTTTATGTTTGCTTCATTGAATTTTCTATTCCACCAAGTTCATAAACAAACTTTAATGAAAACCATATAAACCTAGAGACAATTCTTTTGTATGAATTCATGAACTCTTCCAGTACATGTACATGGTGGTTTTACCCTAAAACTATTTACCTTAAAGTTGCTTTGGAGGGTTTAAACAATGACCAATTTATTTCTGTATTCCCATCACATAGATAAAAAGAACATTCCTCTTTGAGACAACATTCTTGTTTACGTAAACAATTCTTTACTTTCTTTTCTATTTCTTGATCTCATAATTTGTAGAATTTAATTTCTTTGATTCCTTTCCATTTGGAATCTTATTGTAATTGTATTTTGGGTTGAAATTAGACTTCAATTGCAGCCTCAATCAACAATTGAAAATGCAGAACTTTGACCAAGACGAGAAGAGGAGGCAAGTTCAACTAACTTACAAACTAATTTGAGCTTTTACGATATAACGTCTAATGGTTGTAGACTCATCTAATAGTAGAGTCGTCTAATGGTTGTAGATGTCGTCTAGCAGGAGGGTTGTGTTACATGCCTTCTAAAGAATTGACAAAACAAGAGAGATGATGTCGAAAGAGATCTTTTCTGTATTATTCAACAATTATCCGTGCAAAACACACGCACTAGGAAACACAGGATTTACTTCCTTTTACACAGGGCATTCGCTGTCACAATAAACCAATATCCTTCCTAACCTCAACACCCTCAAGATAAGAATATATAGACTTTCTCAGAAAGTCTCAACCCCCCTAAGCTACTAACTACTTTTATTTTTAAATTTCTTCCTATAATACAGTTTGCAACCCCTCTTATTACTTCCCTGCCTAACATATTGTCTAATGACCTCTGAGTTATGTTGTCTAGTCAACCAGTTGTCTTATATATACATTCTTTTGAGTTAGTTATTTCTCTATTATAATTCTAACTAAATCGTGTTCGTTTTATGTTATGCTCCTACATAACGGAATGTTGAGCAAGATAAGAGAACACATGTAGTGAAGCAACTTAATCGATATCTTGCTTAATACAAGAAACGGTTCTTTCATTTCTATGTTTGTGTTTGTTCTTTGTTCATCGTCTTCAATGGGTTTGATTTGCTTTCCTAATTTCGTTTTTCTTTCACTGTTCTTGGGCAAAATTCGACACGCAGTGCACAACAGAGCTTACGGAGAAACTTATTTTATTTATTATTTTCCTTTTTTTTTTTTTTCTGTAAGTGGTTTTGGAGAAAATTTTCTAAATAGACTTTAAATTTAACACCTAAATTTTACATAAGAAGCATACCAACAAGTAAAAAATATTAGGCTGACAAATAAGTACCTGCCTGAAAGGCCGCATTAAAGTAATCTATTCCTTCTTCATCTGACGATTTAGCACAGCTATCATTGCTTGAGTTATTGTTGGAAGCTTGATCTTGGTTTCTGTTATTTAGTCCATTGTTGCATGTATGTAAAGAGCCATCGTTTTTAGTATTCTTTAACTTTTGTACCAATTGTTTATTTTCCTGTTTTAAGGCAAGTAACTGCAAGAATAACATAGTGACAAGAAAGTCAATGTCTCTGTTAGTGTATGATACCTCAGAAATAGTTGAATAATTTATTTGAAAAAAAAAATTAAATCAATAAAAATAATCATAACTTCAAAATTATCATGTTACTTTTTGGTTGTCTTACTCTGCTCCAAGGAAAATTACTGATTTATTCTTGAATGATGCCAAACATAGTCATAATCAACTAACTCCACTTGTTTCTTTCAGGATAAGCAACCATGAACCATTATAGACCCGGATTTGAAATTCTGATTCGGCATACTGAAGATTATCCGCATAGATATATTTCATTTAATGTCCCAGGAAAACTATATAGGGTGGAAACAAAACACTCTTTGATCCTTGAAATATACATTTTTTCTCAATTGTGTTCTACAGGTACCATTTCCAAATATTGAATCATTAAATATTTTATTTTCTCATCCGGTCCTAGAAATAACAGTTGAGATGAACTAAAGTTTCATGAAATAAGCACAGAAGGATCAAACTTAGATAAATGAAGACATTGAATACTTCTTTGATGAAACCAAACTTTAGGGAACCGAATTGAGTACACATATCTTTAATGGACCAAAATACTAGTTTTCTCTAAAAGAAACCATTGAAACTAGAGTTCAAAACTATAAATTTCTTGAGTCATTACCTGGTTATTCATGTTCTCCCTTTGAGCGGCTAATTGCATTACCATATCCATGATAAGCTTGGTCTTAGTATCAATTTCTTTTGCCCTCGAAAAATTTGTATTGCTAGCTTGATCCAAAGATGTTTTCAAGCTTATTGTTCTAGACCTAAGGAGATCCAATTCTTCTTTAAGTTCTAAGTTTGTTTGAGATAGCACAAAGCATTTCTCAGCAGCACTTTCATTACTACTTTCAGCTTTTGAAACCTTTGACTTCAGCTCTTCAATTAATATTTCCATATCCCATATAGCTGTGTATAACATGTTCTGCTGTTCTTGACTTGCTTCAGAAGACGCCTTTGCACTCTGTAGTTGGATATCTAATTCCCTTAGTTGTTTCTCAAGTGAACCAACCTTTTTCTCTGCAGTGCTTGCAGTCCCTTTAAGAAAATTAATCTCTTCAGTAAGTTCCAAGTTGGTCTCAGTTAGCTGTGTAACCTTGGCTTCCGCACTCTCAGCCCGACTTAATGTAATGTCAATGTTTTCTCTCAGAGACTCAACAAAATTTTCCATTTCAATTTGATGTTCATGATATGCTTCGTTCTCTGCAATTGCATTATTAATCCGAAGCTCAAAATCCTTTCTCTCTTTCTCAAGAAATTTCACCTTTTCCCTCAAATGCAACACATCAGATTTTTCCTTAGTACTATCAACATTACATGTCTCAAGCTTATCTAAAGCAGCATCTTTAGCCTTGAGTTGCTCCATCAAATTTTGAACTGTTGATCTCAGCTCATTTTCTCGTTGCATAGAACTACTGAGGTTGAACTCAGTTACTTGAAGGCGCCCCATTATACCTTTAGAAATCCCCATTAAAACCTCTGCGGTATTGTCTGCCTCTAGAAATCTTCCCCAAACTACTTCTGCCGCCTCTTCCATATAAAATGCCACTTGTTCTGTGTAACGCAGTTTCAACTTTAGGTCCTCATTGCTTTTTGACTCTGCTAACTTCCTTTCAAGATCTAGCTCCCTCGCAAGAGATTTCTCAAGCATTTTCAGAATATATCTTCGTTGTTCAACCATCTGATCATTGGATTTTGCTTTCACATCTGAAAGTTGACCGTTTCCTGATAAATTCAAGGTCTTCCCCTTTTCGCCTGTTTACATGGATGACTAAGAAAGGTAAACAGTCATCCCAAACTTGGAAAAGAACTGCATGCTCAGTACAGACATCTTAGAAAAAAAAAATATATTTTAGCAAAATTCCAACTTACAATTCTCATTTCGATAAGCTTCCATGGTTTTCTGTAACTGGGATGATTGCATTTTCAACTCCTTTAACTGCTGTTGAAACTGCTTCACAGACTCTTCTGAGTCATGCAATTTTTTGTCCATCATAAGGAAAACCTCGGTCAAATGTCTGCATGAGAATATTTTATGACGAGCATCAACAATTTCTTCTTGGAGAGCGTCCATGAAACTGTCCAGCTCTCTTGCCTCAGAATCCAAAACGCCAGACAATAGATCAAATGTCATTGCCTTCTCAAATAAGTGTGCCAAGATGCAGTTATTCTTTGAAACCATTGCTTCAAGATCACTTTCCTCGCTTAATAGATAAATATAAAGCATATGCAAGTTCACCAGCTTCTCGGTAAAATAGGCAAGGCGATACTCTATTTCCGTTAAAGCTTGCAGGGATAGCTCTTCTTGCGCGTCATTTTCTTTTGTTGAGAACCCCTGAAGTGCGTAGGGTTTTCCAAAACCTGAATCTACAGCATAAAAGTCACCTTCAACTTTATTAGCAAATTCATCCATTGGTGTTCTGTATTTTGTCAGCCAGTCCTGAAAGTAAGGTACAAATTAGATCTTTTGGTAGAAGAACAAAACCATCATACCTTATTTACTAATACAACATAAATATAAAAGATAAAGCACAATTCACGACTTTTTGTTTCAAGACCACAAAGATAAAGAACAAAAGGAAAGCACGAAAATTAAGGATTAAAAAAATTAATAAAAAATTTATAATCCATCATATTTAAATACATAATAACGTCCTAAATAACAAATAGAATATTTACAACCTAATTTATTATATCTTCAACGTAATTAATTATATGGTAAATATTTTATTATTATTAATGTATAATATATTATGCTTTGAATATAATCAATTATATGTATATATATATATATATATATATATTAAATAATTAATAATATTTTACTAATATTTATATTTTTATAATAAAATAAATAATAAAAATAAAAAATTTAATAATAAATTGTTATATATTTTTTAATCTAAATAATTTTACTTTTTATCTTTTTTTTTATTTTAGTTCTTCATATTCGATCATCCGATACAAACAAAATATAAGTGAATGTCTAAAAGTATCAACACTACTAAAGTAAAACAACAATAGTTAGCAATTGGTAATTAGCATGCCATAGTTGCTAACCGTAGATTATATCTAAAGTCCACATAATTCGTCAAAAGTCTAGTATCATTTGATCATTTATAGGCTGAGGAAGAAGAATTTGATAAAGGTATAGTGAAGAATTTGTATGCTCTCATTCATTTGCAGTATTCACTGCAAACATTAAAAGAAAGTAATGGTATCCTTACGTTTTCGCTTCTGTTTCCAAATGGGAAATACAAACAATTGCTGTTGTATACAAACCAGTAAGGTATTGAAGAAATGCACAAAAAGTGAAGTACAAATTGCTTAGTAGCAGAAGAATTTCTTTTAATGGTAGTAATTTTGAGGATCAACTAAACTTGTTTGTTTTTTTACAGGTTGCTTTTTCCCCTTTTCATTTCATATGAATTTCAAGAACATCCTATATTAACCTCACCCTTTTCCTTTTCCTGGAATCACTCAACTAATGAGATATATGGTGAAAAGCAAAATGTAGAAACATCTCACGAATTTGGTTGTCCGGTTTCTTTTTCTACAACTCGCTACTAGCTAGCATCTTCTTCCCCTCTTCTAATTCATCAAAATCTAATTATCAACAGAAACACCACAACCAAAATCCAAAGCTTCCATGCTTCTCCCACACATACAAAAATTGAGCGTAAGCAAAATATTTCCTCTTCACGCTCTTTAAAAACCCATAGCACAGCACAAGAAAAGTTTAAACACAATAGCAGTTCAATTCAAAATACATTTCATTTCGTTTCAAACAGAAAGCCAATTCCACAACCGAAACACCTATTCCAAATTCTTTATAATCTTAACAACAGAAACCATAGGATACCATGAGTTTCCTAATAAAGTCAACACACAACACACTACCAAACAGTTGCAATCCTTGATGATAACCCAGAAAAACTATCAATTATAACATCAACTCAAAATCGCCATCATTTTACTGCACATTCAGTTTCCATCAATCAGAATATAAAACTTCCAACACCAAGCCCCACCCCAGTGACAATCCTCAACAAAGCTAACTTGATCGTTCCAAAACATGAAATACTACGAAAAGAACGAACCTGACCTCCCCATTTCCAACAAGGAAGCACACAAGGCCCCAAAGTCACAATAAATTCTCAAGTGGGAACCAATAAATTGAGTCTTACCTTTCTCAAAACGCTTCTGGGTCACCGTTTTACCTCGCTCCGACGAAGATATTGAAAAAACAATTCTGCTGGATAGTCTTTCTGAGCCTCCTAACTACCACTCATTTCGAAATTACCGTTATATAAGGGTCACTTCTCCCTTTCCCCAACGCAAAAATAAATAAATGAAGGTACACTCTTTTTTTCTGTTCCAGCCTGTGTTGATCGATCAAGTGTAGGAGGAAGGACCAAAAGTGCAAAAAGCAAAGTGGTCAACCTAGTGCGTGGGAGCGGTGTTTGTTGTGATCTGTGGGAAGACCAATCAAAGACTTGAATTGGGGTGCACGTTAATATTGACTTTGAATAATTGATTTTGAGGAACGACACAAAACAACGCTGTACTCGCAACTAAATAGATAAGACACCAATGGCTAAGGCCAACTGAAAGCTGAAGTGTTTTTGTCTTCGTGGGTCCATCACGCTGGATTCAGACAAATTGGTTTGTTTTTCTGTGATAGAATTATCGTTATATATTGGGTATAATTTTAAAGAGTGTAATGTGCGATTATTTGAATAAAAAAAATAAGGACCAAAGTAGTATAACTATTATTTATTCATTAAGCCTACCACTTTTGCCTTTCCATTAAGAAAATATTCTTTCTACATAAGTTCCTTTTTGTTAATTTTTGAGATGGGATTTAAAAGGCAAATTTCTTGAACTGGTGTGATTTTTATCTGAAATTTCTGAAATGATGTATTTTTTTTATTTATTTCTGGATATGGGTAAATTGTGTAAAGGATACACTATATCATTGTGAAGAATCATATTGCAGGAATTAATTTAACATTAAATGAAATGGTGCAGCAAAGATTTTAATTAATGAGTTAATTAAAATCGTGATAATACAACAAAATTTTAATGTGATTAATATTCTTAACTCATAGTTACGTCCCCTTGGATTCTCCCAACAACCACAACAAGTGATATCATAAATACAACAATCCCTCGGATTCTCCCAACAACCATAACAAGTGATATCATAAATACGACCGACTCATATGATGGGGACTCTCACTTGAGGGGCAGATTTTTAGGAATCCAAGTGCAAGTCTAAGTCCCACATTGAATAAAAATGAGAAAGTTAAGCAATACATAAGAAAGAAGATGAGAAAGTTAAGTAATATATAAGAAAGAAGACCCATAAAGCCTTAAGGTTTGGGGGTTTTGGGTTAAAGGTGGTGTCATTCCCCAGTTATGCCCCCAATAACCACAACAAGTGGTATCATAAATACAACAAGCTTTCTTATATATTCAAACTTGCTTCCAACCAAGGAACCACCCCAATTAATATCAGGATACCCTACAAACTTCCAATGGATACCCAACTTGTTTTTGTTCCCATGTGTGATGTGTTATTACTGTGGACCTAAAATAAATAGACAGTTACAAAGTTATTTTATATTTTATTTATTGATAAATATGTAATGATTGAAATTAATTATGATTAGGTAATTGAAATAAATGTGAAATTAATTATAATAGAAGAGATACCTTAAAGAAAAGTTACCTGCTATGAATTTAGTTCCTAATATAGAAATAGATTTAGTTACTAATAGATATAATTTAAAAACCAATAATAAATTTATTTAAAAAAATTATATAATATTTTCAAAATTTTCTTTCTAAATTTATTGCTAAATTTTAATTTTATTGCTAAATTTTAATTTTATTTTAAATTATTTCTATATTAGTAATTAAATTCAAATATCCAACTTACATTTAATTTTGTTAAATATATTTTATTACTAAATTTTAATTTAATTTAATTTTTCTTTTCAACATCAAACTTACTCTTAATTTAATTCATTCTATAATCTCATACTAACATCATTTTTCATTTTAATTTAAACAATATTCCCATCAACCATTTTATTTTAGAATTTGAATAGTTTGAATTTAAACTGTTTGTAACTGTCTATTTATTTTAGTTGCACAGTAACAACACACCATGCCAACAAAACAGAAAAGGAATATGTTGAGAATATTAACCATCTTAACATTAAAATCATGTAGTATTCTCACTATTTTAATTAAATCATTAATTAAAATCTTTGTTGCACCATTTTATTTAATCTTAAATTAATAGGATCAGGATTCTTCACAATGATATCGTGTCTCCTATGCGCAGTTTACCCATATTCAGAAATAAATAAAAAAATATACTATTTTGGGAATTTCAGATAAAAATTGCACCAGTTTAAAAAGTTTAAAAAATTTGTCGATTTAAAAAGTATAAAGATTATTTAATAATAGTATATGTTAGATGGTACAACTAATTTTTATTATTACTAAATAATATCTATATATATATATATATATATATAGATTTATTGATAAATGATTTCATATAGTTGTTAAAATTAAGGATTTTAATATTTATAATATATAAATAAATTATTAGATGATATATATTAATTATATTCAATCTTTAATATTTTTTATATAAATTAATTTAGAATTATACAAATTTAAAATACAAAACAAAAATTCAAAAATGAAACTGATTTTAAAATCGGAAAATAAAAAGATGAAAAAGACCAATTAACATATTCAAGAATTAAATAATTTTTTTATCACAATTTTTTAAATATTGAGATCAAAGTTTGAATAACTAATTGATTCAATTAATCAATTAACTAGTTATTCGATTCAAATTAGAATATCTTTCAACCTTATTTGTATCTAATTATCAAATCAAGATGCAATCAATTCCTATTTTAATTTTTAAAACTAGAAGTGCAAATTGTAATTACAAAGTGCAAAAACTAAAATTAGAGAAGAGAATGACAAATTTGAAACGTTAAATGAGAGAAAAGGAGATTAAGAGAAAATTTCTAAACTTGAAAAAACTAAAATTATTTTTGTGTCCAAATTTAGAGGACACTTAGGTTTCTAGATGCAATTGGTTTTAAAAGGAGGAGTTTGAATGAAGCATTAATTCAAATTGCACAATATACAAAATTTAAAAATACAAGCGTAGTATAAAGCAAAGAGGGAGAGAGTAGATAAAAATTTATCCTGGTTCACCCTATAAACAAGATTATGTCCTGTCCCCTTAAAGAAACTACTTAAGAGTTTTCACTAAATTAACTTTTGATGTAACATCCCATATTTTTCATATAATAGAAACTTTATTTCATAAAAAATTATATAATAAACTTGGATATAAAAATCCATATATTCATCATGTATTTCAAAATATACTTCTCCAAATAAGATTTAATAAAAACATCTTCGTAAAATTACAATTAAAATAAAATAAGACAACATAAAACTTCTCCAACAATTCACTTGGGACTCACACCACCTATCAAATCCTCTGCTCTCACATGTAATATACATGATCATCGCAGTTTTAAAAACAAAACAAACAACATACAAAAAGAAGGGTAAGTTAGAGAGTTTTATATATATATATATATATATATATATATATATATATATATATATATATATAAACATTAAATATATATATATATATATATATATATTCACATTAAATTTATATCTAAAACAAACAACAAAACAATCAAGCTTTCATAATTCATCTCACATCGTACATACAATGACTCACAAACAAAGACACTAGACTCTCTACTTCCAAAAGACACTCGTGCATTGAGTTAGACTCAGAGGTGTGCACCTGTCATATACCACTCAACTGTTCCGATCGGGCTCATATTTCAAACCTCAGAACAGTCTATTTTGATCGGGCTCATATTTCAAACCTCGAACAGGACCATATGACATGGTAATCTTTATCCATGTGAATCCAATGTCCATCCTAATAATCTCAACACAGGTATCTCCTTTCCTGAAGATACTATGCCTTGATCACACACCACATCATTCACAAGCATTGATACCATATCGTACCATACATAAACATTCATCCAATTCATTAATAAACAAATAATTACAATATTTATGAAAAATAATCAAACTAGCTTCCCTTACCTCTATATAATAGAGATACTCAAACACTCTAAAATCACAGGCAACCTAACTCTATTCAAGAATCTGATCAAACACTCTTAATCTACTCAATGCTAGGAATCTAGGGATGTCTTTTGATTGTCAATCTGATAACCTATGAGATCACAAATCTAGAGAGAAGGTAGAAAACTTTAAAGAGAAATTATTTGAGAGATGGTGGTTTTCATGAAAATGTATATCCTCTTAAAGAAGAAAGAGAGAGAGCAATTTGGTAGTTTTTATAAACAAAATATCTTCTTAGAGATGATTGGTGGTTTTTATTACAATAAACATAATATCTTCTTTTTGGAGAGAGTTGATAGTTTTTATAAAAATAAAACAGAATATCTTCTTAGAGAGATAAAATATCTTCTAGGAGAGAGAATATCTTCTGCGAGAGAGAGAGAGTTGTGGTGGTTGTTATAAAAATAAAAAAGTAAATAACTATTTTTTATTTACTTAAACAACTCTTTTGTTAAAAAAATAGGTATTATCTTATTTATCTCTAAAATTAAATTCTAGGTTAGTTTTTATTCCAGAGCTATTTTTTAGGGTATTACATTTGATGCCTCTCCAGGATACAAAAATTCTCCACCTCTCCATAATGTTAATGTCTATTGAAGAAACAAGTATTCTAACCTCTTCAAGTGATATGTTTTAATACCTCTCCAAGAAACAAGTATTTTAACCTCTTCATGTACCCAGTCTCAATCTTTGAGATCAAGACCTCTCACAATAAAAAGGACATTCTCAAAAGAAATAATTATCAAAGCTCACGATGTGAACAATTTACAATGTTTTGCTTCTCAAAAAGCAAATATACAATGAAACTTATGAATTGAACACTACAACTCTATTGTATTTACAAAAACTTTCGATGTCTTTCTCATTCATCTTGAGGTCTTTATATAGCTTTTGAAATGATGACGATTTAAGTCTTCTATGAATGTAAAACATTTCATCACTGATAATATTATTTTTTTAATGCATTTAATGAATTCTTCAATTTATTTGAAAACTTTTTATTTTTACATCATTATTAAAAGTTGAGATTTTTTGGTCAGGTTCTCCAAGTCATTTCATCTCTTCTCTCATTTAAACTTTGTGAGCTTTATGATTTCTTCTAATTCCTCATCGCTCGTGCCGGTGAAACTTCATCATCTTCTTGCTCAATTTGGAAATATTTGTATTGTTCTTTTACTGCAAATATAAATTTTAATAAAAATGATCACTCGAGCTCAATCAGAATTAATTTCTTTTAATGTACAAATTCAGACCATTTTTATCTCAAATCTTCTAACATTAATTCATTTTCAAAAACTTTTAAATCTTGCTCAAGTTTGATCGTTGAATCAATTTGAATGAATTCAAATATATTTCGATAACTTTATAAATTACGTCTTTGAAATTATAATGGAAAATGTATGCACTAAGTTAGAGATACTAGGAGGCCCATCCCAACAGTAGAAATAGGGAGACATTTCGTCTCCCACACCACCCATCAAAATCTATGCAAATATCGAGGAACACTTATGTCATCAAACCACTTCATTCACCATCTTTGTGATAGTGACTGACCACCATACGAGTATGGACGAAAGGGGCACGCTTCGTCTAATGCCATTGCAAACACCAATATTTAAACCTTTCGTGACTAGCCCTCAAACTTGGGGGCAAATGTATGGTCAAGGCCGAATAGTAGGCAGCCTTGACCGACATGTATTTGGCTGAAACATAATGCAAGAGTGCCAACTCATCAGAAAATCACTAACAGCAGCAGACTGCCAAAAGTTGTTTTATCTTGAAACTCAAACAATAACAGTACATCCATGCGTTTTGACTCCTATAAATGCAATGCGAACGAATCAAGGCAAGGTACGAAAATCTAATTCTTAAAATTGTCATTTTGACTTCTATGTACTGACTTTGGCATCAAAGTACCTTTTACAGGTATCCTCTTATACTTTGCTGGAAACCAAGGAGTGAACTAGAGACTGAAAACTGAAGACTACGACCTAGACCGAAGACCCTCCAGGCCTCTGGGAGAATAGTTAACGAAGAAAAAGAGACAATATAACTAAAGGAAATTGAAAAGGCATTGAACTTTAAAGTAAGATAAGGAAAGAGAATGGAGAAAATTGCTAACACAATTTTTACTATATAAATTTTCTATTAGAAGTTATAAAATTATGAACAAGATATACAAAATATGTAGTAGTAGGATACATAAATTTCTGATTTTTCAGAAATTTCAATCAATTAAAGAATATATTAAAAAGTTGTCATGATTTTAATATCTCCGAATACATAATAAAAGAAAGGGTACAAAAGAAGGTTAAAAGAAAAGGTGGAGCTTGTTAAAGCAAAAGTGAAGCATGAACGGTTAAATAATTTAATTAAGCTTAAATCGGTGACAATTCAATTATTTTATTTTCTGTAAATCAGTATTGGCTTTTCATTCAAATATCATCATCAAAAATAGAAGATCTCGAACTTATACTCGATTAAAGAAGTCTTTACTTTTTACAAAATCATTTAAATTTCATTATTTTTTCTCTTCAACTTTAAAACTTTTTAAACCATTTCATATTTCAAATTTATCACACATTCTCAATATCTAGTAAAAAAAAAATTATTTTAGGCATTTTATGTAGATTAAAAGTACAACAATTTCTAAAAATATGAATACTAAATTTCAGCTAAAAAATTATAAAATATTAAAATGAAATAACGAGATAGAATGATATGTTTATATTTTTGTTAACTGTAAATCATTTTAATTATTATCCATAAATATTTGTGTGTAGTCTTAAATTGTTTAATGCTATCTCTATATCTCCTTTTTCAATTTATTCAATTGCTTTAAAATTATTGAAATGCTTTGTTTTGCATAAAGCATGGTTAAATGTTTGTATAGAAACCTAATTAAAAAAATATTTTAGAGTTTATTCAAGAAAATTCAACCGATAAATTTTATGCTTATCTAGACCAGTTCAATTAAGAGAATTAATTACTTTTACTTTTGTACATTAAAAATAAAAATAAAAAACCTTTTTTAAAATTACTGAATAAATAGGTACCTTTATTTGCCAGTATGAGTAGGTAAAAAACTATTATATCTCGGATGTTAACACAAATGACAAGTTTTAAATCAACATTAACAATTTTTAGCATCTGGCTATTGGATCTTGAACAAATGTCAAAATATAAAGGTATGGAAAGTAAAGAGAACTAAATCAAATGGAAGATAATCTAATTAAATGGAATAAAAAACCAAAGAAAATATTGGAAGAAACTACTAAAAAAGACCTTGCTAAAAGTGGTTTTTATTGAAAAATTAATTTTTGACAAAGTTTTGATGGTAGTTAATTGATTCATAAAGCTGACCTCAGCTAACAGGGTAATAATTGGTTGCTGTATTTATAAGGCATTCTGAATGCCATGGCAATGGCAACATCCTAGTTGTCAGGACAAAAGATCCTAGTATCATAAATCATTTGCTTTCTCATTTAACACTTGTTGTCACTATTGGCGCCTCTCCAAAATGAAGGTAGAGGAATTTGTGTAAGCAAGGAGCCTATGAACCCAAAAGCAGATTGGTCCGGTTCATCCCCTTCAGTATCAAAATCACGCCAGAACTTGATTATATGGAGACTTTCTTCCTCTGTGGATCTTTGGACAACAATCTTAGAAGCATATCCTTTCTTTCTCATTTGATGGCATATCTCAGAAGGATTGTTTGCAGTGAGGGTGACCATGTACAGCCATCCCTTTTCTGACAAAAGACGGTCTGCAACCGGCAAAATTCTATCGATTACAGTCCGACCGTTCTCCCCCCCAGCCCAAGATGAGGTAATACCTTCAACACCTACTTCATCTTCAGGGGTGGGCACGTAAGGTGGGTTCACAACCATAACATCAACCAACCCTGCCAGACGCTCCTCTAGTCCAGCTGCAATATCTGTTACTACCAACTCAGCACCAACCCCATGTGCTTCCATCGTCTGACGGGTCACCTCCACTGCATGAGGGTTGATATCGGTAGCAATATAGTTGACACCACAACCTTCCCGCCCCAGAATAAGAGCAAGGGAAGTGATTACATATCCACTTCCACAGCCTATCTCCATGCACAACGATGGATGATGTTCCAGCAGGTTATTGCGATCAGCTAGAAGAGCATCAACCAGTGCAAAAGAATCATCACATGGTTCATAAACCTCCTGATGGGAACTCACAAGGCGAATTTGAGCAGTTCTTGGTAACTCTTTGTGTGAAGCCTATCATTCAACAGATAACTGTCAGTAAACCTCAATGGTTCAATCCAATTCACAAGTAAAAAGGGTCTGGGGCAGTGGCAGCTACCAAAGATTTTGCCCACCATACCATTTACCGGTGTTCAATTTGGCCGTGATACACGGATGACCTTTGCTGAATCCAGCTCTGACTTGCACTGGTCAATTTCAAGACAAAATATACAATATAAATTTTCTTCCTACTCCTGAGCCAGAAACGGCAGAGTAATTTAGTTGTTGATATTAATATTAAAAAAAAAGTAACAAGAATCAGCAAGAAGAAATAAACCAAAAAATGAACAATGCAGGGAAGCAAACGTGAGTAGATACATGTGAATCTTGTCTGGAAGCATTGTATGTGAAACCAAGAGGCAGAAATAGAGAGCGTCAGGAACTGAATTTGGACAAATGTTTTAAACTAATATTCTTTTCTTTTTTGTCTTGTTGATGCAGTATACTGATAAGATAAAATCATATACTTTCAAATGCAAGCATGATCAGAATCTAAGATACAAGAGCCAAGAGTATTCAGAATTTCTTTAACTTGAGCTCTTCATATAGTAGAGTCTAGAAGTAGAACCAAGTCATGACTTCATTCAAATCAATGTTCTAACTAATGATTATCATAGTTGGTTCTGGTTCTGTACCATATGATTATTTTTTGACGTGGAGAATCACAAAAATTAGTCTTAGATCAACCATTGATCACGTTAAAGATTTGAAATAATAACAGATCGCAACCAACTCTCCTTTTCCTTCAACACAGGCACCGTTGGCCCCGTTTTCTCAACACTCTTTCCAATTTCACACCAAACCCGTTTAGGGCAGACCCAGAGCGACGGCGGTGAGGAGGGGTCGGAGCGCGGACGCGCGGAAGTCGTGGAGAGCGGCTGGCTTGGCGAGGGCGACGGCGTGAGAGAAGACGTGAGGGTCGAGACTCCTCGCAACCACCTAAGTCGCGGCCAACCAGGTCGGCAGCGGCGGCGGAGAGAAAGCAGCTCGCGGAGAAGGCGCGGCGCGGGGGCTGAACAGAGTGGTCGCGGAGAGCGGCGATAGGCGGCGGTAAGCTGTTGGCGGCAATTAGGGTTTCGAACTTTGGTGGTGACTTTGAGAATAGGGGAGACGGCAAGGATTGGGTTCGTTTGGCAAGGAAAGAGGAGGCGGCGGGAGTTGAGTGGTAGTAGGGTTCATGAATAGTGATCCGTAGGGTTGTAATTGACGGCGTTCAAAGCGAGGTGGGAAGATTCGAGATTCGCCGCAACGCGTGACCACCCAGGTTGGCAGCGGCGGCGGATATGGGGTTGGGTGCGGTGGCTTGAGGAAGTGGTGGTGGTTCTGTTGTTTTTTCTTTTCTCTCTCTTTTTTCTTTAATGGTATTGGTTTCGAGTAGTGATTTGATAAAATGAAAGGTATGTATGAAATGTTTATGATGCAAACGAAAATTCAAATCTCGGGAATCATACCTGTACGATCCTTGTTCTCCTTCCTTCTTCCTGTTTTACTCTTGTTGTTCTTGTGTTACTCCTGCTCCTGGTTGGGAATTGTTTCTGATTACAGATGTGGAAAGATTGAAATAAACTATCCCTAAGCGATTTTTCTGTCTTTCTTTTACGCGAAGACAGGGATGAGAGTAAGAGCTGTGTTTGAGTTTTTTCTTGTGTGTAAATGAGAGTTGAGTGATTTTTCTCTGTCCGTGTCCTGAATGGCTGTAAGTAAACATATATATACTGTAGTAGTAGATATGTACTTTAAATTGAAAATAAAATTAGAATTTTCAAACTATAAAATAAAATCAGAATTTTCATATTATAAAAAAATTTTGAGACTTCAAATTTATGTGGTGCCCGACAGTGCCTGGACAGTGTAGACATACTCGTGAGTGAAATAGTGAGATTGTGTAGAGTAAAATGTGGGACATGAAGAGTAATTATGGCGACAAATTCTTCCCGTACCCTAATACACGCTTCCTGCATCCTAATACAAATTTTTTAATTCCATAAATACTTCAGCATACTCATCCGATTCATACGGGCAAAAAAATAAGAATCGGATAATACCCCTATCCGGTTCATATTTCATAAAAAATGACAACCGGATAAGTATGTCATCCGGTTGTCATTTCAAAATAAAATGAATTCTTTTTAAATGACAACCGGATGAGGGTGTCATCCGGTTATCATTTTATTTTGAAATGACAACCGGATGAGGGTGTCATCCGGTTGTCATTTTATTTTGAAATGACAACCGGATGGGGGTGCCATCCGGTTGTCATTTTATTTTGAAATGACAACTAGATGACATACTCATCCGGTTGTCATTTTTTTTGAAATGTGAACCGGATGGGGGTGTCATCCGGTTTTTATTTTTTTCCGTATAAACTGGATAGGGTCAATTGTGGAATTAAAATTTTATATTAGGGTGCAGGAAGAAGATATTAAGGTGATGGAAGAATTTGTCAATTATGGCCCGGGGTCCTGCAGGCCCAAATGAAAAATGGGAGAGGTGTGAGTAGAGAAAAGAAAGGGATGCAACCAGCAAACTAAATGTTTTATTTTTAAATATTAAATGCATTGAGCCAAAATTTTATTTTTCTAAATATGAAATAAGATAATAAAAAGCAATAAAAACCTAAAATATACTTAAAAAAGAGATTTTTTATTTTATAGACATTCTATTTTCTTATTTCAATTTAAAATTTAATATAAAATCTAAAAATTAGACTCAAATTGCATTTTTATATTTAAGAAATAAATAAATAATTATAAAAGTATAAATTACTTAGCGACTATAGAAATTCCTTCAATCTTTGTGGAAGTTGGGTTGTAAAGAGATCAAGAAGTCCATGAGGTGCTTTGATTCCCTCTTTTGAAATTTATATCTCCAAGATTCCTTGCACTATGTAACATTCAAGGAAAAAGGAAAAACAATATAAAACAAATCTAAATGTTTATGAATTGAAAAGTACATAGATTGTCTTTCAATCTTCTTTTGATCCATGCCTTTGTCAAAATTCATTGAACACAAGGGTTTATGGATATGTTTTACTTTTGAACTTCTTTACACGATGTCACAAGTAGATGTCACAAGTAACTCTTTATCTTCCTTACCTTCAAATGCTTATCTCTGGACTCCTTCATTGCAAGTTGGTCTCTCCTCACTTCTTTCGGAGTCAAAGGTGTAAGTGAGTATGTCATTCCCTTCCTTTGAAATGAGAACTTGTTGGTGAGGCCATCATGATATACATGGCGATCATATTACAATGGCCTTCCCAACAATACATGGCATGTTTCTATAGGCACCACATCATATTACTTCATTATTTTATTTGCCAATGGACAAACTCAAGAGAACTTGGTTAGTGACCTTTATTTTTCCATCTTCACTTAACCATTGTAGCTTGTAAGGTCTCGGGTGGGGAGTGGTTGGAAGATTTAATTTGTCCACCAATCTCTTATTACATTTGTACAACTTCCTCCATCGATGATTAGAATACAAATCTTATTGTTTATAAGGCATCTTGAATGATTTTTTTTCTCTTTGAGAATCACCAATGTCCTTATAGACATTGCCAAGCATTTGCTTTACAACCAACAAGTCTCCTTTATCAAGATGTTGCTCAAAATCACTATTAAAAGAAGAATGCTTGAATTGTATATCTATTCTTTATTGTCGACGATGTTCCAAATTTATTAATAAAAATAATGCAAGGATTTAATTTTTCCTCAATTTGAAAATTTATTAAAATTAAAGTGAAAAATTGATGTATGTATAAAATATGACTTATGGAGAAAACATTCAACTATTAAGAATTTTTGAGTGAATTTTTTTTTTTTTGCGTGAAATTTTCAAGCAAAAAAAGTAAAGAAATTAATTTAGGAATATGATGTGAGGAACCTCCATTATAATAATTTCAATTAGAGAAGGAAAGCATAAAAATGAACTCTTTTGTACTTTCATAAGTAAAACAAAATTTTCCATTATATTAGATAGATTTACAAGATATTTATTTTATAACAAGATAAACTATAATAAATTGTACATTTCCATTATATTAGATAGATTTATAAGATATTTATTTTATAACAAGATAAACTATAATAAACTGTACATTTTTTTCATATATAATTTACATTTCTCCCTTATACAATATATATATATATATATATATATATATATATATATATATATATATATATATTACCACCCAATTTTGTGCGGATGAAATAAAAAAAAATAAAAAAATATTTTTTACTATTTTAACACCTTTGTTCATTCAAATTACTATTTGCACTTACTATTTTTTATATTTCTTTCTATAGCCCAATTTTGTTTTCTGATGTGGGTTGTTATTGTGTTCTTACTCTTCTTTATTCATTTCTCTGATGCGTTTGTGAAAGAACAAAATTGGATTGATTTGGTTACATTGTATTTAACTACCTACATTAATTCATTATTTCTTTTAAATGTTTTAAGGTAGTTTGATAGTTAAAATCATTACATATTAGTTAGTTTTTGTTGAGTATTACTTAATTTGTGACTAAATGCATGCACTGGTTTTTTGGCTAATCTAAACGTCATTTGATGATATATAAAAGAGATTTGGAACATTTGAAAAGGGGTTACATGCTTCAGTTTTACACATCACACTACAAAGATTACAAATTGTGTTTAAGCATCACATAGATAGAGTTCTACACTAATGGTGTGTTTGCATCCATGGTTCGAAGTAGAAGACGGATTTGCGAGCTATGTATGGGTTTGCTTCTGCTGATTTGAACGGAAATGGGAGCGAAGAAATGAGGGGGGGAAAGGCAAAGATGATCTCTGCAAAATGAAAAGATTTGAAGGGAAAGCCACGTCATTTTTGTTAATTTACCTTGTTGTCCTCTTGGTTAACATCATTCACTCACTCCTTTTCACTGTGCTTTCACATTTCACGGTGTTTCACATTCACTGTGCTTTCACATGCAAAGAAAGTGAGAATGTGAGAGGGTCTGAAACAACTTAGAAGCAGCTACCTTGCAGAGATTCCATAGCTTCACAGAGATTCCCACGAAAAGCAGAGATTTCCACGGATGCCAGCTTTGACAATTTCAAATGAATTTGAATTTTGGTTATAAATTGTGCTCTGCATTGCATCCAGTGGAGTGTAAAATTATAAGTGACCTTGTTCATAGTCGAAAGCACTGGGTATTGGTGTAGGAAGCCTCGTTGCTGGTGGAATCAGTGGGTGCTGGTGCGGGAAGCGTTCGTGGTGCTTGTTCTGGTGTGTTTGCAAGAAGAGATGTTCGTGGTTCTGGTGGTATAGGGAGCACTGTTCGTGGTGCTTGTGCTGGTGCGAAGGGCTATTCTGGTGTGTTGGTGGTGGTGCCGGAAGCGTGGTGGTGGTGCTGGAAGTGTGGTAATGGTACCGGAAGCAGAGCTCGTGGTGCAGCAAGCTACAAAAGTTGCAGGTTTGATGACTTACTGTATAGTTTTAGTTTATAACTATAATTGATTATCCTACTTTGAGTTATAATTTTTAGTTTTATATATTATATTATATATTATATTAAGGGTACGGTAGGTTATTTAAGATTACTATATATATATTTTTCTTATTTTTAAAAAAATATAGAAATAATATTAATTTAAAATATTTATTAATTTTAAATACTATTATATATTTAGATATAATTGGAGTATTTGATATTTAACATGTTAGATTTATTATAATTACAAATGATGTTTTAATTATTTATAGTAATGTATTTAATTCAATTAAAAATTTAAATTAAGTAGTTATTTATTTTTATTTATTACAAACAATTGTTTCATTTTACTATATACTAGAATTAACTAGGATTTGAATTAATTTAGTAATTATAAATACATTCTATAATTAATTTTGAATTATGAATAAGTTAAAAAAGTAGTTGTATGTATAATTTAATTGAAATAAAAATATTTAAGAATTTAAAAACAATCTTCATTTAGTTAAATAACTTTTAATATGAATAAATTAAATTTTGTATTAAATTTTATGTAAGTTTGTTAAATAATTTTTTATGTGAATGAATTTAATTTTGTATTAAATTTTATTTAAGTTTATTATAGGTTTAGATTATTATATAGGTCTTTTATAATATTTATGTTTTCTGAGTATTTTTTTTATAAGATATTTAGGAGTTATAATAATTATTTATGTGAATGAAAATTAATATTGTATCAAATGTTATTTAAGTTTGTTATTGGTTTAGGTTATTATATAAATTGTTTTACAATATTTATGTGTGTGAGTATCCTTTTATATGATATTTAGTAATTATAAATACGTAATTAATTTTGAATGTAAATAATTTAAGAAATAGTTGTTTGTATAATTTAATTCAATTAAAAATATTTAAGAACTTAAAAATATGTGAATAATATTTTATATAATAAATTTAGTTTTGTATTAATTATTATTTAAATTTATTATAGGTTTAGATCATTATATAGATTTTTTTATAATATTTACGTGAGTATATTTTGTATTGAATATTAAATTTTATAGATGCGTTTTATTATTATAATTAATTTTGAATTAAAAATATTTAAGAATTTAGAAAACATTAGTTAGTTGAATAATTTTTATTAAAATGAATTTAATTTTGTATTAAATTTTATTTAAATTTATTATAAGTTTAGGTTATTATATAGGTTTTTCGTAATATTTATGTGTGGGATTATTTTTCTTGTTGGGTGTCAGGAGTTATAATAAATTTTTACGTGAATGAAATTAATTTTATATTAAATATTATTTATGTTTGTTATAGATTTAGGTTATAACATATATTTTTTTACGTGTCGCAGTATTTCTAATATAGGGTAAATAGTAATTATAAGAATTAATTTTGAATAATTTAAAAAATAATTACATGTATAATTTAATTGAATTAAAAAATATTTAAAAGCTTAAAAACAATCTTAATTTAGTTGAATAATATTTTATACGAAATAATTATTCATAATTCAAAAATTTGTTATATGTATAATTTAATTAAATTATAAATATTTAAGAACTAAGAAACATTTTTTATTTAATTAACTAATTTTTTATTTATATGAATGTAATTTTGTAATAAATTTTATTTAAGTTTATTATAAGTTTATGTTATTATATAGATTTTTGACAGTATTGATGTGCCATTATTTTTTTGTATAAGATAATTAGTAATTATAAGTGCATTTGTAATTAATTTGGAATAATTTAAAAATTTGTTATACAGGTTATTAAATTGAATTAAACGTATTAAAGAATTGGAAATAATATTTATTTAGTAGAATAATATTTTATAGGAATGAATTTAATTTTATATTAAATATTATTTAAGTTTGTTTTGGGTTATTATATAGATTTTTTTATCATATTTACATGTATCAGTATTTTATAGGGTATTTATGGGTTTTAATTTATATTTATAACTTGTTGTATCATGTGGGAATGAATAAAAATAATTTATTATGATTTTCTATGCGAAAAGATAATTTTGACATGGACAACAATAAGGAGTGGTACGTGTTTTTGAAAGAGGCAGACATGGGTATCAATGATGGTGTGGATATGAAAATTATTTCACACCTAGAAGAACAATTAAAATTTCAAATTGAAGTGGCTGCCATGACGACCGCTGTAGCATGGGCAGTGAATGCATTTAATTTGTCAAATGGGAGGACAAACAGTCTGACAGAGTTAGTACCCCAGAAAGAACGTCGTCAGCAAGAGTTAATGTCATACTTGGTCCACACCAAGCGATGTCGTGACATTATCCGAATGGGTCCAGAAGCATTCATTCATTTGTGTCAGTGATTAAGGGAAACTGGGTATGTGAAGGACGCATTTTGATCAAAAGTAGAAGAACAAGTGGCAAAATTTCTCACATCATTGGACATAACGTGAAGAACTGAATTGTTTCATTTTTTTTCATCGATCTGGTGAAACAGTTTCCCGTCATTTTCATAATGTATTGAACGCAATATTGATCTTAGAGGAAGAATTCTTAAAGCAACCTTCTGGAAGCGAGGTTCAACCTTATGTCTTTAACAACAATAGATTTTACCCATATTTTAAGGTACCAATTTATTATGAATATATCACTACATAACTTCAATCAGCTGTTAAATTAAATCTTATTGTTTATATTAGGATTGCTTAGGGGCTATAGATGGTACTCATGTACGAGTTAAAGTTCCTCGATCGGATGCTTCTCGTTTTCATGGAAGAAAAGATTGGACAACACAAAATGTATTTGCAGCTTGTGATTTCGACATGAAATTCACATATGTTCTAGCTGGGTGGGAAGGAACAACATTTGATTCGAGGATTTTGAAGGATGCACTTATACGAGAGGATCCGTTGGTGATACCCGAAGGTGAGTTGGAGGTCAACATTTGGCCAACTATATGTAAAGTACTAAGTTAGTTGTTGCTTGTAACGAGTACAATTTCAATCATTGCAGGAAAATACTACCTCGGCGATGCTGGTTTTATGTTAAAGTCGCAGATCATGACCCCATATCATGGTGTTAGATACCATCTAAAAGAATACTCCAGAAGAGGTCCACAAAATGCACGAGAGTTGTTTAATCATCGTCATTCATCGCTTCAAAATGTAATTGAAAGAACGTTTGGTGTGTTGAAGAAACGTTTCCCAATTATAGGCAGTGGAACAGAACCGCATTACTCGTTTGACACAATGACAAAAATAATTCTAGCATGTTGTATTCTTCACAACTTTCTTCGCGGAGTGGACAACGATCAAGCGATACTTGATGAAGTTGGTAGGGAGTTGATGGAACAAGATGTCGAACCATCTATGTCTCACTCTCGTGAGGATGATTATAGGTTAGGTTCACAAATTAGAGACCGTATAAGTAATGAAATGTGGATGGATTATCAGAACAATTAAGATGTTGTAATAACTTGTATTCATAATGATAATGTTTCTTGCTTTAGGAATTAATCATTGCTTCATGATTCTATAATCCAATATTTATGTGTTATGTTATGGTTGAATAAATGTCGTTTGAAACAGGTACATTATGGATCGTGGAAAAAGCATTGCTTCTGAGTCTTCTGCTAGTATCCGTGAGTTCACAAAGTGGACCACAAATATGGACTTTTGCCTTTTATCTGCTATGATAGACGAGGCACATATAGGCAATCAGGTGGATGGAAGTTGGACTACCCAGGCTTATAATAACATTGTCACAGCTCTCCGCCAGTTAGGGTGGGTAGGGATAACAAAAAATAATGTCAAGAATAGACAAAAGACTTTGAAAGACATATGGCGCGACATCCACGATCTCTTTAGTGGACTTAGTGGATTTGCCTGGAATGAATCCACAAAAGTATTTGATGCTGAGGATGAAGTTTGGGTTGACCTAATTAAGGTAAACATGACACCTTTAGCAATTTACATTGTCATTTCTCATTTGACATTTAAGTTGAAGTAATGTACTTGAAAATGTTTATTCTAGGTAAAGCCAAGGGCAACTAAGTAGAGGGTTAAACCTACCAGACACTATGACCTGATGGAGGAACTATGGGCAGCTGATCGAGCCACTGGCCAAGGAGTTGACACTGCTCGTCAAGTTAGGCGACGTATTGAGTCACAATCTTTTAACGTGAACTTAAATGAAGAGCATATGGAATATGTGCCAGAGCCACCCACATTTTACCAGGAGACTGAAGAAGCTTTTCCATCTGGTGGATTCTTACAGTCCAGCTCCCACTTATTCGACACCATCTGCACCTTTTGTTGGAAACTCATCATCGCGGGGATAAAAAAGAAAAGCCCCCATGGTGGACTTGATGGATGCTCAATTTCAGACACTGACGACAAACCTAAAAGAAGTCACTAAAGCCATCAATGTCGACAATTCAAATATAAAAGAATTGTCGACAATTGCACGTGAACACAATGTAATATTTCGTGAACATGTGCACAACATGCGTCGTAACTCATTCTACCAGTACACTGAAAGTGATATCTGGGACATGTTAGTTCAACTTAGCATATCTGACGATGAAATTATGGAACGATGTTACGAATACTTGTGCAGTAACCGGGCTTTGGTGAAGCATTTGTTTGGCATGTCTGCAAATCGTCGTCTGTCAAAGTTAATGAGTATTATAAATAGAGGCTTGTTTTAATTAATGTTGAATGTCCTGTTTTAATTGCAATATGAAAACTTTATATGACATTGTAATTGCTAATCTTCTTTGTGTTGAACATTATCATTTGTAATGTTATTAACTACTAATGTTATGTATTTATACTGCATAATGATTTAGGTTGTTACTCACATTGCTTCATGTGTACACAAAATTACGTAAATGTGTTTGACCTAAAAAATTTTCTATTTTACTTGTATAGCTATGACTTCATCTTCTGGAAGCAAACAACAGAGCTGTTAGGACACGTGGAGGGAAATCCCGACTTCGTGATGATGTTGCTCCTAGTTCTGAGATGGGTGGCGTTGAGGACTTGCTGAACCAGACACGATTTTTTAGTGAACAGGACCAAATGATTCAATATGCGAATCAGTTATATGGGAGGAAAATTCAACCACCAAAGGTGATGAATTTGCCTTGGTTTAGAAAAGAAGGGTTTCAATTTCAAAATCATCCCCTGTTTCAACAATTGCAAACATTTGTCACGCTCCAACATGCTTACTATGATGACTTGATGAAGGTTTCCTATTCAAACCTCAAGATGACAGCAGATGGTAACCTTCAGAGTGAGGTTAGTAACAAAAAAATAACTATTTCACCTTCTGATTGGATGCCTTTGGCACACCTCCAATATGAAGGTTTGGAAGTCTCATATCTAAACATCCCTGAATACCTTAACTATAACCGTGAATTTGCATTGAATTCAATGCTTAGACCCGAGTTTCAAGGTCAAGGTCTCAGGAATGTAGCCAGCTTGACTGTTGATGATAGGCTACTCCATTACGTTTACGTCCATATATTAAGACCGCGGTCAACAAACTTTGCTCAATTGCTGCAAGAAGACATTTTTATGTTATGGGCCATCAAAAATAATATATTGATTAATTGCCTCATTACATTATAAAGCACATGCTTAAATGCAAGGATAATAATATGGCTCTTCTGTACGCCATGCTGATTTCACGCATATTCATTGTCTTCAGCATCAACTTATCCCGTGAAAGATGTGAGCACTTGGGTTGGACAAATTACTTTGGCAAAAAAAACATTGCACAAACTAAATATCTTTCATGTAAATGGTATGGGCAATATGGGACGGCTGATGATGATAATGACGAAGATGGTGAAGAGCCACCACAAGTGGGCGATCATGTTCAACAACCTACACCCGAAGGACTAGTCCCCTTAATCCCCCACCATGGTTAGATGTTTGGTTTTCAAGAGTTGCAAGAAGGATTAAATGGCTTGAGGATTTACATCGATCAAAGATTGGATAATTTGAATATGCACATGGATACCAGGTTGGATCATTTGCAGACACATATGGGCACCAGATTGGATCATTTGCAAACTCATATGAACACTACACTTAATTATTTCCAAATGCATGTGGATAGGCAATTTGAGGGAGTATAACAGAGAATGGACAACGTGCAGAACCAAATCGAACGACTTTCACAATAACATGGCATGATATCTTTTATGAATGTGTCAATTTAATATTAGATGTATTATTATTTTAATGTTAATAACTATTTTATCTAATTATATTATATTTATTTATTTTCTGAAATTTAGAACTTTGTTCATATCTTTTAAAATAATATGTTTTCCTATTTATTTTGAAATACAATTTAAAAAAAAATTGCATATATGAACAATTGCTTTTAATTCTAATTTTTATATCAAAGTCACTTGACGAACCATATTGGAAATAATTTTCTTCTAACATATTACAATATACGTATAATTTATTTTTACAATATAAATTTAAAAAAATTCATGTATCAACAATATTTGAAAATTACAATTGTTATATTACTTCAGAAAGTGTATCAAAAATAATTTTCTTGTAACACAAAAGTACCATATACATATAATTAATTAAATTTTATTCCAAATTTATTTTTACCACTTAGACAAATTTATATTCTTAGAAATTAAAAAAAATATTTCATCAATGAAACCAAACAAATTACATAAATTTTATTAATTAATTTTAACTCAAACAACAAATATGTAATTGTATATTTTCATCAATAACAAAAAAATAATTCAATTACACCAAACAAATTAATTAAAATTTACTTTAAATTATTTTTAAACATAAGGGTAAATTTGTAATCTTATCATTTTATTCATTTAAAAATATCTATCATACCTATCACATCATTCACAAACTTTCACAAACTTTCCACTTAAATCTTACTATCTTTCCCTTAATCCAAACAACCAAATTTTTTACACACTTTCCTCTCAAATCCACTCCCTAATCCAAACAATTCCTAAATTCTACTCTACATAAAGTATTAAAAGTTTCAAAGTCCAACATAGTCCAATTATATAACAATTTTCATAGAAGAATCGAGAAGGCAAAATTATGCAGAAAGAACAAAAAGAAAATAAATTCTTCTAGAGGATCTTCAACAACTGAGATGTTCATGATTGCTTTGCTTTTGTGCAATTGCATTGTGTTTGTGTAATTGCATTGTGTTTGTTTGATGTGTATGTGCTTGCCCTATGATTTTTTGATCTATGCCATTTTCCATATCAAATATTATTAATTTTGCAAGATACGTGTTAAATAGAAATTGAATAATAGAGAGTTTAAGTTATACTTGGAGTCAAGATTGCTGCCTCAACCATGTTCTCAATTCCGAATTATGCCATGAATAGAACCCACAATTAGAAAAACAACCACAACAATCAACACAAAATAGCAAAAACATTTAATTTCCAAAAAACATCCAATTCTAGAAAAACCTCAATCAAACACAAGCTAAACAGAATTCGAATACTCAACCCAATTTCATAAAACAAAAAAACCCAATTCAGAAATCCATTCCCAAAATGAAAGTAATTTAGAACAAACAAAACTAAATCCATGAAATCAGAACCAGAGAAAACCCAAAAACTTCCAATCCCAACACAGAACAAAAAGCCAATTCCCAAACAAACAATCAAGAAACTTAGGAATTCATCCTAGAAAAGCCAATTCCCAGAATTCCGTGCAGCCGCAAGTTTCAAACTCATGGACAAAACCTTCGCCAAGCACCCTTTCTCAAGTCACCACCGTAGAGAAAGAGACGCTCTCTATCATTCTCCAATCCCTCTGTTACTGCCTTTATCCCAAAAATTACCACCACTGCCATGGCTATTTCTTTCACGTGAGCTCCGCCAAACCTCTACTAGAAACCTCACAAACAATCGCTTCGTTGTCGAGCTCTTCCCCCGCCGAGCCTCGTTCGCATTTTCCCTTGATTTGTCGTGAGTCTTTCCATCGCCTCTACCTCTTTCTCTGCCGTTGCACAACAATCACGAACCAAAGGAACCCCACCGTGAAGGACTCCTATGTCACAACACTCTGGATTCACCAAACTCACTTCGTCACCACGCGCAACAACCTCCTTCATCATCCTCATTTCCGCAGCGCCACTACTCCTTTCTGAAATAATGAAAATGAGCCTTGAATGGGTTGGGCCTAGAGCGATTTACTCGAATATGATTTAAAAAAAAAAAAGAAATTAAAAAAATTAAACTGAAAGGTGAATGAGTAAGGAAGTGGCATATATGTGATGCTGGGCTTGGCCCAATCTCTTAAACATGCTAAAGAAAAAAAAAAAAACTTGGCAGATTTTAAGTGTTGGGCTTTTAACCCAATAAATTGCTCTTCACACCTTAATATTTCTATCTACATTGTTTTGAGATTTGGGCTCACTTTTACATCCATTCTATTTTTTATAAAAATAATGTATTATTTTAAATAAAATTTTGTTTAAATTCTTAAATAACCGTTCGCATTATATAGGATTTAATTTGAAAAGTTTTAACTTCGTTTGGAATATCAAAGGGTCGTACGCGTCAAGCGATATCCAAAATGAAGTTTAATTTCCAAAAATAATAAAAAATACAAAAATTTCAAAAAAATAAAAAATATTAGATTCCCAAAACAGTTCAGCTATCTTTTAGAACTACATATGCATTAATTTCCCATCACTGATGGAAATACGTAGGAGCAAGATCAATCATTGTCGGGTCCTTTAATTTAGAAATTATTATTTTGCTCTTACTTGCATTTTTTTTTATTATTTTGGGAAAAACAAATATTTGATAAACCACATTCAACTTTACTCATTCAATTAAAGGTACTATGACGGACGTTGTGGGGGTGCTAATACCTTTTTCACACATAACTGACTTCCGAGACCTTTCCTTTTTCTTTCTTCTTTTTCCATAGTTTTCTATAATAAACTATGATGGTGACTCCATCTCTTTCTTATCACCCTCTTCCCATTTTTCATTTTTGGATTGCCGTCTGCCGTCATGATTCCAGGCCGGACAATATGTATATATATATATGTATATATGTATGTATATATATGTATATATTGCATAAAGGTTACATAAATTGTACAAAATTATCCCTAATATTAATTATATATTTCTAATATTGTTCTTTACTATAAAACTAGCAAAAAGAAGTTTACCAAAGGATTGTTGTGTATGGCTGGCGGCATGAAGAAAGTGACAACCACGGGACCATCCAGCATCAACGGAATGTCCGAAGTGAGTGAAGGTGAAGACGAAATGCACAACTCCTCTAAAGGAGACAGAATTGTCAACCACGTTTGTACTCCATCCGTTTCCCAAAAAATAGGCTGCTATGTCAGCCGTAAAGGAATTTGGAAAATTTGAAGCATCCATCTACTTTTGGTCTTAAGATTTAATTTGATTCATATTCAACAAACAAGAAAAGAGAGGATAAAGTGGGATATACATATGTTTTTTCAAATAATTGTCTTTAAAATAATAAAAGTGGTAAATGGTGAAAGTTCCAAATAATTTAAGAATATCAAACTTTTCTTCTTCGAATAAATCACCATGTGTCAACACCCAATTTTGTCCGGGTGAAAAAAATAAAAAAAAATGTTTTTGAAAAAATAAAAAGATAATCATTTAATTGAAATTTTATTATTTTTGAATTTTGGATTCTTTTTCATGTTTTAATAAAAAATAAAAAAAATTTATTTAAGTTTTATCCTTTTCATTTCTTTTAAAGAAAAATAAAGTTTATTAAAAACTTAAAAAACAAAAGAAATAAAGAATGTATTATCTAATTAATTCTGAAATAATGATAAAAAAGGTTTTTCAATAAAAATATGATTGACTTTTTGAATAAATAAGAAAAAGGTATTTAGTTTGAAAAAGTTTGGGCCTAACCCATTAAAAAAAAGTGGTATATAGACTGATTCTTCCTAAACCTCCATAGTGACTTCCTGCACCTCCATAAATTTAATATATTCCATTTTAGCATTGAGAAAAAGACCAAAATAGCCTTCATTAATGGTACCTGTGATTCATTTTTTTTTCACTTTGCAAGTTGCACAAACCACAATACAACTAAAAAATAAACATATTGCGAATTGTACAACCCGCAATTATATTTTTTGCACCTTTTACATTGCGGGTTGTACAACCCGCAATATAATTTTTTTTAAATATATTGTGGATTTGTACAACTCACAACACAATTTTTTTTAAATACATTACGGGTTGTATAACCCGTAATATAATGTTTTTAAATGCATTGCAGGTTATACAAACCGTAATATATTTAGAAAATATTTTGTATAACCCGCAATGTATTTACAAAAAAATTTGTATTGTTAGTTGTATTGTTAGTTGTACAATGTGGTATAGTGGTGGTTATCACCTTAGTTTTACCCCTAAAGGTATTCATTGTTTCTTTTGGTTGTGGTAATTCTTCATGGTGTCAAACAAAGAACTTGCATAAAAATGAAGGAGATATAGCGCCATCATGATGAGGAACAAACAACACCTGAACAAGCAATAATTTGAAGTGACTTCCTCTTACTTCGATCTGCAGGTTTTTCTACTTTTTATTTCATTTTGGCTTTGCAGATCCCATTTCAGCTTAATTGCATTCATTCTTGAAATTTCACCAAGGAAAAAACTCAATACAAAAGCCCCTTTATTAATTCAGAATGTTTGTCCTTTCATGATCTGAAATTGATTGAATATTTCTTGTGAGATTTTACAGAGGAGGTTCATTGTAGTTTTCTTGATGTATTTTATAGGTTAATTAATATTTCAGTTCCAATTGGATTCTTTTATGAAAGTTGGTTCTTGTTGATTTTAATGGGCACATTGTTATGTAGATGAATTGGCGAGTCTCGAATTCTCTGGATCATTGTTTTGGGTTTGATTTGAATCTTGTAGTTCTTGATACATTTTTTTGAGATATAAAAACAATTTTTCTTGCCAAATTGCTTCCATAATTGGTTGTTTTTATCCCACGAGGTGCCTGACTACCAATTCCTTATCTGTGGAGATTTTATTCTTGTTGCTTTTATCAATTGCACCTAATTTTTATTCCACGTTAATGATTGGCACCAAACTAGATAAATGAGAATTGCTTCTGAAGAAAGAATGCGTAGAATATGAGGTGTGGATGGCTTAGGCTTATTGCCGAATTCCACTACACTTTCCGATATTGCTGTTACTTCACTATCTCTTTCTTGGTTAACACTAAAATGGTTAAAATGGCATAGAAGCAGAAAACAAGAGAAGCTTCATTGGCACCAAAAATGGTGGTGGGAGACCACGCCAATGGGAACAGGTGGTCACCAATGGAGGCTCCACTCAACGTCCACAGGAACGGGCATTGGACCAACTTTGACAGTTTCGTCAAACGCCGTCTCCTTTAGTTTCGTCATCAGTGCAATTCTCATCTCCATGTTCTTAGTCATGACCATTTTCAAGAGGTTCCTCCACCACCACAACTAACCATTCCTTCCCAATCGGTGGCAACACCTTCCACCTTCCATTTACACTGACACACTACGTTACCAACACACTACGTTTCCATGCCGCTTCCCATTGTCGGCCTCGATTGCCGCAACGCTACCTTCGCCGCCAACCCTAAGTCTCCAAACACCATGCGTCACAACCTCACCGCCATTAACTCTAGCGAGCCGCATCTCTGCCGCCAAGTCATGGAACTTTCATACATAGTTGCGAGCTCCGCCATCGTTGCCCACGTTGGTCGCTGTTCTCTTCCTCGCAGCCATGACACTACCCAATAGAGCTGCCGCCGCACCATCCAACACCACCACGCGACAGTGACGTCCGCAGCCGTTCCTATCATCACACAGCCGTTGTGTCTGACTAGAATGCCGCTTCATAATAGCTTGGAAGACCTATACATTCTCTTGTGTTTCTTGCATGTTGAACCTTGGTGCAACTGGGCACAGTAGCAGAAGTTGATTCAAAGGTCTTATGAGAATAGTGATCCAAGATCTCTGAAGTAGATCAAAGCCATTTTGAGGATGGTAATGCTAAGAAGATAGGGAACGAATCCTATGCCATTAGTAAGGGCGGGAACCTTGAATATGAGTTAGCCATTGTGAAAGAAGAAAGCGACGTTCAACTTCCTAAAGTCTTTGACGAAGGTTTGCAGGTTGAAGATTGCTTATACATGAAAACTCTTCCAATGACGCATATGCCAATCTGTAAGCTTCAGAATTTGCTTGAGGGAGAAGTAAAGAAAAGCAGTTGCACTACGTCATTCAGGCTTTGCTGGAGAGTCAGTTTATCACCCTCAGCAATGTCTCTTCCGGCTAGCCTTAATCAATGTCTTGACTTTCCTTTGGGTCAGCTCCAAAGGTTGTCTTGGGCACACTTTGCCTTTTCAGGCTATGGCTATGGTTTGAGATTGGTGGTATCAACCTCTTTCTGCCACAATCATGTCTGAATACGCTAACAAAAGGAATCGTGGAACACTACGGAGCACAAGCCCTAGGGACGTATCAAGTTCGAATGCTCCATACATCTTTTAAAAGCAAAATCCATACCTTACCCGTGGATTAAAGTCACCTCAAAATAAGGCAACCTAATCATTGTCAATAAAGAAAACTTCATCCCACCACGAAAGACAGTATCACATTCTGGTCCCATCGTTTTCACCTGCTTCCATTTTTTTACATAATTAATTTCATTGCTTTTTCTTAATCTTTTCAAATATGAATTTAAAAATATACAAATCTTATGCTTTATTGAAAGTATTCGATTAAATTTCCAAATGACCGTACACGTTACACGGAAGTCTTTTTTTAATAATTTCGAATAAACATCTCAAATGAGCATACGCGTAATGCAGAATTTAAATCGGAAAATATTTCGTTTAGATCAAAGGACTGCGTCGAGCGATATCTAAAATGAAATTTCATCTTCAAAAATAATAAAAACTATAAAATTTCAAAAAATAAAAATATCAAAATTTTCAAAACCAAATTTTTTTAGAACTACATGCACCTTGATTTTCCTCACGTATGGAAATACATAGGAGCAAGGTCAATGCTTGTCATGCTCTTTTATTTAAAAATTACTATTTTATTCTTATTTGCTTTTGCCTTGTTATTTTGGAAAAAATAAACGTTTTCAAATCCACACTCGTTTTACTTATTCGATAAAAGGTACCGTCTTATGACGGGCGCTGTGGGATGCTGATATCTTCCCCACTCGTAACCGACTCTCGGACCTAAATCTGGTTTCGCAGACTTGTTTTATCCAATTTCGATTTTTTCATAGTTTTTCATAATAAACTGTGGTGGCAACTCTCTCTCTCTGATTTCAAACAAAATTATTTTGAATTTCTCTTTTCGGATCGCCGTCCCGCCATCGCGATCCCGGTTGTGACACCATGATTATATAAATATTTGAAGTATAAAAATTTATTTGACTTATATATAATATCGGGATAACAATAGTAGTGAATGGTCAAGATAAATGAGCAATCATAATATCAACCTTCAACAAACAATATATAACTTCGTCATTTGAAACCTTAAGGAATAAATCTTCCAGTTGTAAAAAGTAGCCCAATAAATCACAACATGATCATGTGTGAAAATAAATAACAAAATCACATCATAAAATACAAGGAAATTATAAATTAAAATCAGTATAAATAATAATTTTAATACTGAAACGAAATAAACAAAATTGGTAAATAATAAGAAAGGTGTAAGGCTTAGGGGTAGCTCAGTGAAAATATTGAATATCTCCTTTCGTTTATCGTTGTTAGAAAGTTGCGTGCAAATTTCGAAGTGACGTACAAACTTTGTGGATTTCCTTTTGAGTGTATTTTCAGTATGGATTTTGGGGGACCAGGTTCACCTATTTATAGGGTCATTTGTAATCATTACTTAGTTCCATTTAGATGGAGACTAGTTAGATTCTAATGGTGAAATTTTGTTAACGTCATGGTAAAGTTGACGTGGTCATGCTGATGTGGCATAGTAAAATAATGAGAAATGACCTAGGCTTATCTTATTTTATCTGTGCATTAAATATAAACACTGATTTAAGCTTTATCTCTATTATTATTATTATTATTATTTTAATAAATAAGAGTATATGCAAAGCTCAGTTTACTGTTGGTCCCTTTGGGTACAGTCATACGACTTACTGATACAACATCCGAGAGTTATGCATAAGACATAAGTAAAAGCCGGAAGGCTTACTGTTGACTCTTTTTGGCAAGTATACCAAGTCAAGAAGTAATATAGAGAAATAAGTACGAGTGTCGAATCCACAGGGAATGGTATTAATCGAGCCTCAGCTAGTGTAGTACCTTAAGCGAAACGCAGTTAAAGGTTTGATTCAGAACAGATTGCAAACAGTAATGGGTTGTATAAAATAAACTGTAAAACAGAGTATAAATGCAGTAATGGGGAGACTATCTTGGGATTGAATTCATTAACTCACCTATTTGTATTCTTAACCATAAATCATTAATAAAGCATGTTCATCCTATGACTTTGCACAAATAAGATTCATTCAACCCGATTCCTCGTGTATTGAAATTCATAGGTCCTCTTGCATGATACTGTTTTCCAGCGTTCATGGAGGATGAACCCGCATTAAGCGTAGTTGCTGCACGCAACCATTACAATGAAACCCATCCCTGGTGTTGCATTGTAATGGATACTCTCTGTGATTGTCAACCCTTAAAACTACTTTCCAGTTAATTTCAAGACTCTTAGTTCAAGAAACAGTTGCGCAAATGCTTCAAGCTTTAAGCACACATAGAAAATACAGTCTGAATAACTTATGCATTATCAAGAAGAACATCAAGAATACAAAGTGTGAGGAAATTACATTCAATCCCAAAATAGATGCAAATTAGTTACACATTGAAGCCATGAATACAAGGGAATTTCTTCTGCAGGGCACTGTTCTCCACTGTAGCCGCCAGCCAGCTTTTCAATGAAGATTTTTTTCTGTCCTCATTTATACCTCCTGCCAATTTTAGGTTTTCGTGCCATTTCAGACTTTAGTGACTTCTAGCTCAATCTGAATTTGACGCTTAAGCAATTTATCACTAACAGTACGCTCTTCTCTTTTGTATTTCTTTAACCACTGTATTGTCTTTCTTTTCCAGCTCATCCTCTCTGGTTCTTTTCAATTCTTCTTGAAATCCTTCTCCTTATCAATCTAGAGTCATAATACACTTTTCATTAATTACTAGTCAAAATATATACATTAAATGCTTGCTCTCAACACCAAAGGTATTAATTTATCCAGAATTTACAGTTTGAAAGCACTGAAATATGACCTTTATCAACTCCCCACAACTTAAGTTCTTGCTTGCCCTCAAGTAAGAAAACACAAAACTGTTTCATGGACTTCCCAGAAATTTAGAACAAGATCAAATAGAGGGAAGCAAAATTAGTTTCACTCAAACATGCAAATCAATTCATGGGCTGACCAACAGAGAGATACTGTAAAAAGATTGAATAGATAAACAATTTCTACCAGCTATGACAGGATATCTCAGTGAACTCTCAAATGTGTTTAAGTGTTTCACTCTAGCTCACATGATGTTATCAAACCACAGTTGCCTTTCATTTTCTACAGCTAATCACAAAACTGCATGCATCAAGAATCCCAAGGTCTTTTGTTGGTTGTAATGGGGCTGGGCTCCAAAATTTCTTGTTTTTTAGATTGCAAAGAGCATGAACAATTTGGGAGAGCAAATATACACCTCAACCTTTTCATTGACTTTCTTCTTCTTTTGATCCCTCCCATGAAACTTGTCATTTGATAATTATATATATATATATATATA